>ENA-OPVG01002806-OPVG01002806.1-human-gut-metagenome-genome-assembly--contig:-NODE-2806-length-9902-cov-2.074744_pt1 | contig 9902 bp, 13 predicted proteins | sample MGYA00241093_ERZ501975 | MGnify/ENA primary metagenome ERZ501975 (study PRJEB25962, sample SAMEA2042993) | human gut metagenome | biome: human gut; feature: human-associated habitat; material: faeces... | reverse complement strand
GGAATACATAAGAAGAAGTCTGGTAGATTGGAACGGCTCTTGCGTCAGTAACCGGATCCGGCTGTTCCTGTCCTACGTGAAGCTGAAGTGTTTCAAATTTGAATTTTCTGTTTTCTCTTGTGATTTTTTCACCCATGAATCTGATCCTCTTTTCTGTTTTTTTGATTTTTGTGGGGGGGAAGGAAGATTTCTCTTCCTTCCGGTAGTCTATTGTATATGAAATTATAAAATTTCTTACTCTGTAAATAACGCTGTTGAGTAATATCTGTCACCAGTATCCGGAAGAAGTGCTACGATAGTCTTTCCTTTGTTTTCCGGACGTTTAGCAAGTTCGATTGCTGCGTAGAGAGCTGCTCCTGAGGAAATGCCTACGAGAACGCCTTCTTTCTTGGCAAGAAGTTTTGCTGTTGTGAAGCATACTTCATTGTCGATTGGCATGATCTCGTCATAAATCTGTGTGTTCAGGACTTCCGGAACGAATCCTGCTCCGATACCCTGAATCTTATGCGGGCCACCTTTTCCTTCGGAAAGAACCGGGGAAGTTGCAGGTTCTACTGCTACAATCTTAATATCCGGGTTCTGCTCTTTCAGGTATTCTCCTGTTCCTGTAAGTGTTCCGCCTGTACCGACACCAGCTACGAAGATGTCTACCTTTCCGTCTGTATCGTTCCAGATCTCCGGACCTGTGGTTGCTTTGTGTGCTGCCGGGTTTGCCGGATTTACAAACTGTCCCGGGATATAGCTGTTCGGGATTTCTTTAGCAAGTTCATCTGCTTTGGCAATTGCACCTTTCATTCCCTTGGCTCCTTCTGTCAGAACCAGTTCTGCGCCATATGCTTTCAGAATGTTTCTACGCTCAATACTCATAGTCTCCGGCATGGTAAGGATGATTCTGTATCCTTTCGCTGCTGCGATAGATGCAAGACCGATACCTGTGTTTCCGGATGTTGGCTCGATGATTACAGATCCTTCTTTAAGGATTCCCTTTGCTTCAGCGTCCTCGATCATCGCTTTGGCGATTCTGTCCTTGACGCTTCCCGCCGGGTTAAAATACTCAAGTTTCACAAGGAGAGTTGCTTCCAGTCCAAGTTCCTTCTCTACATTTGTTACTTCTACAAGTGGAGTGTTTCCGATCAGTCCAAGTGTTCCTTTATAAATATTTGCCATGGTGTTTACCGCCTTTCTTTTTACTTATTTATTCGTGTCTGTTTTTTATTAACATACCTCTTTGATATGTTTAGTATGTTATTCCTTTTTACCCGAAATGTCAATAGGTTTTTGGAAAAAATTTGAACTTTTTTTCGCGGTATTGTATAATTCATTTATACGCGAAAATAAATACTTAGGAGAATACTTTTTATGAATCAGCAGACAGATAAAGCAATCCTGGTCGTGAGCTTCGGAACCAGCTATGAAGCATCCCGAAAAGCCACTATAGAGAAGATTGAACAGGACATTAGAAACGCTTTTCAGGATCATCGGATCTATCGTGCATGGACCAGTAAATTTATCATCTCAATTCTGAAAAAAAGAGATAACTATATGGTTCCGACTGTAAAGGAAGCTCTTGAACAAATGATCACAGACGGGATCCGGGAGGTGGTTGTTCAGCCGACCCATATCCTGGACGGTATCGAGAATAATATTATGAAAGAAGAAGTTCTTTCTTATAAAGAATCTTTTGACAAAATCGCATTTGGAACTCCTCTTCTTGCAGATTCGAAAGATGAATCACAGGCAATCAACGCAGTAACAACAGAATTTTCTGATCTGAAAGAAACAGAAGCTCTTGTATTCATGGGACATGGAACAACCCATCAGGTAAACACCGTGTATGCAGGACTTGATCAGAAATTCAAAGAGTACGCCCACGCCAATGTTTTTATCGGAACCGTCGAAGCTGATCCAACCATCCATAATCTGGTAAAAGAAGTAACATCTTTCCAGCCATCCAAAATCTATGTGACACCTTTTATGATCGTAGCAGGCGATCATGCACACAATGATATGGCTGGTGATTCTCCGGATTCCTGGGTATGTCAGTTTGAAAATGCCGGATTTGAAGTCTGTCCGATCATCAAAGGACTGGGTGAATATCCTGGAATACGCAGGATGTATGTGGAGCATGCACAAAAAGCCATTGATTCCATGAAATAATATATCTATGCAGTAATGTCCTATAAAGCAAAAAGGTCTGTACCCATCGGGAATATTTACAGTTTTTCTCTGCCTGTTTACGCAGCATGGAACTGTATCATTCTCAAAGGTCCAGACCTTTTTCCATATTCATTTATAATGTACGCTTCTCTTTTATTCAGTTCTCCTGACTCTTTTTACATATCTGAATTCCCATAAGTAAAAGCACCGGGAATACGATTGCCGCAAGAATTCCCATTTTCAGATTATTCCCCACACTGCTGGATACAAAACCTGCAAGTGTCGGACCACCGGAGCAGCCAAGGTCTCCTGCAAGAGCAAGCAATGCAAACATTGCCGTACCTCCACCTCTGATGGATGCCGATGCAATGCTGAATGTTCCCGGCCACATAATTCCAACAGAAAATCCACAGACTGCACAGGTCATCATCAGCATAACGACCCAGAATATCTTCATGGAGCAGAGTTCTTTAATAGAAAGTCCTTTCTCTCCTTCTTCATGCAGGGAATAGATCGGGGAAGTCAGAAATACGATTCCATTAAGTACCGGAATGACCGCCCAGATGCGTGCAAGGATTTTCCAGTTTTCTATTCCAAAAGTGCTGAAGAAAATCGTAGAGATCAGTACCACTCCCACATGTCCCCAACATTAAACGGTCTTGTTTTAAATCTAAATGCAATTGTAAACTTTTCTATTTTTTTAGTTGACATTATCTTTTCTTTCTTTTAAAATTGTAAACCATAAAGATTTTGGAGGTTTACAAATGTCAAAGACGAAAACTTTAATCTACTGCAGTCTTTTTACTGCGCTGATTGCAGCGGGGGCTTTTATCAAGATCCCGGTGCCGGTGGTTCCTTTTACTTTGCAGTATCTGTTTACGATGCTTGCAGGGCTGCTGCTTGGTTCTAAACGTGGAACAATCTCTGTCGTTGCCTACATGCTTCTGGGGCTTGCAGGGCTTCCGATCTTCTCTGAGGGCGGCGGTCTCTGGTATGTCTTTAAGCCGAGTTTTGGCTATATCATTGGATTCTGCCTCGGAACTTACGTGACAGGACGTATCGCAGAACATCTGAAGAAAAAGACGATCTTCCGCTACCTGCTCGCAAACCTGGCTGGACTTATGATCGTCTATGCCTGCGGCATGATCTACTACTATGTGATCTGCAATTATGTGATCGACACACCAATCGGAATCTGGCCGCTCATCCTCTACTGCTTCCTTCTTGCAGTACCTGGTGACATTGCATTAAGTGTTCTGGGAGCTGTCTGTTTCTGAGCATAAACGGATAGCTTTTATAAAAGACTGATATTCTTTTACAGATAATCTATATCTTTTAAAAACAAAATATAGATTGTCACCATCACTATACAAATGACTGCTCGGAAAAGAGGATAAACATGGACTTAAAAAAACTTGCTGATGACATTATAAACGGAAAAAGACTTAAAAGAGAGGATGATCTTTCCTTCTTTCTCACCTGCGATCTGGATGAATTATGTGAAGGTGCAGACCGCATTCGAGAAGCCTGTATCGGAGATAAAGTAGACCTCTGCTCAATCATCAACGGACGCAGCGGCAGATGTCCGGAAGACTGTAAATACTGTGCACAGTCCGCACACCACCACACTTCCTGCAAAGTTTACAATTTTCTTCCGGAGGAAAAGATCCTTGAAGCCTGTAAGATGAATGAGTCCGAAGGTGTCGACCGTTTTTCCATCGTCACCGCCGGAAAAGCTCTGACAGGAAAAGAATTCGACCAGGCAATCCATGCTTACGAAACCATGCACAGAGAATGCAAGATTGACCTCTGCGCTTCCATGGGATTTATTTCTGCCGAACAACTTCACCGTCTTCACGAGGCAGGTGTGACCAGCTACCACCACAACATCGAAACCTCCCGTAGAAATTTCCCGAATATCTGTACCACACACACCTACGACATGAAGATCGAGACCCTCAAAAAAGTCAAAGCTGAAGGCATGTGTGCCTGCTCCGGCGGTATCATCGGCATGGGTGAGACCTGGGAAGACCGTCTGGATATGGCGATCAGCCTTGCTGAACTTGGCATCGATTCCATCCCGATCAATGCTCTGATGCCGATCCCAGGAACACCTCTGGAACATCTACCGGAACTTTCTGAGCCGGATATCCTGCGTACGATCGCCTTCTTCCGCTATATCAACCCGGAGGCAAACATCCGTCTCGCTGCCGGACGCGCACTTCTCACCAACGACGGAGAAACTGCTTTCAAAGCCGGAGCTTCCGCTTCCATCACCGGAAACATGCTGACCACCGTTGCATGTGCGACGATCCGAAGCGACCGCAAGATGCTCGCTGACATGGGACGTGACGTAACTCCTGAATACTGGAAGGAAGTGTAAAATAAAAATGAGCAAAGCAATTTTTCTCACCGGAACCGGAACAGATATCGGCAAAACCTTTATTGCCGGACTAATCGTAAAAAAACTTGCACAGGCAGGCAAAAATCCAGCTTACTACAAAGCAGCCATGAGCGGAAATGACCGCCGGTCAGACGAAAGCCTAATCCCGGGCGATGCACTTTTTGTGCGACAGATGTCCGGTATCTCACAGCCGCTTGACGAAATGTGCCCTTATGTATATGAAAATGCCTGGTCGCCACACCTTGCATCCCGCGTGGAAGGAAATCCTGTTGACCTCGCTGTTGTCCGCGAAGGTTTTGCGAAAGTCGCTGAGAACTATGACTACATCACCATGGAAGGAAGCGGCGGAATCCTCTGCCCTCTCTGTTTTGATGAGCATAAGATCCAGCTTGAAGATGTGATCCGGGAATTTAATCTTTCCAGTATCCTTATCGCCGATGCCGGTCTTGGCACGATCAACAGTGTTGTCCTGACTTTCGAATATATGAAGGCACACAACCTTCCGCTTAAGGGTATCATTTTTAATCATTACCATCCGGGGAACATCATGGAAGAAGATAATATTTTTATGTGTGAACATATGACAGGGCTTCCTGTGCTTGCGAAGGTACAGGACAATGCCACAGAACTTGAAACAGATGCAGATGTGCTGAGTGCACTTTATGACGAGGTGAAGATCAGATGATATGGTATCCTTATGAACAGATGAAAACAATGAAAGAGCCTTACAGGATTCTGGATGCAGAAGGCGTGCATCTCTACACCAAAGACCAGAAGCTGATCGATTCAATTTCTTCCTGGTGGTGCATGATCCACGGCTACAAACATCCGGAGCTGACCGCCGCCATCAAAGAACAGGCTGACCGTTTCTGCCATGTAATGCTCGGCGGTCTCACCCATGAACCGGTAGAAAAACTTTCTGATAAGCTTCAGGAATTTCTTCCGGGTGACCTGGACTACTGCTTCTTTTCTGACTCAGGAAGTGTCGCAGTAGAAGTCTCTCTTAAGATGGCACTCCAGTACAACACCAATCAGGGAAGGAAACGCCCTCTGGTGCTGGCTCTGGAACATGCCTACCACGGAGACACTTTCAAGGCAATGGAAGTCGGAGATGACGAAGATTATCATTTCGCTTTTGACAAAAAAGAAGGCGTCGTTCATATCCCGACAGAGATTCCGGCGCTTGAGGATGCATTTGAACTGTATCATGACCGGCTGAACTGCTTTATCGTAGAGCCGCTGCTCCAGGGCGCCGGCGGCATGCGGATGTATGATATTTCTTTCCTGAAACGTGCCAGAGAACTGTGCAATCAATATGATGTGCTTCTGATTTTTGATGAGGTTGCAACAGGATTCGGACGTACCGGAAACCGCTTTGTATCCGACCTTGTCCTTCCGGACATCCTGGTTCTCGGAAAAGCCCTGACCGGCGGTTATATCGGACATGCTGTCACCGTTGCAAACCACAAAGTCTTTGACACTTTTTATAGTGACGATGACCGCCTTGCCCTGATGCACGGTCCGACCTTTATGGGAAATCCACTTGCCTGTGCCGTTGCACTTAAGGGAATCGAGATCTTTGAACGAGACGATTATATGAGCAAGATCCGACATATCGAACAGATTTCCCGTCAGGAAATGGAAAATTTCTCTGACCCGCGCATCAAAGAAGTCCGTATCATGGGCGGCTGTACCTGCGTCGAAGTCCATGATTCAAAGACGCTGGAAGGTTTCCAGCAGTTTGCCTATGAACGCGGGGTCTTCTGCAGACCTTTCTTAAACTATATGTATTCCATGGTTCCTTATGTGATCTCCGACGAGGAACTCATTCAGATTTTTGACGTAATGAAGGACTGGTTTCACTGAAACCAGCCCTTCTTCTCCTCAATTCTATTCAACATATCTAACAGCGATTTCTTTTATTAACAAAATAATTCAGGATTCCCCCACCAACAATGATCACAACGGCAACTGCCACGACTCTCTTGGCTGCTTCCTGTGGAAGCTGGCTCTTTGAACCAATAGAATCCGAATAAAAGGTCAGCGTATAGTCAATCTCATGAGGTGCTCCCATTGCTGTTGTATCTGCGATCACCGGCATTCCTTCATCCATACTGAGCACCGGAATCTCAAAAACAGAATTCATACCTTCTTCATTGGTCGGAAGATATTTCTCTCCGTCTACGATCATATAATCATAATTTGAACTGCTCCACTGGATCTGTGCGTAAGCCTGACCATCCTTCACAGTCAGAATTGTCGGCGATGTCACACTTGCCTTTCCGCTTCCGCCCTCAAGATCCACCTGAATGGAATATTCTCCATCCTCTTTGTCAATATCCATGCCTGCCGCCTGACAGATGCAGGAAAAAGCTCCAATGCCGATAAATACAGCAGCAATCAGATTTGAAAGTTTTCTTTTCATTTCTCTACTCCATTTTTTTCTTTTTAAATATTGCCAAATTTTATCTATAGAAACTATGATAACACAGCAAATCCTACATTGCAAACACTATACAATTCTAGTATAATAAAAAAGATATGTCTGTGAATGAGACTTCACAGCATAATGTAAATTTAAGATCATTTCAAAAATGAATTCAGGAGGTTTTTAGCTATGAAAGGTACATTATATGGAGTTGGCGTCGGACCTGGGGATCCGGAATTAATGACATTAAAGGCAGTTCGCATGATCCGTGAAAATGAGATCATCGCTGTACCTGGTGCAGACGTTAAAGAAACCGTTGCCTATAAAATTGCAGTACAGGCAGTTCCGGAGCTGGAAGAAAAAGAACTTCTTCCAATCTACATGCCGATGACACATGATGCAAAGGAACTTGAAGAAAATCATGCAAAAGGCGCAAAAACTCTGGAAGCCTGTCTTGATCAGGGAAAAAATGTTGTTTTCCTGACTCTTGGTGATCCATGTGTATATTCTACTTTTTCCTATCTGCAGCATCGCGTAGAGGCAGACGGATATCACACAGAGCTGGTAAGCGGAATCACTTCTTTCTGTGCTGCAGCTGCACGACTGAACATTTCTCTGTCTGAATGGAACGAACAGCTTCATATCGTTCCTGCTGTCCATCGTCTTGACAGTGAACTGACAGAATCCGGAAACTACATTCTGATGAAATCAGGAAAGAAAATGAATCAGGTAAAGGAAATCCTTGAAAGAAGCGGCCGCGAAGTCCGTATGGTAGAGAATTGTGGCATGTCGGATGAACATATCTATAACAGTGTAGAGGAAATTCCGGATGATGCAGGATATTATTCCCTGATCATTGCCAAAGAGAAAGCCGAAGAGAAATGATAGAGACAAAAGATCTGACGAAAACTTTTGACAATTTTACAGCAGTGGATTCCCTGAACCTGAAAATTGAAAAAGGTGAGTTTTTTGGTCTTCTCGGACCAAACGGAGCAGGCAAGACAACGACCATCAGCCTGCTCTCAACCCTTCTTCTTCCGACAAAGGGAGAAATCCTCATAGACGGTCAGCAGCTTACGAGACAACGTCCTGATCTGAAAAGAAAGATCAGTGTGATCACCCAGGAATATTCCATGCGTCAGGATATGAATATGGATGAGATCATGGAATATCAGGGCCGTCTCTATTTTATGCCCGGAAAGCAGATAAAAGAAAGGACAGAGGAACTTCTGGAGTTCTGTGACCTGCTGAAATTCCGCAAGCGTACAGTACGTAAGCTTTCAGGTGGAATGAAGCGTAAGCTGATGGTCTGCCGGGCACTTTTAACAGAACCGGAAATCCTTCTTCTGGATGAACCGACTGCAGGGATGGATGCATTTGCCCGCCGTCAGATGTGGAATCTTCTGAAAAAGCTGAATCAGCAAAAGCTTACCATTCTTCTGACAACGCATTATATGGAGGAAGCAGAAACGCTTTGTGACCGTGTCGGCTTTATGTGCGGTGGACGTCTGGAGGAAACAGATGCTCCGGGGCATATGATAGAGACGCTGGGGCGGTATGCGGTTGATGAGACTTCACCAGATGGGCTGAAATCACACTATTTTCATGGAAAGGAGGAGGCAATTCAGTATTTGTCCGCGTCAGAACAGGAAACAGCGCTTCGCAGTACGACATTGGAAGATGTATTTCTGGAGACAATCGGGCAGCAGCTGGAATGCCGGTAAAAATGGGTATTCTTACTGTGTTATGGGAAAAATGGGTAGAATTCCGGCGGGATTTTTATAAAATCACGCTGGCTGCCATGATTGCCCCTCTTTTATATATTCTGGTGTTTGGTCTTGGAATCCAGACCATGTCGCACGGACAATCGTATCTGAACTTTCTGATTCCGGGAGTGGTTGCCCTGACGACCATGAACGGCAGTTTCAATGCTATCGCCCAGAATTTAAACGTCCAGAGATTGTACGAAAAAGCATTTGACCAGGTCATCATCTCTCCTACCCCGCTGTGGCAGTTCATCGCGGGACAGATCATCGGTGGAAGTCTCCGGGGATTATATGCGGGAGCCGTGATTATTCTTCTGATTTTGCCGATCGGAACGGGGCTCTGTTTTAACGGCTGGTCGTTTCTTCTAATGTTTTTAAACGGATCTGTGTTTTCCACAATTGGAGTTGTGGTATCTTTTTATGCCAAAAACCATGCCGATGTGCCGCGCTTTTCGAATTACGTGATTATGCCGATGGCATATCTGTGCAATACATTCTTTTCAGCCCGGAGTATGCCGGATGGTCTGCGCCAGGTGATTGAATATCTGCCGTTATCGCAGACCAGTGCGGCGCTTCGCAGCATCGCCAATCATGAGGCATTTTCTTATACAACGATTGGGATCCTGCTTCTGTATCTGGCGTGTTTTTCGATTGCTGCGTCCTGGTTTCTGTATAAGAAAAAGAATTTATAAACACAGGGTAAGGAGTTTTCTGTCTATGAAAAAAATAGGTTTCATTCTTTTGGGAATCATTTGTATCTTATTTAGCAGCCGGTGGACGTTGACAGCGCAGGCAGGTGCTGGAACGCTGCTTTCCCTGGAGGATGGTGAATATGCCATCGAGGTAACGATGACCGGAGGAAGCGGAAAGGCTTCGATCCAGAGTCCTGCTCTTCTGACGGTGACAGATGGAACGGCATACATATCCATCACATGGAGCAGTTCCAATTATGATTACATGGTGGTAGATAATAGAAAATACGAGAATGAAAGTGCCAAGGACGCAAATTCTCATTTTACGATCCCTGTTTTGGATCTGACAAAAGAACTTACAGTCAGGGCGGATACACTGGCGATGGGAACGCCTCATGAAATCGAATATACCCTTCAATTCAATACTACGTCGATTGCGTCTAAGAGCACACTTC
>ENA-OPVG01002804-OPVG01002804.1-human-gut-metagenome-genome-assembly--contig:-NODE-2804-length-9908-cov-2.363646_pt1 | contig 9908 bp, 7 predicted proteins | sample MGYA00241093_ERZ501975 | MGnify/ENA primary metagenome ERZ501975 (study PRJEB25962, sample SAMEA2042993) | human gut metagenome | biome: human gut; feature: human-associated habitat; material: faeces... | reverse complement strand
TTGCCTGTTCAATATCATTGGCAGCACCGGTAGTGACCGTATCAAACACGATTTCTTCTGCTGCACGCCCACCCAGATATCCGACCAGCATTGCTTCCAGCTCTTTCTGGGTATTAAGATATTTTTCTTCCTCAGGTACCTGCATAACATAACCAAGTGCTCCCATGGTTCTCGGCACGATCGTTATTTTCTGCACAGGTTCTGCATCTTTCTGTAACGCATTGACAAGCGCATGGCCAACTTCATGATAGGAAACAATTTTTCTTTCCTGCGGGCTTAAGATACGATCTTTCTTCTCTTTACCAACGAGTACAACTTCAACAGATTCCTGAAGATCTTTCTGTGAAACAGCTCTGCGGCCATTTTTGACTGCAAGGATTGCAGCTTCATTGATCATATTGGCAAGATCTGATCCCACAGCCCCTGATGTAGCAAGCGCAATTGCTTCCAGATCGACCGTTTCATCCAGCATGACGTTTTTTGCATGGACTTTGAGGATTTCCACACGTCCTTTCAGATCCGGGCGATCAACAATGATACGTCTGTCAAAACGGCCAGGACGCAGAAGTGCCGGATCCAGTACTTCTGGACGATTGGTTGCCGCGAGGATCAGAAGCCCTTTTGAAGTATCAAATCCATCCATTTCCGCAAGCAGCTGATTCAGTGTCTGCTCACGTTCATCATTGCCTCCGCCGTAACGTGAATCACGGCTTTTACCGATTGCATCGATCTCATCGATAAATACGATACATGGTGCATTTTTCTTCGCTTCTTCAAACAGGTCCCTTACTCGGGATGCACCTACACCAACAAACATCTCTACAAATTCTGAACCAGAAAGTGAAAAGAACGGTACATTCGCCTCGCCTGCTACTGCCTTGGCAAGAAGTGTCTTACCTGTTCCCGGAGGTCCTACAAGAAGCGCTCCTTTCGGAAGTTTTGCACCAATTGCAGTGTATTTCCCCGGATTATGCAGAAAATCCACAACTTCCTGCAAAGATTCTTTTGCTTCTTCCTGTCCTGCAACATCTTTAAATGTCACTCCGGTTTCTTTTTGAACATAAGCTTTTGCCCTGCTCTTACCAACACCCATGATGCCGTTTCCACCTTTGTTCATCCGCCGCATAAAAAACATCAGCATAAAAAACAGAACTACTGTCGGCAGTAGAACACTGATCATGGTCGAAACAAATTCTCCCATAGCATCCGGCTGCTCATAATGGAATACGATATCCGTTCCCTCCAGACGTTTTGTAAGGGCGTCTGCATCCTCCATCTGGTTTACTTTATAACTTACATTCTGGTAGTAGGATTTCTGAATCTTAGGTACAACAGTCAGCACACCTGACTGAAGAGTAACTTCTTTTACCTGATCCTTCTCTACCATTTCGATAAATTTATCATATGTGATCTCACTGGACTTGTCGCTCATCATATCTGTTACAAAGCTCAGGCATACCAGTGAAATCAGCAGACAAATCAAAAAAGCCAGAATAGACTGGCGGTTTTTATTCGGTCCCTGATTGCCAGGATTGTTTCGATTCGGACGGTTTCGATCCGGCCGATTGTCCATCTGATTGTTCATTCTTGTCCTCCTCTTGTTATCTTCTTTATTATAAAGATATTTCTTGTATAAATCAACTGAAAAACTGTGATTGTTTGCAGTACATTACTTGCCTGTGAACAGTAAGTGTAGTATACTATCAACGTGATAGCCGGAAGTTTGTTCCGGCTAAATGTGATGGGAAAGGAAAACGATAAATGAAAATTGGATTTGATAATGACAAGTATCTGACCATGCAGTCCGAGCATATTCGTGACCGCATCAGCAAATTTGACAACAAACTTTATCTGGAATTCGGCGGAAAACTTTTTGATGATTATCATGCTTCCCGTGTTCTTCCAGGCTTCGAACCTGACAGTAAGCTACGTATGCTCATGCAGCTGAGCGATCAGGCAGAGATCGTTATCGTTATCAGTGCTGCAGATATTGACAAAAACAAAATGCGAGGAGACCTTGGTATTACTTACGATGAAGATGTTCTGCGTCTGATCGATGCCTTTACAGAACGTGGTCTCTATGTAGGCAGTGTATGCATTACACGTTATGCCGGTCAGGAAAGTGCTGATCATTTCAAGAAACGTCTTGAAAAGCTCGGCATCAAAGTGTATTTCCACTACAGTATTCCCGGATATCCAAGCAATATCCCTCTTATCGTAAGTGATGAAGGATATGGAAAGAACGAATATATCGAGACCACAAGACCGCTGGTAGTTATCACTGCGCCAGGACCGGGAAGCGGAAAAATGGCGACCTGTCTTTCCCAGCTGTATCACGAATACAAACGCGGAGTAGCTGCCGGTTATGCCAAATTTGAAACATTCCCAATCTGGAACATTCCGCTGAAACATCCGGTCAATCTAGCATACGAAGCAGCAACTGCTGACCTGAATGATGTCAATATGATCGACCCGTTCCATCTGGAAGCTTACGGTGAAACAACGGTCAACTATAACCGTGATGTGGAGATTTTCCCGGTTCTCCAGGCAATGTTCGAAAAGATCATGGGCGAGTGCCCTTACAAATCACCTACTGACATGGGTGTAAATATGGCCGGAAACTGTATCGTAGATGATGAAGCCTGCTGTGAAGCATCACGCCAGGAGATTATCCGCCGCTACTATAAGAGCTGTGCAGCGCTTCTCACCGGTACAGGTACAGAAGAAGAAATCCGTAAGATCGAACTGCTTCTGAAACAGGCTCATGCCTCTCTGGAAGACCGTAAAGTTGTTCCGGCAAGCCTTCAGAAAGAAAAAGAAACCGAAGGTCCTGCTGCCGCTCTGGAGCTGACTGACGGACGTATGATCTTCGGCAAAACTTCTGAACTGCTCGGTGCCTCCTCTGCCCTTCTTCTGAATGCATTGAAAGAGCTGGCTGGTATTCCTCATGAGAACCATGTAATCTCACCAGAAGCAATACGACCGATTCAGGAATTAAAGACGCAGTATCTCGGAAGCAAAAACCCACGTCTTCATACTGACGAGACACTGATCGCACTTTCCGTCAGCGCAGCAAATAATCCGGAAGCACGCAAGGCACTGGAACAGTTACCATCTCTTCGTGGCTGCCAGGCGCATACCTCTGTCATGCTGTCTTCTGTTGATATCTGGGAGTTCCGCAAACTTGGCATTGAACTGACCTGCGAGCCAAAATTTGAAAAAGAAAAAATATATCATTAATTCAATCAACTTTCATCAGATTCCAAAAAATCCCCGCTACCGTAATGGTATCGGGGATCTTTATATATATGCTTCTGAGATTTAGTCTTCGTATCCGTTCGGATTCTTCTGCTGGAAATTCCAGGAATCTGCACACATATCTTTGATATCGTACTCTGCTTCCCAGCCAAGTTCTTTCTTTGCTTTGGTCGCATCAGAATAACATGTCGCAACATCACCTGCACGACGTGGTTTGATAGAGTAAGGAATTTTGATTCCTGTCGCAGCTTCAAAATTCTTAACGATGTCAAGGACGCTGTATCCTTTGCCTGTTCCCAGATTGTAAATACTGAGTCCGGAATTATCTTCCAGTTTCTTAACTGCTTTTACATGCCCCTTTGCAAGGTCAACTACATGAATGTAATCTCTCACTCCGGTTCCATCCGGTGTATCATAATCATTACCAAATACTCCAAGCTCTTTCAGCTTACCAACTGCAACCTGTGTGATATATGGCATCAGGTTGTTCGGAATACCATTCGGATTCTCACCGATAAGGCCACTCTTATGAGCACCGATCGGATTGAAGTAACGAAGAAGTACTACATTCCATTCTGGATCTGCTTTCTGGATATCTGTAAGAATCTGTTCCAGCATGGATTTGGTCCAGCCATAAGGATTGGTGCACTGTCCTTTCGGGCATTCTTCTGTGATCGGAATGATTGCCGGATCGCCATATACAGTTGCCGAAGAGGAGAAAATAATATTTTTGACACCGTGTTTTCTCATCACATCTACAAGAGTAAGTGTACCAGCAATATTATTCTCATAATATTCCCAAGGTTTTACAACAGACTCTCCGACTGCTTTCAATCCAGCAAAATGTATACAGGAATCAATGTCTTCCTTTTCAAAAACTTCATTCAGTCCTTCACGATCCAGAATATCTTTTTTATAAAACTTCACCGGCTTACCTGTGATCTTTTCTACTCGTTCCAGGCTTTTTTCACTGGAGTTGCTTAAATTATCCAGAACAACCACATCATATCCTGCATTCTGCAGCTCTACCACTGTGTGACTTCCAATAAAACCTGCTCCACCTGTTACTAAAATTGCCATGATTTATCTCCTCCTGACGTTTGCTTTAGTTCTGCTTTATTTCGATGTCATTGTATCATCATTCTTTTTTTTTCACAATATATTCCAGAAGTATCCCTCAGATTTTACTAAAACTCCCTCAGATTTTACTATTACCAGAATATTTGTGAGGATTTTATTTATCCCATATACCCGAACTTCTGCATTCTTGTGTTTGTGCAATCTGGCATTCCATATTTTTATGCAATATATATCATTTTTTTTGTGATTTCGGGCCTTTTTTATACATTTTTATTGACACTGTCTGGTATAAACGATATAATCAACCTAAATTCTTCGTGCTAACCACGAAACCAAACTGACGATTCTGTCAGTTTCACCAAACAAAAGGGAGGACTTATCTATGAAACGAAAAATCGCATTAGCTATGGTACTGGCAATGACCGCATCAATGGCTCAGCCTGTTCTTGCAGCAGACAGTAAAACTACTCTGGATGTTATCATCAGTCAGTATGGTACTCAGACTCAGACCTGGTGGACTCAGTTTGAGAAAGATTTTGAAGCAGAGAATCCTGATATCGATCTGAATGTGGAAATTGTTTCCTGGAATGATCTTTATACAAAAGTAAATACACTTGTTGCAAACAACAATGCACCTGATATTCTGAACATCGATGTTCTTGCAGATTATGTGGCTGATGATCTGCTGATGCCTGCTACAGAATATGCTTCTGAAGATCTCCAGGCAAAATTCTTCCCGGCATTCTGGGAAGCAAGCACAATCGATGATACTGTATACGCATTACCGATCCTGGCATCCTGCCGTGCTCTCTTCTATAATAAAGATATCCTTGATGAAGCAGGCGCTTCCGTTCCTACTACATGGGCTGAAGTTCAGGAAACAGCACAGAAGATCAAAGATAAATTCGGTGATGACGTTTATCCATGGGGTATTGATATGACAACTGACGAAGGTCAGGCTGCATTCTCCTATTATACATGGAACAACGGTGGTGGATTTGTAGACGAAAACGGTGACTGGGCTCTGAACAGTGACAAGAACGTTGAAGCTCTTAACTTTGCAATCGGTCTTGTAAACGATGGATATACAAACTCTGACCCGGCCAACGAAACACGTTATGATCTTCAGGATATGTTCGGTGCAGGAAAAGTTGCTATGATGATCGGACCGAACAACATTCCTACTTATCTTTCTGATGGCGGATATGACATCAACTACGATGTAACTACTATCCCGGCTAACGAAGGATGTGACTCTGTTGCAATGGGTGTTTGCGACCGTCTCGAGGTATTCAAAGATGACTCCGCTGAAGATCAGGAAGCTCGTACAGCTGCCATCAGTAAATTCTTCGACTTCTTCTATGATGACGAACGTTACGCTGATTACATGGTATTTGAAGGATTCCTTCCTACTACTCAGACAGCAGCAGACCTTCTTGCAAAAGATGATGATACTTTCGCATCCTGGATCGATATCCTGCAGAGCTGCAACTTCTACCCGGCAACTAAGACCGAATGGGCAGATGTTAAACAGGGCGTAATCGAAGTTGAACAGAACGCACTTCTCGGTGATGACGTTCAGACACTTCTGGATGACCTTCAGGCTGATATTGCCGGCTGATCATCTTACAATTAAATGTAACTTTACCGGGAGCCGGAACATTAGTGACCGGCTCCCGCTTCTTTTGAAAATTTCTGTTAAAAACTTCTCAGAAAATTTTTAACAAATGATTTGGTGGTGTTATTATGAAAAAAAAGAAAACTCTGGCTGCTCTGGAGCCCTATCTGTGGTTGCTCCCAAGTATCCTTCTTATGACAATCTTCATACTCTTTCCAATCTTTGAAGTATTTCGTACTTCAATGAGCGAAGTGAGTAAGGCCGGACTTGTAAAAGGCTTCTGTGGATTTGACAACTTTGCAAAAGTCCTCAGAGGTTCTACCTTTAAACTGGTTCTCAAAAATACACTTGTATGGACCATTGCCGTTGTTGTGATCTCTACTGTGTTTGGTTTTATCCTGGCACTTGTACTGAACAACAAGTTCCGTTTCCGTAAAGCCGTTCGTGCAATTATTGTATTCCCATGGGCTACTTCCCTGATCATTCAGGCAGGTGTCTGGAAATTCATCATTGATAAAGATTACGGTGCACTGAATACACTTTTAATGAAAATCGGTCTGATCTCCAGCCCGGTAAACTGGACTCCTACCCCTGGTGCATATTTTGCATGGGAAATTTTTGTAGGTATCTTTGTTACCGTGCCATTCGTTACCTTCTGTGTACTTTCCGGTCTGCAGAGCATTGATAACTCTTATTATGAAGCTGCAACTGTTGATGGAGCAAATTACTGGCAAAAACTGTTTAAGATCACACTTCCGCTGGTAAAATCTTCTCTGACTGTAAGTACTGTGTTGAATATTATTTATGTATTCAACTCCTTCCCAATTATCTGGACCATTACCAAGGGTGATCCGGCAAGCCGTACCGATACCCTTGTTACATACCTTTATAAACTAGCCTTCTACAAAGGCAAATCCGGTGAAGCAGCTGCAGTCTCTGTGATTGGTTTCCTGATTCTGTGTATCTGTGCTTCTGTTTATATGGTACTTTCACTGAGAAAGGAGGATGAAGACTAATGAAAAAAACACGTGACACCAAAAGCATACTCCTTCGAGTTCTTCTTTATCTTTTTGTAATTCTGGTGGTATTGGTTACATTGTATCCATACTTTGTTATGTTCACAACAGCAGCCAAAAGCCGTGCAGAAATTTATTCCACCGATGGAACGCTCCTGCCAATCCACTGGTTGTGGCAAAATTTCAAAGACATCTGGACTCTGGCTCCACTTTCGAGATACTTTATCAATTCACTGATCGTTGCAGGTGGTTCCACTCTGATCGCGATCGTATGTGGTATCCCGGCAGCCTATGCACTTGCACGAATGAAATTCAAAGGTAAAAAAATCTTCCTGGGAATTGTCATTATTTCTCAGATGTTTGCACCGGTTGTCCTTCTGGTAGGTATCTACAAAATCATGTCCACTTTTGGCATGACAGACAGTCTCGTAGGGCTGGTATTTATCAATGCAGCATTTAACCAGGCATTTGCAATCTGGCTGCTGCGCGGTACCTTTATCTCCATTTCTCCTGAAATGGAACAGGCAGCTACCGTAGACGGCTGTGGAAAGGTTTCTGCCCTGATCCGTATCCTTCTTCCTGTAGCAGCACCTGGTATCGTTACTGCCCTGATTTTCGTATTCATCAACGCCTGGAACGAATATACCGTTGCTCTGACATTGATTTCTACAGATGTCCTGAAACCTCTGACAGTCGGTATTACAATCTTCAATGGCTACAATATGGTGGAATGGCAGTATCTGTTTGCATCCTCTCTGTTTGCAACAGTGCCAGTTATTATTCTTTTTGTCGCAATCGAGAAACACCTTGTCGGCGGTCTTACTTCCGGTGGTGTTAAAGGCTGATATGCACACTAAAAAAGCTTCGGAGCTGTTCACAAAGTTCCGAAGCTTTTTTATTTGATCATATTTAATATTATTTATATTTCTGAATGATTGCATTCATCTGCGGCAGTTTTTCCTGCATATCTTTAACAAGAGTAAGCTGTGTCCTGCAGCGGTCAAGGTTGTGCCCCTCACGATGAATATGGAAATAATGATCACCCTCCAGATGATCAGTCAGGAAACGGATCCCATTCTCAAATGTCATAAGGATCGCCCCCATCGGCAGCATGTCGATTTCTAAATCGGTCAGTGCTCCTCCACATCCTTCAATAAATCCCCTCGCATATACATCAAAAAGATGAAGATCACAGGATACCTTTGAAAGATCCTGCTCATCTTCCAGCGCAGTACTTGCTCCAAAACGAATAGAATCGCCAAAATCATTTGCAGTAAGGCCAGGCATAACCGTATCCAGATCGATGACACAGATTGCCTTTCCTGTCTCATCGTCAATCATGATATTGTTCAGTTTCGTATCATTATGTGTAACTCGAAGAGGAAGTCTTCCATCCAGCTGCAGATCATACAGTGCATGTGTCAGTTCTTCTCTTTCGAGAATAAAATCAATTTCTTTCTGAACAGAAGCAGCTCTTCCACAGATATCCTCTGCAACTGCTTTCTTAAATTTCTCCAGACGATCCGGTGTATTATGAAAATCCTTGATTGTCTCATGCAGAGTTTCTGCCGGATAATCCGCAAGAAGTCTCTGGAAATGTCCAAAAGCCACTGCACTCTGATAAAAGTCCTGTGGATCTTTTACTTCTTCCAGTGCATATGCATCTTCTACAAAATGGTATGCTCTCCAGTACTCTCCAAAACTGTCTATAAAATACGGTTCACCTGACTTTGCACATACAAAATCAAGTGTCTCTCTCTGTGGATCTCCTCCCTGTGCCCTGATCTGTTCTTTCAGATAGTCTGTCACATGGAGAATATTATTCATCAGCGAAACCGGATCCCTGAATACGGACCGGTTCATGTGCTGCAGTGAATACCGATGTGTTTCGCCGTCTCTGTCAAATGACATCATAAAAGTATCGTTAATATGACCATTTCCACAAGGTGTACACTCCAGAAATGTTCCATCAATTTCAAATCCCCGGATTGCCTCCTGTCTTCCTGTCTGTAAGTTCTCCCGATTCATAGTTCTATATCCTTTCATATCTCCGGTATATTCGATCGGTATTACCTTTCCAAAGCCAAATTTCCATACCGGTATTTCTAATTTGTTTTTTCATACGGATGCCGGTCATATCGTAATCTCAGTCTGTTTTCTGCTCCGTATCATATGTGTCATAATATTCAGTATACCATATTGTCAGAAAAACTCAACTTAAAATTCTGTATTTCTATATCTGTATTGTAGATTCGGTATCGATACAAAATCAAAACCCCTTAATTTCTATAACCGCCTCATCTGTATCCAAAGCTTTTACTTCTTCTACCGTCAGTCCTTCTTCCATACACTCCCGGATTGTCCGTTCCACTGCGTCTTCCAACGGTTGCTCCTGTGAATACCTTCTTACCTTATCCACAAAGATCATATAATCCCGCATCGGTCTGCATTTTTCGAAAAGTTCCCGGCTGTTTCCCATATTGATATTTTTCACTTTTACGATCACTTCCAGATTCGGAATCTCCTGCTTTTTTACAAAGGCATCCGAAAGTCTCAATTCCCCTTCCTCATCCATCTTCTGTTTTCCATTATAAAACACTACAAACGTAGGCGATGGAAGTGGAAGCATCTTCGTACCATAAAGATTCTTATCCTTCACCAATACCGAATACGTGTCACTTGCATAAAACAGACAGCGTAACGGCATATTTGCATTTTTTGTAGACTGCTGTTCATACAAAAACAGTTCGTCATGCAGTAGATAAGCTACATCATTTTTCATTGACAAATAAATCGCATTTTCCAGAGTCACCACCTGAAGCTCACTGGCATCCATGTAATCCGAGCCATTCATAGCATTATAAAGCTCTAATAACTTTTCTTTGTCAGTGACATGCTCCCACCACTTAAATCATAGATTTTGAAGTGGGGGCTTC
>ENA-OPVG01002799-OPVG01002799.1-human-gut-metagenome-genome-assembly--contig:-NODE-2799-length-9915-cov-4.081643_pt1 | contig 9915 bp, 8 predicted proteins | sample MGYA00241093_ERZ501975 | MGnify/ENA primary metagenome ERZ501975 (study PRJEB25962, sample SAMEA2042993) | human gut metagenome | biome: human gut; feature: human-associated habitat; material: faeces... | reverse complement strand
AAAGCCGCCCTTTACCAGTTTTTCAATGACGGCGGCGCGGGTGGCGGGAGTTCCAAGCCCTTTGCGTTCTGCGTCCGGGTCGGTGTCCTCACTTCCGGCGCGCTCCATAGCAGAGAGCAGCGACGCTTCGTTGTGAGGTTTTGGCGGTGTTGTGTCATGCTCCGTTACCTTTGCCGTCGGATTTTCAAAGGTCTGTCCCTCGGTAAATGGCGGCAGGGTCTTTTCTGTGTCGCTGTCTGCGTCGTCCGTTTCGGGCTTGTTCTTTAAGGCTGCCCTGTATCTTCGGTCAATCTCTTTCCACCCGTCGGACAGCACCGTTTTTCCCCTTGCGATAAAAGACTGTCCGGCACATTCAAAAACTGCTGTAACCGCTTCAAAGGTATGCGGTGCAGCGGTCGCCATAAGTAGACGCGCCCCGGCAAGGGTAAGGATATTCCTTTCGCTTTCCGGCAGCGCGGCAAGGTCGGTCTTTGCAAGCTCCATAGTCGGGATAATGGCATGGTGGTCTGATACCTTTTTACTGTTCAGCACCTTTCCAAGCTCCGGCGTGAAGTCTTTTCCCGCCATAAAAGAAAATTTCCCACAAAGCAGCTTGATAATGCCCGCCGCTGTGTCGCTCATGTCGTCGGTCAGAAATGCGCTGTCTGTTCTCGGATAAGTAAGAAGTCTTTTTTCATACAGAGATTGTGCAAGGTCAAGGGTCTGCTTTGCGGTATAACCGAACAGGCGGTTTGCTTCCCTCTGTAAAGAAGTAAGGTCAAAGAGCTTCGGCGGGGCTGCGGTCTTTTTCTCTTTCACAAGGGAAGCACAGACTGCTTTTGACACTTCGCAAGCAGCTTTCAGCTTGTCAGCTTCGGAACGGTCAGATAGTTTTTCGCTTGCAGCTTCCGCGCCGGATAAGACAAGGCGCACATGGTAGTATTTTTCTTTCTTAAATGTGGTAATCGCTGCGTCCCGGTCAACAAGCATTTTTAAGGTCGGGGTCTGTACGCGTCCCACGTTCAAGGTATGATTGTAAAGGACAGAGAAAAGGCGGGTGGCATTGATACCGATTAACCAGTCAGCCTTTGCCCTGCACAATGCGGAAGCAAAGAGCGCGTCGTATTCCTCGCCGTTCTTCAGACGGGAAAAGCCCTCTTTGATTGCGCTGTCCTCCATAGAAGAAATCCAAAGGCGGCGCATAGGTTTCTTGCAGCCCGCCATTTCATAGACAAAGCGGAAAATGAGTTCGCCCTCGCGCCCTGCGTCGCAGGCATTGACGACTTCGGAAACGTCTGCCCGGTGCATAAGCTCTTTTAGGGTTTTGAATTGCTTTTCCTTGTCAGAAGCAACGGTGTACTTCCATTCCTGCGGCAAAATCGGTAAGCTGTCATAGCTCCACTTTTTATATTGTTCCCCGTAGGTGGCAGCTTCCGCAAGCCCTACCAAATGTCCCACGCACCAAGAAACGATATAGCCGCTTCCTGTGAGAAATCCGTCTTTCTTTTCCTTTGCCCCAAGTACGGCAGCGATTGTCTGCGCCACACTGGGCTTTTCTGCGATAACTAAAATCAAATAAAAATCCTCCTTTCGGGTAAAAGAAAAGAGCAACCGATTTTTCGATTGCTCCTACAAGTGATTGTATAAAATTGTGCGATATGAAATAGTAAAATGATTTGACAAAACTAAAATTTATCCAATATTGAGTAAACTATGGATTACCCAAGGTTGAACTGTAACCATGATTATAAATGTGTAAATTGCAAACAAAGGCACTTCGACCATATCATTGACATTCTCAGATTGAAATTGTTTTCTTAAATTATTAGGCAAGACTTTTGATAGCAAATAATAAACCAAATATCCTAAACAGACTCCAACTGTATTTGTAATAAGGTCATTTATATCTGTTGAACCCCAACCAAACATCTGAACAATTTCAACAGATAAAGAGAACAGAAAACCAGTTAATACAACAGTCTTTATGTGATGATATTTCTTATACAGCAACGGCAGAAAAAATCCAAAAGGAACAAATAAAACAACATTCAGTATGGTATCTATTGGTCCACTTATCATACCGAGAAACGGAATCAGAGAAATCCTCGGACGAAATGATATTGTGCTTGTATAACCAATACCTGTTACGGTCAAAATCCCGAAAAGATAATAATAGAATAAAAATACAGCAGTAATATGGAGAAGGCTTTGCTTTCTTCCTGATTTTTTAAGGTATAAGAAATACAATATAAAAACTGGAACTATAAACACATATCCACTTATTGAGCGAATAAGAATATCAGAAATGGGTAACATATTTTTATCTCCTTTGCTTACTCTAAAAATTTGTTTAACTCTATCATTTCCTATGGTTGGAACAATTATATCATATTCCATATCGAAAGTACATCTTTTTATCGTTCCGGCTGTCGTTTTGCTTCAATCTTTCTAATGCAATACCCAACACAAGGGGACTGTCCCTTGTAAGGGCAGGAAGCGCAAGCCGGGGGATAAGGAACAGGCGGCGCATTATCACGCCGCCCGTTCGGTTTCTGTATCATCATCTTTTCAAAGGGATTGTCGGTAAACAGGGTCATAGGGTTTCTTCCTCCGTTTCTTCATCTTCGGGAGTTTCCCCGGTATCTGCTTCCGGCTCGTCCTCGTCGTAATCCTCAAATTCAAAATCTTCAAGGTCGGTATCGCCCTTTACATTCTGCTTCGGCTTTAGAAACTTAAAGTAGTAGAACGCTGCGCCGCCACCAAGCAGGGCAAAGAGGACTAAGGCAAGCACCACACCGGGATTGCCGCCTTTTTCTTTCGGTTCTTCCGGCTGCTCCGTTGGTGTTGGGGTAGGTTCTTTACCTGTGCAGCCTGTCATACTGGTAACACATACCGGGCAGGACGTGTTTACCTTTCCGGCTTCGCATTTCTCCGTACAGTTACAGATTTCCGGCTTTTTGGCAGCTTCGCCGTTTTCGGTCAGTGCCATAAGGTCGGCTTCGTCCACTTGATTTAGGAAATGTACGGTCTGTTCGCCCTCGGCGGCGCGGTCAATGAGGATATAGAAATAGTTGCCGCCTTTGGTGGTAACAGTGATAAGCTGCTTATTGCCGCCGTAATCGTCAACCAGTGTTGCGTTTCCCTTTGGGGTAAGGGGCGGCGTTTCCTCTTTTTCCTCCACAACTACGTTGCTGTCGTTGGTCGCGTCCCCGGCGTTCGGCTCTGTAGCTGCGCCCTGTGCATAGGCAGGGACAGAAAAACCGCCCATAAGGATAAGGGCGGCACAAAGGGCAGTCATGGTCTTTTTCAGTTTATTCTTCATCTGCATTTTCCTCCTGTTCTTCGTAGTCTGCTGCTTCGGTAACGTGTGCGGCGTTCATGCTGGGAATACCGCTGCCGGACAGCATAGCGTTCAGTTCCTGCGGGGTCAGACGCATAGCTCGTACAAGCTGCACGATTTCAAGGTTTTCCGCTTCGGTTTTCTGCGCTTCCAGTCCTTTTAACTTGTTCTGATACTCTGTGATTTTCTCGCGGGTCTTTGCGATTTCCTTATTGATACGGTCGATTTTATTGTTTGCCATAGGTCATTTCTCCTTTCTTTTTGGGGCTGCTTTACCAGTTCATCAGCCCGTAGCCTTTGATACATTGATAGTTAAGGTCATAGCTCTTTATCTTGCAGGCGTCGCCGGAATTGCCCTCAACGGTATAGACGCGGCTTTCGTCCCTGCCAAGCACAAGCCCCACATGGTCGGCAACGCCGTCTAAATCCCAATCGAAAAAGATAGCGTCGCCCGGTGCGATATTCTCATAGCCGCGTGCGCCCCATTGTCCCCTTGACTGAAACCAAGGGACACCCTGCCATTCGCAGCCCGCAAATCGGGGTTCGCTTTTTCCGGCTTGATTGTAGCACCATGATACAAAACAGGCGCACCATTCCACGCGGCTGTTAAAGCCGTACCAAGACCAGTAAGGGTAGCCGCCCACGTTTCCGACTTGCTGCTTTGCAAGCTCCATAAGCTCTTGATTTCCGGGGCGCGTACCGTTTACAAACTCCACGCCGCTTAAATCCTCGGACGGGCTTCCGTCGGGAGAACCGCCGCCAAAAATCAGCGGTTTGTTGCCGCTTGTTTCCAAGTACACATGGAACATTTCAAGCTGCTGTGGCGTAAGAAGTTCCTCCGCAAGCTCGGAAATCGGCTTATATGTCAGTTTCACATTCAAGATGTAATACTCATAAGGGACTTCCTCGGTGGTGGTTTCCCCGGTTTCCGGGTCGGTACTTGTTTCGGTGCGGTAGCGTATTTCCACTTCCTCGGTCAGCGTCAAGGTGTACTGCATGGCAAAGATACGTTCAAGCTCTGCCTGTGCGCTCTGCGGGGTGTAGCTCTGCAAGAGGGCGGTCAAGTAAGACGCAAGTTCGTGGGGGTTATGTCCGATACTGTCAAGGTCATAGCGGTATTCATCATAGCCGGGGTGGGTGTTTTCGATATTGTCAATCTCACTTTGCAGGGCATTTTCCATAGCGGCGTAGTTCTGTTCCGTTGCCACAAGGTCGCTGTCCTCGGACGTGTAGGACGTGCCAAGCACCCCGTTTGTCAAGCCCGAAAACATAGCCCCGCAAGAGGACAGCCCTGCGGAAATCATAATAAAGAGAAGCAGCGCGGCAACTGCAATCAAAATGCCCGCCGGGTGTCTTGCCGCAAATGCGGCGGCTTTCCTCGTTTCCTCGGCGGTTTTCTTCGCCGTCTTTCTTGTGGCTTCCGCTGCGGCTTTTGCCCCTCCTTTCTTTGCCGCCTTTGCATACTGGCGTTTTATCTGCTGTTTCTGCATGAAACGGGAAAGCGGGTTAGAGGTAAGCTGCGGGTTGTCGTGCAGGGTCTTGTGATACTGGAAGTTGACGTTTGCCTTAAATGCTGCCTTTTCTGCCTTTGCCGCTTCCCGGTAAGGTTTCAGCTTATGGCTGCGTATGCCGCGTTTTACTGCCCGCGTCGTCATGCCGCCCGCTTTCTCGCCCACAAGTTCTATCCTGTGTCCGCTTTCCACACCGACGTTTTCTTTCTCTACCTCGTAGATTTTCCCATGTACGGTACTGTTTAACTCCTGTGCCGGACGGGATAAGGGGTTATGCCGCAACTTGCCGTTTGGGGGCTTATCCGTCTTTTCAAAGGAAAGGCGCGTCTTTGCCTTGCCTTTCGCTTCGTCAAAAACGCGCTCTTTCTTGATTTTGGTCTGCTTGGGGATAGCCGCCCGCGCTGCGTCTAAACGGTCTGCCGCTTTCTCGGATTTACGGATAGATTTCTGCAATTCCGGCGTTGCCCGTTCCGCTTCGGAAAACTGCAAGCGGGAAGAATGGGTTTTAGGCTGCGTCGCGTCAAGGGCTTTTTTCTCCGCGCCTTTTGCTGCGTGTCGCTCAATCTCTGCGCCGATATGCTGCACAACCTTTTCCGCTGCCACCCCTGCGGGGGCTGAATAGTTTTCTTCCTGCGGCCTTTCGCTGATACTGGACGTTTCGCCCGTCGTGAGGTTTTCCGCAACCGCACCGTCGCGGGTCATTTTTTGCGTTACCTTGTCGGGGGCTTTCAGTTCCTTGCTCAATCTTCATCACCTCCAATCCGCTGTTTTGCAAGTTCGCAATAGTCGGGGTTTAACTCAATGCCGATATAGCGGCGGTTAAGCCGTTTTGCTACCATGCCCGTCGTGCCGCTGCCGAAAAAGGGGTCAAGGACAATCCCGCCGATGGGACAGCCCGCCAAAATGCACGTTTCCGCAAGTTTGGGCGGGAACGCTGCAAAATGCCCGCCGCGATAGGAAGCTGTGTTGATCTGCCAAACGTTGCGGCGGCTGCGGACGGGGGAAATCAACTCGTCGGCGTATGCGCCCTTTTCGCGGGGGCGGTTGATTTTCTGCGGTTGGTTTTGCCCCGGAACAGTAACGTTATACTTATTTCCTTTGCTAACTCCGCTTTTCAGCCGCCCCGCCGTTGTGGGGGCTATCGGCTCGGCTACTGCTTGCCAATCGTAATAATACTTCTTTGACTTGGTAAGCAGAAACACATATTCATAGCAGCGCGTCGGTCTGTCCCGCGTGCTTTCCGGCATGGGGTTTGTTTTGTGCCAAATGATAGAACTGCGCAAATACCAACCGTCGCCCCGCAAGGCGAGGGCTACAAGCCACGGAATACCAATTAAATCTTTGGGCTTGCAGCCGGGGGCGCGGTGGTTAAACGCCACTTGCTGCCCGTTCCTGCCTTTGGGGTATTTGGGGTCTTGGTGGTCGGCTTTGCTGCCTGTGCCGCAATAAGTGTCCGCGATATTCAGCCAACAAGTACCCTCCGGCGTAAGCACCCGCTTTACCTCATGGAAAACCGCTGTAATGCGGGAAACATATTCCTCCGGCGTTGCTTCCCGTCCGATCTGCCCGTCTGCGCCGTAGTCCCGCAAGGCATAGTAGGGTGGGGACGTTACGCAACAATCAACTGCATTTTCCGGCAAGGTTTGAAGCACCTGCAAGCTGTCGCCGCAATAGATTTTGTCCATTTCTATCCTCATGCCGACACCTCGCCGGGTTTGGTCGTCATTACACGATAGAGTTCCGTATCTTGCGGGAAACGGTCAATAAAGGGCAAAATCACGTTGCCATAGAAGATAAGCCCCTCGCCCGCGTCGGAATGGGTTACATAGGTCATTTGCTGCTGCGAAATGTTAAGCTGCTTTGCAAGGATTTCCCTGTCGCCCTGGGCTTGGTTGAGCATATACACAAAATCGCTGTTTTCAAAAATGTTCTCCACCTCGCGGGACGATAACAAATCTTTCACGTTTTGGGTGATACCTGTCGGAATACCGCCCCATTTTCTAAAACGCTTCCAAATCTCAACGCTGTACGCTGCGGTCTGTTCCTCTTTGAGCAGCAAATGAAACTCGTCGATATAGTACCGCGTCGCCTTGCCTTCGCTGCGGTTTATGGTAACTCTGTTCCAAACTTGATCTTGGACAATGAGCATACCGAGTTTTCGTAGCTGGGTGCCGAGTTCTTTAATATCAAAGCAGACAAGGCGGTTGTGAATGTCAACGTTTGTTTGGTGGTTAAACACGTTCAAACTGCCATTTACATAGAGTTCCAATGCCGACGCGATACGCTGCGCTTCCTTTTCCGGCTGCTTCTTGATTTCATTGTAGAGGTCGCCCAAAATCGGCATATTCTCCGGCTTCGGGTCTGCAAGGTAGCTGCGGTACACGCTGATAACGGCGCGGTCAATCAAAGTCTTTTCAACCGCTTCCAGCCCGTTTTTGCCGCCCATAATCAACTCGCAAAAGGAAAGGATAAAATCGCTCTTTAAGGCTATGGGCGTGTCGCCCTCGCTGTAATTGAGGTTAATATCCATAGGGTTAATGTACTGCGTGCTGTTCTGCGAAACCTTGATAACCTGTCCTTTCAAACGTCCGACAAGGGGGTAATATTCGGCTTCGGGGTCGCAAATGATAATATCGTCTGCGGTAATGAGAAAAGCGTTGGTGATCTCGCGCTTTGCCGAAAAACTCTTGCCGCTGCCGGGTGTGCCGAGTATCAAGCCGTTAGGGTTCTTCAGCCTTTTCCTGTCGCACAAAATCATGTTATTCGATAATGCGTTTAAGCCGTAATACAACGCTTCGCCGCTTTGGAACAGCTCTTGTACCGTAAAGGGGACGAAAATGGCGGTGCTGGAAGTCGTCAAGCCCCGCTGGATTTGGATTAGGTTTTCGCCCAATGGGATAGAGGACATAAGCCCCTGTTCCTGCCGGTAGTCAAGGCGGGTCAAAATGCAGTTGTATTTCTGTGCGATTGCCGCCGCCCCGAACACTTCGTTATCCAATTTCTGCTTGGTATCTGCAAGGTTTAAGACAAGCAGCGTGAGCAGAAACATTCTTTCGTTGCGGCTCTGCAAATCGCGGAGTAGGTTTTTTGCTTCCCCGCCGTAGGTGGCAAGGTCGGACGGAATAATATCCATGTCATAACCGCTGCGGATTGCTTTCTTTTGTTCTTCAATCTTCATGCGGTCAAGGTCGGTGATCTTGCGCTTAATCGTCTTGATTGCTTCGTTGTGGTCGATACTCTGAATGTGCAGATTGACGATAATCCCGTTTTCCGCGTCCATGAAGTCAGCAAGCATACGGTCGGAAAGTTCCGGCGCGACGATCTGCAAAAAGGAAACCGCGCCAAACTTCCCGCCCATTTGAAACATTCGCCCGTCGCCAAAACGGAAAGAGGACGGGGCAATAAAGTCTTTGACGGAAAGGCCGCTTACGGGTAGCCATTCCCACGCAAAGTTGAAGCGTTCCCCGTCCGGGTGGAAAATCCCATGCAGCACTTCAAGACGCTGTTTCCCGTCCAATACCCGCGCCGCCGCGCCGATCACCTTAAAATGGTTGAGGGTGTCCGTTTCGATACGGGCAAGCCGCGCCCGCGCCGATTTAATATCTTTTGCTTCAATGGTAAAGGTGAGAAACTTTGTCTTGATAAGCCCGTTGTTGCCGCGTTCAAGCTGTGTTTGCAGCATTTCGGTGTATTCGGCTCTGATACTGTCAAAGTCGTCATTCTGTGGGGCAATCGTGATACTGCTCTTGAAATCCTCCTTGTTCGCATGGCGGCTGATTAAGGAAAGCTGCACACTGATAGAAGCGTCAAAAGAGTTATACATATCGCAAAGGGCTTCAAAAATGGCGGTCTTGTCGTCCGGCTGCGCAAGCTGATAGTTAATATCTTCAAACTCAATGCACTTGGAATACCGCCCGTTTGCAAGGCGGCAAATCCCGTCCTTATACATTCGTTCAAACGGTATGCTGTCCTGCGCCGTATGGGGCTTCCCGTCGCCCTTTGCCTGTCGGATAAGGGTATCTATCTGTTTTCTTTCCTGTCGGGAAAGTTTACGCTTTTCGTTTTGGGTGTTTTTCTTTTCCTTTGACAATCGCCCGTACCTCCTTATCTAATTGCTCTTGCCGCGCAAGGGCGGCATAAAAATTGTTGGTCTGATAAGGTCGCTCTTTGGGGCGAAGAAACTTCACTTCCACAAATTGCCGTATAATCACTTCCAGCGGTTGCCCGTTCTTCTCGTACATAGCGAGTAGGAACATGGGCAGCATGGCAAGCACCATGCACAATGCCGCTGTGGTTGTTCCAACGCTGTCTTTTACCAAAAAGAACAGCGGCAGTCCGATTGCTACCGCCGCGCTGAAACAAATTAGCTGTCGTTTCGTAAGGTTGAACATTACCTTGCTTTTGATTTTTGTTAAGTCCTTTGGGACGGTTACATACGCCATTTCAAACCTCCTTTCCGGCAAACCGTATGTCGCTTTTGATTTCATTTCCCCATACGTCCCAACCAGGGGTATGCTGCCTTGCAAACAGTTCAATACGCGGTAGGTCGCCCATAAGGGCAAGTATCTTTTCCCGCGTTATATCCGGCTTTTTGCTGTGCTGCTCAACAGGGGAAATAATAAATTGATGTACCTTGTTTGATTGTCGCTTCGGGTGTCCTTTGGTAGCAAGCAAGCAGATTTCCGCATTTCCTCGCGTCCAAAAGCCCAAGCCATAAAACCAAGTGGGCGATTTCCGATTTTGCTTTAACCATACAAAGGCAACGGATTTATAGGTAAATCCCCAAGCCTTGATTAACTGCAACGCTTCTTTAAGCTGCGGGAACGTCGCCCATAGGAATAAAATACAGTCCTTATCCGCAATTTCTTTGACGGGTAAAGCGCAAAGTTCCTCAATACTCATAGTGGGATAGTGCTTTTCCGCTGCGCCCTGTACCTTGCTTCTCGCGTATCTCCAAGGGGGATCGGCGTAAATGATTTTGTATTTCTTCATCTGCACCCCCTTAATGCGCGCTGAATACGGATTTTGCAAGGCTTCCCGTTTTGAAAAGCGTAAAACACAAGAGGACGGTATAGCCCATGCAAG
>ENA-OPVG01002791-OPVG01002791.1-human-gut-metagenome-genome-assembly--contig:-NODE-2791-length-9934-cov-6.800182_pt1 | contig 9934 bp, 10 predicted proteins | sample MGYA00241093_ERZ501975 | MGnify/ENA primary metagenome ERZ501975 (study PRJEB25962, sample SAMEA2042993) | human gut metagenome | biome: human gut; feature: human-associated habitat; material: faeces... | reverse complement strand
ATTACGAACATCGGGGCTGCCTGTTTTTTATACAATAGAGAATATTTTTAATATCCCATTGTATAAATCATCTTATAGCTGAATATCTGAAACAGAATTAGCAACCAATTTTAAAATATCTGCAGATCAGATTAAATAATTCAGCGCAATTAGTTGTAAAACACATAGTGACGACCTCCTTATTTTTATTTTTTTGATAACGCATAAATGGTTATCGTTTGTCCTTCAGACAGTTCCAAACCGGTATTCAACTTCGGGGAGAAGCCGGGAACCAATGCTTGAATGTTACAAACATATTTCTTAAGGACAAATAAATTGTAACAAGTTTGTAACAAATAGGCAATAGGAGGCGATTGGAAATGCTTCCAATGCATGGAAGAGAGGAAAAAAGCGAAAGAACTTCATCAAATCTTAATGTTTTGACTGATTGGAAATTCATAATTATTCCGTTACAATAAAAGCATGATCATAAAGAGACAGGTTTATGTAAAAATCTATCGAAAACCTGTGGAAAAGGGGAAAACATGTACAGTATACTGGTGTGCGACGATGAGAAAGACATTGTTTCAGCATTAAAAATCTATCTGATGGCGGACGGTTATCAGGTATTTGAGGCATATAACGGAAAAGAGGCGCTTGAGGTGTTAAAGGAACAGGATATTCATCTGGTACTGATGGATATTATGATGCCGGAGATGGATGGGATTGCAGCGATGGTGAAAATCCGTGAGACGAGCAATGTTCCGGTGATCTTACTGACAGCAAAAAGTGAGGATACGGATAAAGTGTTAGGACTGACCGTCGGGGCAGACGATTATATCACCAAACCGTTTAATCCGATTGAAGTGCAGGCGCGCGTAAAATCACAGCTCAGACGCTATATGCAGCTCGGAGGCGGAGCCATCAGAAAAGATGTTCTCTCAATCGGCGGAATCGAACTTGACGACCGCAGCAAAGAGGTGTCGCTTGATGGCGAAAAAATCTCGCTGACGCGCACGGAATACGATATTTTAAAACTTCTGATGGAGCATCCTGGAGAGGTGTTTTCCCCGAACCAGATTTACGAACAGGTATGGCAGGATAATCCCTACGGAACGGAGAATACGGTGGCGGTACATATCAGGCATCTGCGGGAAAAAGTGGAGTATAACCCGGCAGAACCGCGGTATTTGAAAGTTGTGTGGGGACGCGGTTATAAAATGGAAGGACAGGTGTGAGAAAAGTGAAAAATTGGAGAGGATCGACAGCGGCAAAGATCATTGCCTGGATCGCGCTCAGTGCCAGTGCACTGTGTTTTGTGTTCAGCGCGGTGGGTGTGATCTTTATGTTTGATGAAGGAATCTATAGAAATTCAAAGGATGAAACAAGAAAGCAGTGGTTTGAAAATGTTTCCTATGAATATGGTCTGTCCGCGGTGGATGATGTAAGGCGGGAACAGCCGGCAGGTTCTGTAGAAAGCAAATATTTTAAATATGGTATTATCAAAGCAGACAGTCTCGAGGGGATTGACCTGAATGATGAAAAATCGTATGCGGAACGCAACTTTTCGGATAAGATCAGTCTGGAAGATGTGTATACAAACAGTGTGGAATTATCGGACGAAGATCAGATTGTATACACAAATGGAAATTTCCTGACCGGCGGTGTACAGCTCATGTATTCCGGGGATAATTCGTGGGTGAGCGTCTATGCGGACCGGATCTGCTATGATGAGGCAAAAGGTGTTTTTGTTTATCTGGCGGGAAATGAGTATTATCCGGTGCAGACGATTGAGACGGACATAGACGGATATGGAAGCGCAGTTTTTACTTATGATACCGAGAGAAAAATGTATCTGTTTGAACACACAGACGGGACAGGAGATGCTGCTTCTGCGGAAAGAACGGCTGCAGATGGGGCATTGACCGATGTTGCGGACGGGGATACAGTAGCAGAATCAACGGAAGAGCCACTGACGGATGTCACAGACAGCGGCATGGATGATATTGCAAATGGAGAATACGTCACGTTTGACATGTTTGATGGCACGCGCATGGATGTAAATCACTGGGGAAATGTGTTATTAGACGGAGTCCGGGAGATATCCATGGATGAGATCGACCGGGTGGACTCATCTGAAAAAAACAAAGAAGATGCCAGCGTTTCGTATACAACACACGAGGATTATTATCTTGACAGCAACTATACACTCTGGGTAAACATGGGGAACACATCACCGAAAACCACTTATCAGATGGTTGTGATCCTGCCGCAGAATGTTGGGACAGACTGGAACAGTACGGACTTGTACGTACAGGCAAATACCCTGCTGAATTTTGTATACAGCATGCGTTACACGGCGCTAGTCACAATGTTTGTAAGTTTTATCATCGGAGCAGCAGCCTTTGTATTTCTGATGTGTGCGGCGGGGCACCGGAATGGAACGGATGAGATCGTTACGACTGTCTGGGATCATCTGTGGCTGGATGTTTTTGCAGTGGGGGCTGTGCTGGCAGAGGTATTTGTTTTCTATGTGGCAGCGATATTCCTGATAAATGTCGATGTTGCGTATCTGCCGTTTATCTTATTTGTTACTGCAGTTGCAACCCTTTGCATGGGATGGCTGTTGTTACTGTTTTTATTAAGTTTTTCCGTGCGGGTAAAATTGGGAAAATGGTGGAGACATACCCTGTGTTACCAGCTTTTCCGTAAAATCGGACAGTTCGGCCGGATGATCTGGGAAAATATCGGGTTTCTCTGGAAAGTGATCCTGGTCATGCTGGTACTTGCATTTTTTGAGGGCATAGGGGTATTGATGTTTTTTAATTCAGACATAGCCCTTTTACTCTGGCTGTTAGAAAAACTGGTTTTATATCCGCTGGTCCTGTGGTACTGTGTGCAGTTAAACCAGTTAAAGAACGGAACGGAAAAAATTGCAGGTGGTGAACCGGGGTATCAGATCAGTACAAAGCGTATGACCGGTATATTTAAGGAACAGGGAGAACAGATCAACCATATCAGCGACGGCATGACACATGCGATCGAAGAGCGGATGAAGAGTGAACGTTTCAAGACAGAACTGATCACGAACGTGTCCCATGACATTAAGACTCCACTGACATCGATCATCAACTATGTGGATCTGCTGGAAAAAGAAGATCTGCACAACGAGACAGCGCAGGAGTATTTAGAGGTGTTAGAGCGCCAGTCAAGCCGATTGAAAAAGCTGATCGAAGACCTGATCGAGGCTTCCAAGGCGTCCACCGGAAACCTTCCGGTACATTTAGAGCGGTTAGAAGCCGGGATATTTATGACACAGACGGTCGGGGAATTTGAGGAAAAGACAAAAGAGGCAGGACTTGATCTTGTGATCGAAAAGCCGGAGACACCGGTCTATATCATGGCGGACAGCAGACATTTCTGGCGTGTGATCGATAATCTGATGAATAACATCTGCAAATATGCCCAGAGCGGGACACGTGTCTACATCAATCTTGAAGTAAAAGAGGCACAGGTGTCTATCACCTTCCGCAATACGTCAAAATACCCGCTCAATATCAGCAGTGATGAACTGATGGAACGTTTTGTGCGGGGCGATGCATCCAGAAATACGGAAGGAAGCGGACTCGGACTTTCCATCGCAAACAGCCTGATGGATCTTATGGGTGGTACATTCCGTCTGTATGTGGACGGAGATCTGTTTAAGGTCGTGCTCGGGTTTGCCGAGACAGCAGAGAAAGAAACAAAAGAAAAAATCGAAGAACTGTAATTGTTGGAAGTTGCACTACAGGTGTGAACAATAATCCAAAAGCATGGTTGTCCAGAGGGATGCCATGCTTTTTTCATTCATAGGAAATTACGTCCTATGAATGAAAAAGCCCTCCGGGCGGGATGCGCACTTCGCAGAGAAGAAGTTTGCTGTAAACAGCACCGTCCGGGCGCGAAAGAGTCGCAAGCGACTCATTGTCCCTGTGCGGCGAAAAGCAGATTGTGAAAAGGAAAATTGGAGGGTATAATATGTAGGGAAAAGGGAGAGCAGCTTATGAAACAGATAAAACAAAAGTGGTTGTAAAATAATCAGTTGAATCAAGTGGCAATAGTATAAAAAATAAAATTTTTTACATATAGAAATGGAGCTTTTATGGATAACAATAAAATCGATGAGGGATTACAGGGAAATGAAAAAATAGAAACCGCAATCGCGGCACTGCAGCAGGAGGCAAGCGAAGAGATGTTAGCGCATACCCTGACAGTGATACGCAGACGCATGAAAGAGGGCGGTCAGTTTATCGTAGCGGTGGAACCGCCGACGGGTGGCGGCCAGATGCAGATACAGGCAGTGCAGACGCCGGACGGCAATAGCTGGTGGGCGGCATTTACCAGTTTTGAGGAAGAATTAAAGGGAAGCGGGAGTGTAATGTCTACATTTTTAACAGGAATTGAGCAGGCATTCCGCGCGGTACTTGCCGCAGAAGGGGCAAAGGGAATTATCGTGAATCCGTGGAACCGGACGATCATGCTGGATAAAAACCTGATACGGATCATACTTGGGGAACCGGCATAAAGTATATATATTGATTTTCAAACGAAAAGGATAGACAGCTGACAACTGTCTATCCTCTGAAATGCTTATTGTCTATGCGGTTTAAAGATTAACCGAAGTATCTGTTCAACAGTCCTTCAAATGCTTTTCCGTGTCTAGCCTCATCGCGTGCCATCTCATGAACGGTATCATGGATTGCATCAAGGTTTGCAGCTTTTGCACGTTTTGCAAGATCAGTTTTTCCTGCTGTTGCACCGTTCTCAGCGTCAACTCTCATCTGAAGGTTCTTTTTGGTGCTGTCTGTTACAACTTCACCGAGCAGTTCTGCGAATTTTGCAGCGTGTTCTGCCTCTTCCCATGCAGCTTTCTCATAGTAGGAACCAACTTCCGGGTAACCTTCACGGTAAGCAACACGAGCCATTGCAAGATACATACCAACCTCAGAGCACTCACCCTCGAAGTTTGCTCTTAAATCGGATACGATATCCTCACTTACTCCTTTTGCAACACCAACTACGTGCTCAGCAGCCCATACTTTCTCACCTTCCTGCAATTTGAACTTTTCAGCCGGAGCTTTACATACCGGGCAGATCTCCGGAGCTGCATCGCCTTCATAAACATAACCACATACTGTACATACATACTTTGCCATAATTTTAATCTCCTTTTCTTTGAAAAATGTTATTTGTCTGCTGTAATAGATTTCCCCGCTTATTTGAAATCTATTACTGTGTACTTTAAATTGATATCAGTAACTATTACTGATTTTAAATGAAAAACTTCTTTTTGTCAACATTATTTTATGTTATTTTAGAAGTTTTTTGGGGAAAAATGATCAGGAAGTCTGTCTTTTGGCTTTACAGGAAGGGCATTTTCCGTAAAAATAAGTCACATGTCCTTCAATCTCACCGTCAAAGTCCTGTGCGGCAAGAACATTGATATGATCCAGTCCCGTTACATTTAAATCCAGAACGCTCCCGCATTCCTTGCAGATAAAATGGTAATGCGGCTTTGGATTACCGTCAAAACGATCAGGTCCAATTCCGGTGGACAGTTTCTGGATCTCACCGATATCTGCCAGTAATGACAGATTGCGGTATACCGTACCGAGACTGATATTCGGAAATTCTTCCTTGATATTCATATAGACGGTCTCTGCGGTAGGGTGGTCATAACGCGAGATGAGAAACTTCTTGATGGATTCCCGCTGCTTACTTCGTTTCAGCATATTACCATCCTTTCTTGATAATAGTAATTGTTACTAAAATTATTATATAATCACAGAGAAAAAATGTCAAGATGAAGATGGTTTGGTTTTTCATTTTAATCTTTGATAAACGAATGCTTTGTGGTATATTGGAATATAGCTTTGACAATAAATGGCAGTGTAAGGGAGAAGCAGTTTGAAAGTAAAGACAATTCTTGGCAGGATATATTATATCATAGTGGCAGTGTGTGTCTTTCTGCATGTTGTTATTTTATCATTGAGTTTTTTTGACAACAAACATCAGGAAAAATATTGCCGCAGCATTATTCCGGACAGGGAATACCAGACAGATGAGGATAACCGCAGGTTTGTATTTTCTGCACAGAAGATAAAGGATGGAGGGGACTGTCTGCGTTTTTATACGGCGCATATGGAAGTCAGTGTGTACGCTGATGACACGCTGATCTATCATGTCGGACAGCAGCAGGCAATGCCAAAGGTGTCACCCGGAGTTATGTGGAATTATGTCGGGATACCATCCGGGGCAGAACAGATCCAGGTTATGATCCGTGCGGTCTATCCGGAGGTCAGACAAAAGCAAATTGATTTTTCAATCGGCGGGTATACCCAGATGTATAGCGGAATGTTGTACAGATCCATGCCGGTAACATTTATCTGTCTGCTAGAGATATTATTGGGTTTCTTCATGGTACTGTGGTGGCTGATCGCACGGACCAGAATGAAAATGAAGCAGACTCTGCTGCATTTTGGCACTTTTTCCTTTCTGACCGGAACTTGGGCACTGAACGAGACAGATGCCGCACTTCTGATCCTGTTTCCGGTCAGAGTTGAGATCGTATTCGTATCAGCGGTAGCCCTGATACTCATGGTGCCTTCCTTTGTGTGGTTTACCAAGGGATTCTTTGATATTGAGGACAAGTGGGGATCAGATATTATCTGCACGCTGGCATATCTGAATCTGGCGGTACAGCTTATATTGCAGCTTGCCGGGATCCGAGGCTTCCGGCAGATGTACACGGTCACACATGTCCTGTTGGGGATAACGCTGCTTTATACGATAGTCATGCTGATTTCTGAGTACAGAAAAACGAAGGTACACCGTCATCTGTGGGTTGTTGTGGTTGGTGGGTTTATTCTTCTGGGAACGCTTGTGGCAGATCTGCTGCACTTTTATTACGGATCATTTCAGACAAGTATATATGACATATATGGTGTTTTTATCTATATCATTATTTTTGCGGTCGAAGTATGCAGACAAGTGGCAGAGCAGGTGGATGCAGGGCAGAAGCTGCAGCTCTATGAAGAACTTGCAACCAAAGATATGCTGACGAAACTCTATAACCGGAATGCATATGATGAATGGATCAAGGTAAACAGGCAGCCGAAGAAGGCGAAGATTGTTGTTTTTGACCTTAACAATTTAAAACAGTGCAATGATACGATGGGGCACGCAGCCGGAGACGCATATATCCAAAATGCTGCGGGGATCATATTGCATGTGTTTGGAAATTGTGGAAATTGTTACCGGATCGGTGGAGATGAATTCTGCGTTGTGATCTATGGGAATGATCCTTCAGATATGGAAGAGTTATTCCGGCAGATGAAGCAGGAACAGGATGAGTTTAATTCGAAAAACGCAATACCACAGATACAGATTGCCTATGGCTATGCGGAGTTTGACCCGGAAACAGACCGGGATATCGAGGATACCAGATCCCGTGCAGATGACAAAATGTATCAAAAGAAGAGAGAAATAAAAGCGGATACCAATGAAAATAAAAGGACAGAGTAAGTAGTTATATTTAGACCGTCAGGCAATGGATGTTATCGTTTATGTTCTAATTTATAAAAAAACGGAATACAAATAGAAGAAAACAAAAACAGAGATGAGAGATTGCCTATGGCAGGAATGAAACGGTTTATTGCATATATATATGGGTATGAAAATGCAAAAAAGGCAGGCAATACAGGATTTGCCAGGATCGAGCTGCGGGGAGAAGAGTGCAGGCTTGAAATCCATCTGCGTAGTGTCTATGCTGCGCAGACGCACTGCAGGGTTTATCTGTTTCGCAAACAGGGTAATCAGATGGAGGGAAGCCTGATCGGAGAAATGGATGTCCGCAATGGTGCTGGAGATTTTGCCACAGCAATGAAAATAATGCATATACCGACATCATCACTCAGTTTTTTTGAGATGGACGGGATTTTTTTGTGCAGCGAAGATGGACGTATTTTCATGAGCCGCTGGACGGAGGGGGAGCCGCTTACCGTGGATATGGAGCACTTTGGGGAGTGGAGAGAAAGCCAGCCAGAGGAACCGCCGGTGGAAGAAGAGGTGTATACAAAAGAAGACCTGCATAAAAGAGAAGATATGCATGCAAGAGAAGATATGCATGCAAGAGAAGATATGCATAAAACGGAAAATATCATATCAGAAACAGAAAACAAGCCGGCAGCAGGGAAAATGTCCGTGCAGGACAGCATGAAAAAGCAGCAGGAAAACAGAACCCAGATCACCCGGTCCGCACAGAAATATGACAGTGAGCTCGCTGCGACAGAACTTCCCGCGCGCAATTTCTTTCCACAGTACCAGTGGACGGACATCTGGGAGCAGTTTTTAAAAAGCCATCCGGCAAACACGCCATTCTCAGAAAAAAATATTACCTGTATCAAAATCGAACTAAAAGATATTCGTGAACTCCCGAAAAAATACTGGTATCTCGGAAATAACAGTTTTCTGTTACATGGATTTTTTAATTACCGGTATCTGGTGATTGGAAAAATAGAAGAAGATACACAAAACAGATGGTTTTTAGGGGTGCCTGGCATTTATCAGAATCAGGAGCGTGTCATGGCGATCATCTTTGGATTCCCGGAATTTATGCCGGAGCAGGTTGAAAACCGGTTTGGCTGCTGGTATCGTTTTTTTGAGGAATAACTGTCTGACAAAATGGAGACGTTTTTGACAGGGGCTGTGCATAAAAAATGCAGCTGTTAATTGTCGGTGGAAGGGTTGAGATACGCGTAGCGCAGATGATCTGCCCATCGGTTCTGGATAAAAAAACAGCCGCGTTCTACACCTTCATACTGAAAACCGAGCGATTCCAAAAGGTAGATGGAGGGCTTGTTTTCCGGCATAACACGTGCGAATACACGATGAAGATGAAGGTCGTAAAAGGCAAGTGACATGACTTTTTTAATCGCTTCTGAGGCATAGCCCATGCGCCGGAATGCTGCGTCAAATTTATAGCCGATCTCTGTGCAGGAATATGCTGCAAAGCGGATGTCGTGCAGGCATACGGTTCCGATGATCATTTGCGGATCTTCTTTCCGGAAAACATAGAAACGGATACACTGCTGTTTTAATGCGAGATCCCATTCACACTTTAAAACTGCCTGCTGGTAGGATGCGGTATAAAAGTTGGCAGGTCTTGTCGGTTCGTAGGCTTCAAAACTTTCACGATTGCGGTTCTGAAAATTTAAAACCGCATTTGCATAATTCGGTGTTAAGACTTTTAAGATCAGCCGGTCTGTCTGAGATTCATATTTTAAAGAAGCGTTTTTCCACTGCATCAGGCAAGATGCCTCCTTCTCGACAAAAATGAAAAAATGCGGTACAATACTGCATACTATATAGTATAACATTTCGGGGAAACTGTCCATGAATCAGGATGAAAAATACATGAAAGCGGCGATACGGCAGGCAAAAAAAGCATATGCATTGGATGAGGTGCCGATCGGCTGTGTGATCGTGCAGAACGATAAGATCATTGCGCGTGGATATAATAGAAGAAATACAGAAGGCAACACATTAGCGCATGCGGAACTGACCGCAATCCGCAAAGCGAGTAAGAAAACCGGTGACTGGCGGTTAGAGGACTGCACGATGTATGTGACGTTAGAGCCATGTCAGATGTGTGCAGGTGCGATCGTTCAGAGCCGGATGAAAAAAGTGGTGATCGGAAGCATGAATCCCAAAGCCGGATGCGCCGGCTCGGTATTAAATCTGCTCCAGATGCAGCAGTTTAACCACCAGGTCGAGATAGAAAAGGGTGTGCTTGGGGAAGAGTGTTCGGCAATGCTTTCCACATTTTTTAAAGAACTTCGCCAGAAAAAGAAGTCTTAAGCGCGCAGAGATTTCGCTTTAAAAAATAAAAACCCCTGTTCTGCCTGTGAATTCCAGG
>ENA-OPVG01002789-OPVG01002789.1-human-gut-metagenome-genome-assembly--contig:-NODE-2789-length-9938-cov-1.652737_pt1 | contig 9938 bp, 6 predicted proteins | sample MGYA00241093_ERZ501975 | MGnify/ENA primary metagenome ERZ501975 (study PRJEB25962, sample SAMEA2042993) | human gut metagenome | biome: human gut; feature: human-associated habitat; material: faeces... | reverse complement strand
TCCCTAACCAGTATGCCAATCAAAGACCTGTGTCAGCGACGTGGACAGTGACAGGAAGTGCAGCATTTATTGTGGGCAGTGGAGCAGGTGGCAATGAGACACAGACCGGGTGTGACAATGAATGGACTGGGGGTGACAATGCAGATAGTATATCAAGGAAGGTACAGATTGAGGGAATCACAACAGGAGTTGTGGTGGATTATGGCATAAAGGACGCCATGAACATGGGCGCTGCAATGGCCCCTGCGGCCTGTGAGCTGATAGTAAATCATCTGAGTGATTTTGGCAGAAAGGCTTCCTATTACGACAGGATAGTGACAGGAGATCTTGGAAGCGTCGGACAGAAGATACTGATTGACCTGTGCAGGCAAAAGGGCGTGGACATAAGCAAAAATCACGAGGACTGTGGCATGAAGATGTTTGATGCAACGAACCAGAACACAGGCTCAGGTGGTTCGGGCTGTGCGTGCTCGGCAACTGTTTTGTCGGCATATTACTTGCCAAAACTTAGAAGCGGTGAATTGAAGCGTATACTATTTGTGCCGACAGGAGCACTTCTTTCGCCGGTCAGCTTCAACGAGGGCGAGTCAGTACCGGGAATTGCACACGGTGTGGTGCTTGAAGCTTCAATTTGAAGCTGATGGCTTCACATATATAATAGGGTGAACGAGATAGGGTGAACGAGCCGTTTTTGAGGATGGCGCACGTTCAAAAAATAGAAGAAAGGCGTAAGGATATAATGGATTATGTAAAAGCATTTGTCGTGGGCGGTATAATCTGCGCCATAGTACAGATTTTAATGGAAAAAACAAAGCTCATGCCGGGCAGAATTATGGTAATGCTCGTGTGCACGGGAGCGCTGCTTGGCGCTGTCGGCATATACGGGCCATTTTCAAAGTGGGCAGGTGCCGGTGCCAACGTACCGCTTTTGGGCTTTGGCAATGTACTGTGGAAGGGTGTGAAGGAGGCAGTGGACAGCGAGGGCTTTATAGGTCTGTTTAAGGGCGGTTTTAAGGCTTGTGCCGTCGGAGTGTCGGCAGCACTAATCTTTTCATATATCGCGGCACTCATCACGAAACCTAAGTTAAAAAGCTGAGAACAAGAAAAACTGTCACTTACATGCATGCATGACGCATCAGCTTTTTTGTTCTCAGTGGTTCAGAATAGTTACGAATGATGTATAAATTACGAAAAATTGCCCATACTATCTCCAAAACGAAAAGGAGACTGATACAATGAAAAAAATGAAATATTTATTGGCACTTTGCCTGATACTCGCTGCTGCAAGTGCTTTTGCAGCCTGTGGAAACAATAGTAATGTGGCTGACACCTCAATGGTTGAAAATACACAAAGAGGTGGCTCTGCCGCCGACGATGCCGGAAATGCCGGCAAGGATGTGATAGACGGAGCAGGCGATGCCGGAAAAGATGTGATAGACGGCGCAGGTGATGCCGGCAAGGATGTAATAGACGGAGCAGGCGATGCCGGCAAGGCTGTAATAGACGGCGCAAAGGATGCCGTAGATGATGCCGGAAACGCTGTAAAAAAGAGTGTTGATGGTGGAAACAACAACTAACAGCTATTTATAAAAAGAAAACAGTTACTATATATGCTTCAATGACTGCAAAAACAAAAGCACCGACAACGTCGCTGATAAAATGCACACCTGATATCACGCGGACACAGGCAATGATAGCTGCAAGGACTGTAAGCACAATGCCGATGAACCATAAAGGCGAAGCAGCAGGTGAGCATATTAAAACAGTAAATGCAATTATAAATGCAGAAAAAACATGCCTGCTAGGAAAAGACCTTCCGAGGGTATCCTTTGGAATGACAGGCGGCATATCAAATTTTTCGTATGGACGTGGTCTGTTTACGATATATCTGAAAACCGATACTGCAATAAAGCCGACAAGCGGAGCAATGATTGAGAGTGCAAGCATATGACCGGCTGTAAAGCACAGATACAGCACGTATACAGGGTATGTGATAAAAACTAAATAAGTGCATATTTTATTGATTAATTCAAGCTTTCGGGCTGCCCTGTTATTTTCACGGAATGGGGCAGTCATTTTTATGTATGTATTTTTTTTCATGTTTATTTACCATCGTTTATTTAAGAAATATTGTATTGCAACTACCTAGAGTGGTGTCAACTGCCCTTGCGGTACTGTAGAGGTGTCATGCCATAGTGCTTTTTGAAGGCTCTGTTAAAATATGACAGGCTTTCAAACCCCACTTCACCGGAAATAGAAAGCACCGAGCTGTCTGAACTTTGCAAAAGTCTTGCGGCCATGGTCAGGCGGTAGTCCTTTAAATAGTCAACAAACGATGTGCCCATGGTTTCTTTAAAATACCTCATAAAATGAGACTCGGAAAACCCGGCTACATCAGCGATATCGGCAATGGAGATTTTGTCGGCATAATTATTTTCCACATATTTGAGCACAACCTTCATCTTATCAAGAGTTTTTTTGCTTTTTAGTGGCTTTGTCAGATTACGGCAGCGGTTATCAAGCACAAAAAAGAATTCGTAGAGCTTGCTCTTTATATAAAGCTGATAGCCCTGCGGCATCGTCTTGCAAATCTCATCGCATGCATCTATTGGAGCCACGACATCCTCGTAGTATGGATACACCGGTGTAAAAACCGTCGGAACTGTGAATCTGCCGGTTAAGAGAGGTGTAAGAAAATCCTCCTTGGTGTAATCGTACTTTCCGGGAAGCAGCATCGACAGGGAAAATATGATATTTTCGTACTCCATCGATTCATCCATATATTGGTCTATAGAGTGAAGCTGTCCCGGCAGAATCAGCACAAGGCTTGGCGCTGTGACATGGTACTCCTTAAAATCCACAGATATATGACCGCAGCCCTTCTTTATATAGATAAGCTCCATGTCGTCGTGCCAGTGCAGCGGAACTCCGGAAAAATCAAGAGGAATAGAGCACAGGTAGGTATTGTATGGGAACGTAAGCTCCACATGTGTTTTGGCTTCGTGATAATTTTCATATTCTAATATATTCATGATGATATTTTAGCATATTATTTCTTGAAAAGCCACTAAAAATACCGAAAAATGATAGGATTGTGCAAGTTTTCGACTGTATATTGCAAGAATTGTGCAGTGTAATGGATTATACTTGATTCATCAAATGACACAAGGAAGTTAAGCACGCTAAATGAAAATTAGTTAATTTGACACATTGGCGTGTACACATGATAACAGATTTGGGAGGAAATCAAAATGGCAATCATGCAGGAAATCGAAACAAAGCTTCAGAAGGGAATCAGCGTTAGTACAGACGAGGAAGTATACTACGCATTACTTGAGCTTGTAAAAGACAAGGCAGAGAAAAAGGTTTCAAACAAAGGAAAGAAAAAGCTCTACTACATCTCAGCAGAGTTCCTTATCGGAAAGCTTTTATCAAACAACCTTATCAACTTAGGCATCTACGATGAAGTTAAGGAGACTCTTGAGAAGAACGGAAAGTCACTTGCTGAAATCGAGGAAATCGAGCTTGAGCCTTCACTTGGAAATGGCGGACTTGGACGTCTTGCAGCATGCTTCATAGATTCAATCGCAACACTCGGGCTCAACGGAGACGGTGTAGGCCTCAACTACCACTACGGATTATTCAAGCAGGTATTTGAGAACAATCTCCAGAAGGAGACTCCAAACCCATGGATTACAAAGGAGAGCTGGCTTACAAAGACAGATATCACATATCCTGTAAGCTTTGGCGGATTCACAGTACAGTCAAGACTTTACGATATCGACGTAGTTGGATACAACAACCGTACAACAAAGCTTCACTTATTCGACATCGAGTCAGTTGATGAGTCAATCGTAGGCGACACAATTGATTTCGACAAGGATGATATCAAGAAGAACCTTACATTATTCTTATATCCTGATGATTCAGATGATAAAGGACGTCTCCTTCGTGTATACCAGCAGTATTTCATGGTATCAAACGCAGCAAGACTTATCCTTGCAGAGGCAGAGGCAAAGGGCTCTAATTTACATGACCTTGCTGATTATGCAGCAGTTCAGATTAACGATACACATCCATCAATGGTTATTCCAGAGCTTATCCGTCTCCTTCAGGAGAAGGGCATCCTGATGGATGAGGCTATTGAGATTGTATCAAAGGTTTGTGCATACACTAACCACACAATCCTTGCAGAGGCTCTTGAGAAATGGCCAATCAGCTTCTTGGAGAAGGCTGTTCCACAGCTTATGCCAATCATCCGTGAGCTTGACAACAAGGTTCGCGCAAAGGTAGCTGACGAGAGCACATACATTATCAAGGACGGTCTTGTACACATGGCACACATGGATATTCATTTCGGATATTCTGTAAATGGTGTTGCATACCTCCACACAGAGATTTTAAAGAATACAGAGCTCAACAACTTCTACAAGTTATATCCTGAGAAGTTCAACAACAAGACAAACGGTATCACATTCCGTCGTTGGTTAATGTCTTGTAACCCGGAGCTTTCAGCATACATCACAGAGCTTATCGGTGACGGCTGGAAGAAGGATGCAAACGAGTTAGAGAAGCTTGGCAATTTCATCAATGATGACGCTGTTCTCACAAAGCTTGTTGACATCAAGAACGCAAAGAAGACAGAGCTTGCTTCTTACTTAAAGAAGACTCAGAATCTCGACGTACCTGACAATTCAATCTTTGATATCCAGGTTAAGAGACTTCACGAGTACAAGAGACAGCAGCTCAACGTGCTTTACATCATCCGTAAGTACTTTGAGATCAAGGCAGGCAAGAAGCCATCTACACCAATCACATGCTTCTTCGGTGCAAAGGCAGCTCCTGCATATATCATTGCAAAGGATATCATCCATGCAATCCTCTGCTTACAGCAGATTATCAACAATGATCCTGAGGTAAGTCCATACCTTAAGGTATTCATGGTTGAGAACTACAACGTAACATTAGCTGAGAAATTATTCCCGGCTGCAAATATTTCAGAGCAGATTTCTCTTGCTTCTAAGGAGGCATCAGGAACAGGAAACATGAAGTTCATGCTTAACGGTGCTATTACACTTGGAACAAGTGACGGAGCAAACGTAGAGATAGCTGAGCTTGTCGGCGATGAGAACATCTATGTATTCGGTGAGGATTCACAGACTGTTATCGACAGATATGAGAGAGGCGACTACTGCTCTAAGGATTACTATGACAAGGATGCAGACTTAAAGAAGGCTGTTGACTTCCTTGTAAGTGATGAGATGATGAAGGTTGGTTCTAAGGAGAACTTAGAGAGACTTTACAACGAGCTCCTCAACAAAGACTGGTTCATGACATTCCCAGACTTTGAGGATTACTGCAAGACAAAAGAGAAGGCTTACGCTGATTATGAGGATAAGAAGGCTTGGGCTAAGAAGATGCTTGTCAACATCAGCAAGGCTGGTTTCTTCTCTTCTGACAGAACAATCAAGCAGTACAATGATGAAATCTGGCATTTAGAGGCCTAGAATTTTTCTTCCTCCTTTAAATACAAATTGGGCTTAAGAACGCCTGCGGGTGCATCCCGCGGGGGTTCTTTTTTTTGATAGAGTACGGGACGTAAGCGCAGGGGACGGCGTACACACATACTCTTGCGTTCGCTACGCTACGCTGTCAAGTGTCTGTACGGATTATGCCCGGAGTGTTTCGCAGGCTGACGAAACCGGCTTTTATGCGCCGTCCGTGGCGCATAACGCCTTCCCCAGCCGTCCATGGCTGCGGATTTCTGTGCTTCACGGGCATAATCCTACAGTATCTAAACAGCTTCGCTATACATCAGGCAATTTCTTCGGAGTTACGCTTTATCTGGTTCACTATCTCCATTATCTGTTTTGCGGTACTCATATCATCTTTGAAAAGAGTTGTGATACTTCCAACTGATTTAAATGGTTCACCCATCAATACTTTATTATCTTCGATATTTCCATTTGCTACTATATAGTCCACTATCAGATTTACGAATCTCATCTGATTTATGTTCAAGCGCTCTTCTGACATAAAACAACTGAAGGCTTCGTTTACTGCCGCTCTATCTACACCGACTATTTTTCGTACTAATCTGCCTATCGGTGTCTCTCCGTATTCCTTTATATAATCTTCCTTTGAACCAAGCTCAGTCCACAGAATTCGTTCCAATTCCCTTAGATCCGTTTCTGTCAGCTTTTTGTTGTTTTTCAGCTTATACACTGACAATTTGTCACTATGCTCTTTCAGGTAAAATTCGACTTTTTTACGATAATTTTTCAAGTCATTTCCGCCATATAAAGGTTCACCCGGTGTACCATCTGTTATAGAGTCCGTGAAATTTGTATAGTATATTGGCCGTACCTGTCTGTCAAGGTACTGCAACAGACCTCTTAAAGCTTCTCTTACTGTATCAAGCTCTATTATAGTGACTTTATCCCAAAATTCATTTGTCTGGACCTTTTCGATAATCTCCTTTTTCTTTTCCACCTGTGGGATTGAGTATTTGGCAGACAGCTTTTCTGCGGTCTGAACCACTATATTCACCGGACTTTGTATGCTTTTGCTTTGCAGCAGTCCAAGATCTATACTGTATACCAGATAGTCAAATCTTCGTGCCAGCTCATCTTCCTTTTTAGGCCTGATAAGAGGTGCAATATGCTCCCTGATATCCGAAATCTCTATTGTCTCAAGATTATCCCACGATGATGAAGCCCTGAAAAACTCTACATAACGCAGATGTCTTTTCACCATAAAGCTATCGTCATTTAAGCTAATTACATCTTCCTTTAAATCATCCACAAGACTTTTTCTGTAATCTGCGTATATCTCATCACCACTGTATACCGGTGCCTGAAGCTCTCTGACAATCTGGGCTTTTGTGTTATATATTTTCTCATTGAGTGATTCTGTTATGCCATTCTCCGCTCCATTTTTGTTCACGCGGAAATATTCAAAATTGTTACAGAAATCAAATATAAGAAATCTTTCTTTGTCCATACCCTCTCCAAGCAGATTAGGGCAAAGCCTGGTTCCCCTTCCAATCATCTGCCAGAACTTGGCATAGCTTTTTACCTTCTTAAAAAATACAAGATTCAAAATCTCCGGAATATCTATTCCTGTGTCGAGCATATCAACAGATACTGCTATCTGTGGCATTTTATCACTTGTGCTAAACTCATCTATCAATGAATCACTGTACTTTATACTATAATCTATCCGCTTTATGAAGTCTCCTCCATATTCCGGAAAAAGCTTATTGAAACGCTTGACTATTGCCTGCGCATGCAAAGAGTTTTTGGCAAAAATTATTGTCTTGCCAAGCTTGTCTCCACCCTCAATTTTTAAGCCCTTTTCCATAAGCTCTCTTAAAACCTTATCAATTGTATCCGCGTTAAAAAGCCATGTATTTACGGCCTCTCCTGATATATCATCACCTACAGTGTCATCATCAGAAAATGTATCCTCATACTCTTCTTTTTCCTCATCTGACAGCTCATCATAGTGAATACCGCTTTCCATTATTTTTGACTTATATTCCAGTGTAGAATAATTGACCAGATAGCCCTCTTCCACCGCTTTTTCAAGCTCATACGCAAATGTCGGAACTCCTCTTTCAAGGTCAAAGACTCCATATGTGTTTTTGTCGATTTCATTTTTTGGAGTGGCAGTCATACCAAGTAACATCGCATCAAAATACTCAAATATTTCCTGATATTTTTTGTAAATGCTGCGGTGTACTTCATCGCAGATTATGAGCTGAAAATGCCCCGGACTAAAGAGCTTCTCACCATATTTGTTTTTCCTCTCATCTATGGCATTCATCATCGTCGGATATGTAGAAAAAATCATCCTGCATGACTCAGGGTCGTCTTTATTGTCAAGCAGATTACAGCATGATAAATCAGGAAGCAGATTCGTATAATTGTTTTTGGCCTGCTTCACAAGAGCTTTTCTGTCTGCGAGGAACAGAATATTTTTCACATAATTGTGACGCCTTAATACATCAACAATACTAATGCTCACTCTTGTCTTTCCTGAACCTGTGGCCTGCACTATAAGCATCTTGCGGTGCTTATTTTTGATGGCATCACAGACTGCGGTTACAGCCTCTTTCTGATACGGTCTGTTGGTAATATCATCGCTTATCCGTATATTTTCAAGCGGAATCCTCGAAGTGCGTCCATCCATCTCAAGCTGCAGCTCTTCCTGTGTGAAAAAGCCTGAAACCTCACGCCTTGGATATCCCATATAATCATTCGTATAGAAAAATTCAAATCCATTTGTTATGAAAATAAGAGGGCGTCTATTGTATTTATTCTGCAAACAGTCAGCATACAGCTTCGCCTGCTGGCTTCCTACCATAGCATCCACAGAAGCCTTTTTAGCCTCCACTACAGCAAGTGGCAGATTATCCTTTCCCCAAAGAACATAATCCACATACCCTGTTCCTGTGCTGTTTGGCATTCCTGTAACCGGCTCCTCCTCCGTGACATTTCTGCCAATAACCCATCCTGCCTCCTTTAAGGCAACATCTATATATCTCTTGCGGGTTTCTGCCTCGCTTATCGTATCTACATGGAACTCCCTTGTCTTTACATTCTGACTACGCTTCTTTGTCATCTGCTCGCGGAGCTCTTCATTCTCCTTCAATACGCTCTCGAGCTTTTTATCCTTACTGCTTAAGCCCTCATACAGCTTCATGAGCTCATCAGCCTTTATACGCTTTTCATTACCGCTTGCAAGAATCGACTCATCATATGTCTTCTCATCGTATTCCCTCGAATATGAATAATCAATCCAATCGCAAAACTCAAACAAATCACGAAGCGCTATTATTGCTTCATCCCTGCCTATATTGTTGTTGGTATGAACTGCAACATTTCCCAAATGAATAGTATATTTGAGCATTGGAAACAGCCTTGGCTCAATTATCCTCCTAAACGTCGGCTCATGAATGAGACTTGATACATTATCTCTGTACGGAAGCGAAAGCTCCGCGTCGTATGAGAAAACAAACCTCACTGCAAGCTCAAGTGCACGCCTCGACAAAATGGCACAAGTAGCCGGTGAAATGGATAAACTTTTTTCTGCTTCAACTGCCTGCTTTGCAAAATCTGCGTATTCTTCTTTCTTTAAAAGGTAATCAAAATTTGTTTCCATGTAATCACCCCTTTTATCTTTCTACAAGCACTTTGCATCTCTTCCTGCAAAATGCAATTCCATAATACATGATATTCTGTCTGTCATTATTTAACAGATATTCCTGATATCTTCTATCCTTTATCTGTTTCAGAGCTTTTTCACAGGATTTTTCCATAGCTTTAAAATCTTTTGTGTATTTAAGCTCTGCAATAATTCCTTCATCCGGATCATCTGTCTCCACAATAATATCTGCAAAGCCCTCTCCTGCCTCAACATTTGACTTTACCAGCCAGTCCTCATTGCCACTCAAAATGCCAATAAGCAGATTATGATAGGAGCTTTCCTTTTCCTCATTTCTCGCTTTTGTGTCAAAAACGCTCACCGAATTGCTCAGCACCTTGTTTAAATACATTTCCATTATCTGTGTATTTCCATCTTTGAAAGCCTTCCAAAAGTCCTGCAACTGCTCGGTATTGGAAAATATTTTATTTCTAAACCACTCCTGTATCTGCAGCTTAAATACTTCTTTAATCTCCTTGTTCGGAATTACAAGGTTATATTTTTTGTCCTCACTTATCTTTGTATATGTCAGATAACCTGTTGTAAACAGAACACTCCATAGATTATCAATATTATTGTCTATTTCGTCATAGGTCATATCCAGACGGATTTGCTTGTCTATGGCTTCTCCCGCGATCAAACGCTCAATTTCATCTCTGGTTGTCTTACCAGCCTTATCTATAAACCTCTTAACAAGCTCATTTCCGCTTGTATTAATCCAATACGCTTCC
>ENA-OPVG01002788-OPVG01002788.1-human-gut-metagenome-genome-assembly--contig:-NODE-2788-length-9938-cov-4.864920_pt1 | contig 9938 bp, 9 predicted proteins | sample MGYA00241093_ERZ501975 | MGnify/ENA primary metagenome ERZ501975 (study PRJEB25962, sample SAMEA2042993) | human gut metagenome | biome: human gut; feature: human-associated habitat; material: faeces... | reverse complement strand
CCCCGGAAGTTCCAAGCCGCCAAGAGCAGCCGGAAGAAACTGCCGAACCCATCGTGGGCGAAGTCATCGAAGAACCCAGCCCCTTTGTGGCACAGGTTATGGCGGACGCAGAACGGCTTTCGGCAGAAGATGAACCTTGGTTTATGCCAACTGACAAGGGCATTCTGGCGTACCACATTATCCAGAGCTTTTCCCCCGGTGAGGCTACGCCGGAGCAGGTGCATCAAATCGGCTGCGAGTTTGCGCGCCGATTTCTGGCAGACAGATTTGAATGCACTGTCAGTACCCATCTGGATAAGGGACATCTGCATAACCACATCGTAACCAATTCGGTTTCCTTTATAGACGGCAGAATGTTCCGGAATGACTTCGACACCTATTATAAAGGCATCCGAAAAATCTCGGATGAACTTTGCCGGGAGAACAGACTCTCCGTCATTGAAACCGACGGCAAAGGGCAAGGCTATGCCGATTGGCTCAGCGGCAAAACCGGCAAGCCGACCATCCGCAGCATGGTGCGCAAGGATGTGGAGCTTGCCATGGCCGCTGCTGACACCTTTGATGGCTTTGTTGCCGAATTGCAGGGTATGGGCTACATGGTCAAATATGGTCCGCGCGTAGAACACATGGCGGTTCGGCACCAAAGCGCGCAGCGCAGTGTGCGCATTGACCGGCTGGATGCACGGTATTCCGAATCGGCGCTGCGCGATTATTACCGGCAGCTCCGGCACCTGCCCTCGGATATGCGCCGGGAATATAAAGCGCAGCACGTCCCGGAGCCTGCCCAGTGGCTGCCCCCGGAGCTTACGCCTGTGGGCAAACAAATGCGGTGCCGCAGCAGCCTATCCAAACCGAACCGCAAGGTATCCGGGTTTATGGCTTGCTATTATCGCTACTGCGCCTTGCTGCGCAAAGCCTACCACGGCAAAGCCACGAAACGCTGCTATTTTCTGTTGCGCGAGGATTTCAAGAGATTCAACCGCTATCAGCAGCAGACACATCTTTTGTGGGAACACCGCCTGCAAACTCTTGCCGAGGTGCAGGCCCACAAGAGCAATTTAGAGAATCAAATCGAACAGCTTGCCCGCCAGCGCAAGGTTTTGTACCGGCAAAAGCAAGAGCCGGAACGCGCCGCGCGGGAGGAACAAATTCAAAAGCTGACCAAACAAATCAAAGCCCTGCGCCATGAGTTTTATATCTGCGCCGACATTGAAGCAGATGCCGCCATGGTGCAGGAGAAACTGCGGCAGGCAGAGCTTGCCGCACAACAGGAAAGGAACGAGGTGAAGGAAGATGAGTACAAGCGGCGAAGCAGCCGACCAGATGGCGCGAGAGGCGCTTCAGTTTTCCGAGGTGGCTATTAAGCTGACGGCTCTCGGCTTTAAGAATTCTCTGGCACTGGCCTTGGCCTATGCCAAAGAGAATCCGAAGGTTCGAGGGAAAACAAGCTTAGACCGGCTTCTGCGCGAAAACAAGGAGCTGAAGGTCATCCCCATCAAAACCGAAGATGTATCCCAATTCAAAGAGTACGCCAGGCAATACGGCGTACTCTTTGCTGTTATCAAGGATAAATCTGCCCAAGGAGAAAAGGTTGACATTATGTTCAAGGCGGAGGATGTCAGCAAGCTCAACCGCATCTATGAGCAGATGGGTTACAACATTCCGAAAGCGCAGGGACAGACCGACCGAAAAAAAGCGTCCGCCCGCAGTCCGCAAGGGCCAGAATTGCGGGTGCCAGAGAAAGGCTCTATGACTTATGATAAGCGCCCCTCGGTGCGGATGAAGATCGATCATTACCGTGCGGTCGCCAAAGCAATATCCGAAACGCAAAAGGCTCTGCAAAAAGGAACCAAAGAAGCGATTACAAAGGAGGCCCGATGATGTACGAAGATGGTTTCAATATTGAGGAATGGAAAGCAAAAAAGCTGGCAGAACGGCAGGAAACCTTTGCTGCACAGGAAGAAGCGCTGAAAGATGTGTTTGCCAGCGGGCAGACCCTTGCCAACTACTTTTACCAACGCGGCAGGCTGGGCAGTCACATCACTGCCGGGAATACGGCACTGATCCTGCGCGCCAACCCGCTGGCCTGCGCGGTTATGTCGGCAGACGACTGGAGCAAGTACGGACGGCGCGTCAGCAAGGGCTGCACGGGGATCGCGCAGATCGTGCGCAGCAATGGATATTATGCCGTTGCCAAGGTGTTTGATGTTTCTCAGACCTACGGCAACAAGCCGTACCCGATTGCCGCAGTGGAAAACACGAAACAGATCGAGAAAGCCATTGATGTGATGCGCGAGATCTCACCGATCCCGGTTCTGCCGAAAAACGAAGTCGAAGGGTTCTGCTATGATGCCGAGCGTCAGGAGCTGGTATTCTGCGCTGCCATACCCCCGCAGGAACTTTTGCAGCGCCTGCCCGCGGAGATCGTGATGGCAACTGCTGAATCCTCCTATGCCGGTATCTCGGAAAACGAGTTGCTGCGCCAGACTGCCGCCGCCATAAGCGTGGAAGTTTGCGGGCGGCTGGGCTTGCCGATGCCGCCGGATGCGTTTCAAACGCTGGAGGGCATGAGAGATCACATCCCGGACGGCGAGGAACGCAGAACTTTGGAAAAAGTGCGGGAAATGGCGGTCACCTTTGGGGATGCCGTGTGCAAGTGCCTGAAACTGGAGCGCGGTCAGCCTGCGCCGCAGCAGGAAGAACGGTGATGCCGAATGCGTTCCAACCGCACCGATAAAACCGAGCTGATTTTATGGGCGCTGCTGTTGCTGCCGCTGCTCTGGTTTGCGGCTACGCTTGCACAGGTTGCAGAACAGGTGCACGGTCTTGCAGAAATCATAGCACTGCTGTCAGAACTAATGCAGAACCCTGCCGCATTGCACTGGTGCCAAAACACCCCGAAATTTCTGCTGGCGGTGCTTGTCATTTATCCATTGGCCGTTTACTGCTACAAGCTGGATCAGGCTGACCGCCGCCCCGGTGAGGAACACGGCTCTGCCCATTGGGGCAGTGTGCGCCGACTCAATGCAAAATACCAAAACCGCAAGGATAAGGTGCAGAACTATATCTTTTCACAGAATATCCGATTCAGCACAGACAGCCATGCCCACCGGCACAATTTGAATGTGGTGGTCATCGGCGGCTCAGGCAGCGGCAAGACCCGCTTTTATGTGAAGCCGAATGCCATGCAGGCCAGCGGCTCTTATCTATTTCTGGACCCCAAGGGCGAGCTTGTGCGCTCCCTTGGCGGGTTTTATGAATCACTTGGAATTCCGGTCACTGTGATCGATCTTGTACATTTCAAAGGGCACTACAATCCCATGCACTACATCGACTCGGATGAAGATGCCGTTAAGCTGGCGTATGCCATCGTCAACAACACCAAGCCCAAGGATGCCCCGGCCAGTGGCGGCGATAAATTCTGGGACGATGCCTCGGTGCTGTTGATTTCCGCGCTGATCCTGTATCTCATTTACGAAGCACCGGTATCTGAGCAGAACTTTTCTACCCTGATGTACATGATCCAGAACTGTCAGATGGAAGAGGGCGACATGGGGCCGAATCCCCTGGAGATGCTTTTTAATGAGCTGCAGGAGCGTGACCCGCTGCATCCGGCAGTGCTGCAGTTCAACAGCTTTAAGCTGGGCTCCACCAAAACGCTGCAATCTGTGCTGATCACCGCTTCCGCCAACCTGTATATGTTCAACACCGCGCAGTTTGCCGAAATGACCAACACCGACACCATGTTCATGCCGCGACTGGGGCTGGAAAAGCGTGTGATTTTCTGTGTCATCCCGGACAATGACAAAACCTATAACTTCCTCATCACGATGCTGTACACCCAGCTATTTGACCAGCTTTTCCGGCTGGCGGATTCTGAGCCGAAGTTTGACGGCGCACTGCCGGTCCATGTCCGATTTATGATGGACGAGTTTGCCAATGTCGCCTTGCCTGCCAATTTCAAGAACATCCTTGCCGTCTGCCGCAGCCGCAATATCAGCTGTGATATTATTTTGCAGTCCAAAAGCCAGATTCAAAGCCTGTACAAGGATGATTGGGAGGGCATGATCGGCAACTGCGACAGCCTGATATACCTCGGCGGCAACGAATATGCCACCTTTGAATGGTTGTCCAAGTACATCGGCAAGATGACAGAACGCACAAAAAGCCAGAGCATTGGGCGCGGCAGCCGCGGTTCCAGCAGTGACAGCTATCAACTTACCGCCCGCGATCTTTGCAGCCCGGATGAGATCCGCCGCATGGATGATGGGGATTGTCTGGTACTGCTGCGCAGCGAACCGCCGGTCATAGACCACAAGTTTGATTTGATGCGCCATCCCAATGTAAAGCTCACCCCGGACGGCGGAGCCGCCCCTTACCGTATGCCGGACGATTATGCGCAAACCGCACAGACCATATCGCCCGATGTTGTGACAGGGCTGACCGACCCCGCAATCACCGATGTAATGTACGAAGAAATTCAAAAAATCATGGAGGAAATTCACAATGAACAAGAAAGAAACCTATAATACGCCCGACCGGAACGATGCCCGCCAGAGCAAAATCAAACGCATCTATCTGGTCACTGCCACCACTGCTGCCCTTGCCTTTACCATGGCCATGCCTGCTTTTGCGGCCAATGACCCGCTTGCCACCATCAATGCCCTCAGCGATTTTGTGTTCAGCGCCATTAAAGCCATTGGTGCCATTCTGCTGGGTTTTGGCATTGTGCAGATCGGTCTTGCCCTGAAAGGGCATGATGCCAGCCAGCGCGCGCAGGGCTTTATGACCTTTTTCGGTGGAGTGATTATTTACTTTGCCAAGGATATTCTGGATATGATTCTGTGATAGAAAACACTTGATTTTCACCAGCATATCTGATATTATTGGATATGGTGGTGAAAACATGATAAAAACTACTGCGATGTTGTTGCAAGAATTGCAAAGCTACAGAAATCCGCGCGATAAGCTGGCCCGCATGGTGCAGAACAAAGAATGCATTCCGATTATTCAAGGACTGTACGAAACAGATTCCTCTACACCCGGATATAGGCTTGCAAACTGTATCTGTACCCCGTCGTACCTGTCCTTTGAATTTGCTCTGTCCTATCACAGTCTTATTCCGGAAGCTGTGTACAATTTCACTTCGGCCACTTTTGAGAAGAAAAAGAAAAAGATTTATAAAACTCCTTTTGGTGTATTTACCTATCGGGATGTTCCATCTGCTGTATATCCTTATGGTATTACCTGTTTCTCCGAGCAGGGGTACGCGATTCAAATCGCAAGCCCGGAAAAGGCGTTGTGTGACGAACTCTACATCCAATCACCTGTAGCAAGTCAAGGCGAACTAAGGGAATTGATGTTTGATGGATTGCGCATAGATTGGGATGCTTTTTGCAAACTCAGCGTGGAGGACGTCGCTTTCCTCAGCGGGAAGTATCACTGCACTAATATTCGGAAATTACAAAAGATTATGGAGAAAATCGCATGAACACCGTAATAGAACAAATGCTGCGCAAATATGACAGCAAAAACATCTATGACCAGAAAAATGCTATGAAAGAGGTCATGCAGGAAATAGTTCTGTATGGGTTGAGCCGTGCTGGGTTCTTCAGGGAAGCTGCATTCTACGGCGGAACAGCACTTCGTATTTTTTATGGGCTTGACCGTTTTTCAGAAGATTTGGATTTTTCACTTATGACAAGTAATCCTAATTTCGATTTGAAAGCATATTTTCCAGAACTTGAAAAAACCGTTCGCTCTTTTGGATTAAATGTTGTCATTTCTGAGAAAGAGAAAAACAAAGAATCCGCCATTCGTTCTGCATTCTTAAAGGGAAACACCAAAGAGCATTTCTTGCTTTTTTACGCAGATGAAGTGACGGCAAACAGTATCACCAAAAACGAGGCTCTTAAAATCAAATTTGAAATTGATACCATGCCGCCAGCATTTGCAACATTTGAGAGGCGGTTCTGTCTTGCGCCAATGCCGTATGAAATAAATCTCTATGATGAACCATCTCTTTTTGCAGGGAAAATTCATGCTGTATTGTGCCGTGCATGGCAGAATCGCGTGAAAGGGCGCGATCTCTATGATTATGTGTTTTATCTCTCTAAAGGAGCTACCGTCAACCAGAAACATTTACAGGCTCGCCTGATGCAAAGTGGTGTTATTACAGAAAATGATGCTTTTGACATCTCGGTAATTCGCTCTATGCTATGCGACCGCTTTGCTTCCATAGACTATAATCAAGCAAAGCAGGATGTGATTCCCTTTATACGCGATACATCCACTTTAGATATTTGGTGCAAGGAATTCTTTACGCAAATCACAATGCAACTTAATTAAGAAATCATGACCGTTCTGCTTTTTAGCAAGGCGGTCATTTCTTTTATCCGAAAGTAGGTGAAGTTTTGAATCAAAACTGGATTGTCGAAAATCTGAACAATGCGTTTTCCACATGGAATGGCAAACTGACAGAGCTTTGGGGGCTGGTGACAACCAGCCCCCAATCTTTTAAGGGCGGGGCTGTATGGGGCGTGATGCAAAGTCTTCACAGCGCCATGGTCGGCATAGGCTATGCGCTGATCGTGCTGTTCTTCGCCATATCGTTGTTCAAGAATACGATGAACTTTCACGAACTCAAACGCCCCGAAGCGGCACTGCACTATCTCATCCGCTTTGTGGCCGCCAAAGCCTTGGTGGGATACGGCATGGACATCATGCTCAACATCTTTTCCATCTGCAACGGCGTGGTCAGCGATATGGCTGCCGGTATGGGCGGTATCTCGCAGGCTATGGTCACACTGCCCGGTGAGATGCAGTCTGCCATTGAAAATGTCGGCTTCTTAGCCAGCATCCCCTTGTGGCTCGTCACGATTCTGGGCAGTCTGTTCATCACAATGCTGTCGTTCGTGATGATTCTCACCGTGTACGGGCGGTTCTTTCGCCTGTATATGTACACGGCGCTGGCTCCCTTGCCGCTGGCGAGCTTTGCCGGGGAAAGCACACAGTCGGTCGGCATTTCCTTTGTAAAAAGCTATATCGGCGTGTGCTTGGAGGGTGCTGTCATCGTGCTGGCCTGCATTATCTATTCAGCCTTTGTCAGCACACCCACGGTCACAGGCAGTGAACCGACCACGATGGTGTGGAGCTATCTTGCCGAAACCGTGTTCAATATGCTGGTGCTGGTCGGGCTTGTAAAAGGCTCTGACCGTATTATTCATGAAATGATGGGGTTATAAGCTATGCAGAATCCAATTAACAAGGAAATACGCCACTATCAGGAAGAAATCTTTATGGGTCTGACGCTGCGCCAGCTGATCTGCTCCGTCATCGCTATCGGCGCAGCCGTCTTAGCGTATCTGACGCTGGAACCGGTGCTGGGGCGGGAAACCGCAAGCTGGGTGTGCATTGTGGCTGCTGTGCCCATTGCTGCCGCGGGATTTTTCCGTTATGATGATTTGAATTTTGAACAATTCTTAGTTGCCGCCATGGAAAGTGTGCTGCTCGGCAGAAGCTGGCGGCTATGGAAAACCACTCAGAATTTGCCAAATGTAAAAGGCAAAAAGAAGGAGAAAAAATTTGAGATTAAATGAATATGCCTCCACACGCAGAACGCGGGGCAGCTACAAAATCCCGACTTCTGTGCAGAAATCTATCCCGATTGATGAAATCTATGCGGACGGCACTTGGCGCTCCGGCGAGGTGTACAGCCAGATGTGGAGTGTCTCCGACATCAACTATGCCATGCAGAGCGACGATAAAAAGCAGGACATTTTGGCAAAGATGGGCAGGATTTATTCTAATATTCCTACCGACTGCTGGGCGCAGCTTTGCATTGTCAGCCAGCGCATGGACGAGATTTCCTTTGAGCGAGATGTTCTGTACCACCGCGCCAATGATGGTCTCGACGCATACCGCGTCGAACGCAATCGTCTGATGAAAGCCTATGCGAAAGAAATCGGCAATGTGAAGCAGCAAAAGTACCTGATTCTCTCCACCAACAAGCAGAACAGCAAGGATGCCCGCGAACGGCTGAATCAGGTGCAGCGGAATATGCTGGGCGAGTTGTCCAACATTGGCTGCAAAGTCTGTGCGCTGGATAACAACGCCCGGCAGGAAGTGCTGCACAACTTTTTCCGCATCGGAGAGGAAACGCACTTCCAGTTTGATTTTGACAACTGCACCCGATTGGGACAGGATTTTCGGGATGCCATTGCGCCGGATGCAATGCGCTTTTGCAAAGACCACATCGAGATTAACGATTCCTATGCCAAGTGCATGACGATTGCCCAGTATCCGCAGCAGTTGGACGATAAGTTTATTGCGACACTGCTCCAGCAGGTGCCGTACATCGTTTTGTCCATTGCCATTCAGCCTGTGGAAACCGAGGACGCTTACCGCGAAATCGAGGATTCCCGGATGAAAACCGATGCCGAAAAGGTGCGGTTTAATCGCAAAACGGTGGAGAATCTTGACTTTGTGGCCACTGTGCCATACAAGACACAGGCACAGGAGAAGAACATCGAATATATCCGAACGGAAATGGCCGAGCATGACCAGCAGATGTTCTTGGTGTTGTTATCCGCGGCATATTTTGCCGATACACTGGACGAACTCAAAGCAGAAACCGCTGCACTAAAAACCACGGCAGCGAACTTCAATTGCCGGTTTACCGAACTGCGTTTCCAGCAGGAACGAGCCTTTAACACGGCCATGCCGTATGGCCTGCGGCGCATTGCCAGTGTGCGCACTATGCTTACCAAGGGGTTGTGCGCCCTTGTGCCGTTCAATGTACAGGAGGTGATGGACGCGGGCGGTATGTTCTATGGTGTCAATGCTGTATCCGGCAACTTGATTGTCGGCCTGCGTTCCGAACTGCCGAACGGAAATGGTATGGTGCTGGGTACCTCCGGCAGCGGCAAATCGCTGTTCGTAAAGCTCGAAATCCTGATGTTGTATCTTCGTTTTCCGAATGCAAAATTTTATATCGTAGACCCCGAAAACGAATACGCTCCTTTGGTACACGCTATGGGCGGCGAGGTAGTAGACATTTCACCAATCAGCGAAACGCACTTCAATCCGCTGGATTTCTACCCTGATGGAAAAAGTAAGATTCTGCCGCAAAATGCGAAGTCGGAATTTGTGCTTTCCCTGTTCGAAAAGGTGATGGAGGGAAACATGATTCCGGGCGACAAAAGCCTGATTGATCGCAGCTTGAAAAATATCTACAAACCGCTTGTGGATTCACACTATACCATACCTTGCCCCACACTGGTGGATTTATGGAAAGACTTGCTTGCACAGCATCACCCCAGAGCCGAGCAGCTTGCCTTGGCAATTGAGATTTTCGCAAAAGGCAGCATGAAAGCTTTTGCGCAGCCCACGAATGTGGATATGTCCAATCGTCTGATTTGCTTTAACATCAATCGTTTGGGTGAGCAGCTGAAACCGGTGGCGATGATTTCCATGCTGGAATTTATTAACACTGCGGTTATGAACAGCAACCGCAAGGACGCAAACGCAGCCACTTGGGTATACTTTGATGAAATCTATCTGTTGCTCCGCGATGAGGAAAGTGCAAAGTTTCTGTACCAGAGCTGGAAGCGATTCCGCAAATATAACGCCTATGCCACGGGCATTACCCAGAACGCGCAGGATTGCCTGACCAACGATACCGCCTGCGCGGTATTGTCCAACAGTGAATTTGTGGTAATGCTGCGCCAGACAAAGGACATTCTGCCGCTGCGGAAACTGTACGGTCTGTCAGAGCCGCAGCAGGAATACCTGAAACTGGCCACTGCCGGGCAGGGGATTCTGAAGATGGGCAATAACATCATCCCGTTTGAAAATAAGCAGCCGACAACAGGTAAGGTATATAAACTGATAAGCACTAAACCCGGAGAGGTGGAATAACTATGCGCAAAACAAAAACG
>ENA-OPVG01002786-OPVG01002786.1-human-gut-metagenome-genome-assembly--contig:-NODE-2786-length-9942-cov-8.609487_pt1 | contig 9942 bp, 7 predicted proteins | sample MGYA00241093_ERZ501975 | MGnify/ENA primary metagenome ERZ501975 (study PRJEB25962, sample SAMEA2042993) | human gut metagenome | biome: human gut; feature: human-associated habitat; material: faeces... | reverse complement strand
CCAAGAAAACACCAGCAGTATACCTCTGGTGTTTTCTTTTGTACTTCTATATTTTATTTCTGGATTTTACCTTTGAGTCTTACTTTTATATCTTGCATCTTATGTTTTAAGTTTTATTTTTATATCTTATCTCTGCGCCTTACCTTTGAATTTTATTTTTGTATTTTGCTTTTACATTGTTCTGCTGCATGGTCATTTTGCTATGTTTGCTTTCTGCTTTTGCCATATTTTAACGTAGGTGCTGCATTCTTTTCTATACCCTTTTATGCTCCCCTTTTTCTATGCTTTGTGCTCCTTTTTATTCTCTCTGTGCTTTTCCCTCTATGCATCCCGGCTGCTGTCTGTGAAGCTGGGATTTTAATGAAAACAAAACGATAATATTGTTATAAACAGAAGAATAATGGATAATATTGTTATAAAATAAAAACAGAAAAAACGTAGGACACGAATTTATAAAAAATTAAGTGGTGAATAACTATCAGATGTGATAAACTATGTTTAATGCGTTATTTGCGAAATAGTTATTATTCTGATAACAGTAAATGAGGTTAGGTTTAAAAGTATTTTGCCCCTGATATCATCAAATGATGCTGTGATATAAATTTCTGGAGGTATGACGAAAAATGGAAAATGAGGAAAAAAACCAGACAGAACAGTCAGACAAAAGCAGGTCTGTGTGGAGGGAGTTGTGGGACTATGCAAAGATTATCATTGCAGTCTTTGTTATAGCGTTTCTGTTGGGACACTTTGTATATATTAATGCACGAGTGCCGTCAGGTTCTATGGAAGAAACAATTATGACAGGTGACAGAGTATTTGGAAATCGTCTGGCATATATAAAAGATGATCCGGAGAGATTTGATATTGTAATATTTAAATATCCGGATGATCCATCTCAGCTTTTTGTAAAACGAGTAATTGGTCTTCCGGGAGAAACAGTAAACATTGTAGATGGAAAAGTGTATATCAATGATTCCGAAGAACCGCTGGATGACAGCTTTTGTCCGGAAACACCGGAAGGAAGCTTTGGACCGTATACAGTTCCGGAGGGATGTTATTTCATGTTAGGAGATAACAGAAACCACAGTATGGATTCCAGATACTGGCAAAATCCGTTTGTAGAGGAAGATGCAATAGAGGCAGAAGTAGCAGTTCGTTACTGGCCGTTAAATAAGATAGGAACTGTAAAATAATCGTGACGGTTCCATATTTTCAAAAGTCAAGCGGATAAAATCATCCGCTTCGCTACGCAGCTCTACACCGAATAACTGCTTCGCAGTTTGGAAATTTTATAAAAGACTGTTAAAATCAGGAAAATCACATATTAGTGTCCTGATTTTGACAGTCTTTTGTTGTCTGTGGATTTTTCAAATGTTATACTGTAAGACAGGAGGAAAATGAAGAAAATGGAATGCTGGATAGTTACAACAATTCCGTAAAATGTAAAAAGAGAAAGGAAGACGAATATGAAAAAATGGAAAAAGTTTATAGCAATGGGACTGGCGGTATCTATGATAGTTCCGTCCTGTATACCGCAGACATTGTGGGCTTCAGAGTTTTCGGCAGGAAGTGTTGAATCAGCAGCAGATGTTTTTGAAGATGGTGCCGGATATGAGACAGGAAGTGAGTCAGGAAATAAAATATCTGATGAGAATAACAGTGGAGATGAGTTTGGAACAGGAGAGTTAAAAGATCAGGAACCGGAACAGTCGGAGACAGAAGATTCAGTAAATGCCGGACAGAGTGCGGAAGGTTATAACATTCTGCTTTACAGTGATGGTAAACTGGAAAAAACATATGTGATACCCTATGCAGATGCGGATACGGCTAAAGTACCGGAAGCACTGAGGGGAAAGACAGGTTACATTTTTAAAGAGTGGAATACGAAAGAAGATGGAACCGGTGAAACTTATAAACCGGGAGATTCTATTAAGAAACTTCTTGAAACAGCAGATATGGCAAAGCAGGCTCAGGAAACCAGTGAGAGGACAGAAGCCGGAGAAGAAATAAAACCAGAAAAAGATGTGATGCAGGAAGAAAATGATGTGGCACAGACGGACAGCGCATCATGGGAAGAAAAAACTGATAAGGCAGAAATGCAGATATCAGACACAGAAAATGATGGAACAAGTCCGGATATATCTACAGATAAGGCTATTGCAGCAGGAGATACAACAGCAATAACCCTGTATGCAATCTGGGAGAAAGCATCCGAATATAAAATCACATATAAACTTAATAAAGGAAAAAATAATACTGCTAATCCCAAAACTTATACTTCAGAAGATGAGATTAAATTTAAAAAGCCGACGCGTTCCGGATATCATTTTGTGGGATGGTATACAGACAGTAAGTATAAAAATCAGATAAGCGTGATTGAAAAGGGTTCAGAAGGTTCCCTTACTTTATATGCAAAATGGACAAAGGAAATCAGTCCTTCGGCGAAAGCTGCATCACTGGATTATGTAAAAGGAACAAAGGCGAATACCATCACTGTATCCGCAACTGTTTCAAATTATGTGAAAAGTTCGGATGGTTATTACTATCTGGTGTATGTAGATTCTAATTCCGGTAAAGTGAAAAAAACGGTGGGTAAAGTAAAGAAGCCGGAGAAGGCAAAAGGGAAGATCACATTTAAGCTGAACATTTCCGGACATCCGGAATATGCACAGGGAAAATTTGCCATAGGGATAAAAAAATCTAAATCTGCGTATAGTGTGATCAGTCCGAAAAGCTATGTCAGCAATCCGGAGAAACTCAGTACAAATACAGCAGCATATTTTGTTCCGGGGACAAAAAAAGGAATTCAGGCTACAGATATCAACGAGCTGACAGATACAAAATCCAAAACAGTATTTTTTAATTTATATATTTCAGACCTGATGCGAAAAGACAGTGGTGTGGAAACATATAAATATAATGGGAAAACATATCATTTTAATGGTCTGTACGGATATGTATATCTTGTTCAGCAATGTAATGCAAAGGGAATCCAGGTGACTGCACAGATCAGTATTGACAGGAATGCCAGTACGCAGAGCTTTATTACGGGAAACAGTCCTTATGCAGAAACAGCTTATTATGGATGGAACACAGATAACAGCACAACTAGACAGACTATGGAAGCAATGTTTGCATATCTGGGAGAGAAGTTTGGAAAAAATAACTGTTATATAAGTAACTGGATCCTGGGAAATGAAGTAAACAGTGCAAGCGGATATTATTATGTAGGGAATGTCAGTTTTTCAAAATTTATCTCCATGTACAGTGAAGCTTTTCGCTGCCTTTACAATGCAGTGAAAAGCAGCCGGGGAAGTTCCAAAGTATTTATCTGTCTGGATAATTGCTGGAATCAGAAAAATGCCTTTACTATCTGCTATAGTGCAAGATCAACTCTGGAAAGCTTTGCGGCGAAGATTTCTGATATGCAGAAAGATGTGAACTGGAATCTGGCATATCATGCATATAATCAGCCGCTTTCAGATTCACAGTTCTGGTCAGGTGCAAATGCATCCATGTTTACCAGTGATGCGAACACCACCACGTTTATCACTATGCGTAATATCCAGACACTTACAGATTATGTGAAAAACAGATTTGGTTCCAATACAAGGATCATTCTTTCGGAACAGGGATTTTCTTCCACTTATGGAGGACAGGCAAATCAGGCGGCAGCAATTGCACTGGCCTATTATAAGGCTGCCTGCAATCCAATGATTGATGCATTTATTATAAGAAGCTATAAAGATGAAGCCCATGAGGTGGCTCAGGGATTGGCAATGGGATTGAAGGATGCCAATGGGAAAAAGAAAACAGCGTATAATGTCTTTAAAAATATGGATAGTTCCAATTCCCTGAAATATACAGAAAAGGTACTAAAAAGTCAGGTTGGAAACTGGAAATCACTGGTTCCGGGATATAGTACCGGAAAAATTTCCTCCATGTATCGAAAGTGATGTAACTGACAGACAGGACTGTTTTTAAAAATTGCTGTCATATTGGAAATGTATAAAATTGTCACAAATTAAACACATTTTTCCCACACAAAGAACACAAATCATTCCTATACTTAGAAGCATCAAAAGGAAACAGAGATAAATAAATGACATAGATAAATGACATAGATTCATGGAGGGACTTTATTATGATGAACAAAGATAACAGAAATGATAAAATCAGAAAGATTGCAAAGAAAGGTCTTACATTCAGCTTATGTGCAGTACTTGCAGGAGGACTGGCAGCAGGAAGCTTTGAGGGAGTAAATAAACTTGCAGGATGGAGTGGAGCCACAACGGTAGAAGCTGCTTCAAATAAGGACGAGACAACCCTGACATATGCAAAATCCGAGAAGAAGGATGCAGATGCCAGTGATTCCAAATCAGATACCGGCAAAGATACAGGCAGCACAGCAAAAGGAAGCCTTGATGTGTCTGAAATCGTATCAGAAGCACTTCCATCTATTGTATCTATTACAACCAAGTCAGTTCAGGAGGTACAGAATTACTTCGGAATGTATGGAATGTATGGATATGCGCCACAGCAGCAGGAACAGGAAGTAGAGGGCAGTGGTTCCGGTATTATTGTTGGTAAGAATGATGATGAACTTCTGATTGCTACAAATTATCATGTAGTAGAAGGTGCGGATACATTGTCAGTTGCATTTACAGATGGAAATGCAGTGGAGGCATCCGTAAAGGGATTTGATGAAGAGAGAGATCTTGCAGTTGTATCTGTATCTCTGGATGATGTTGAAGATGATACAATGGACGCCATTTCAATTGCGAATATTGGCAGTTCTGATGATCTGAAGGTAGGCGAGCAGGTAGTTGCAATCGGTAATGCTCTTGGATATGGACAGTCTGTTACAACCGGTATCGTAAGTGCCAAGAACCGCAGAATGGATTCTGACAATAACACAGTAACAGATGGAAGTGATGACAGCAGTGACGGTGTAAACCTGATCCAGACAGATGCGGCTATCAACCCTGGTAACAGTGGCGGTGCTCTTCTGAATATGGAAGGCGAGGTTGTTGGTATCAACTCTGCAAAACTTGCTTCTACTGAAGTAGAAGGTATGGGTTATGCAATTGCAATCTCAGACGTGACTGACATTCTTCAGAATCTGATGAATGAGACATCAAGAGATAAACTGGATGATTCTGAACATGGTGTACTTGGAATCAAAGGTTCTTCTGTAAGTTCTGAGGCAGTTCAGATGTATGGCATTCCGGCAGGAGTTTTTGTAAAAAAAGTAACAGAAGGTGGAGCTGCTGATAAAGCAGGTCTGAAAGCAAACAGCGTTATTACTGAATTTAATGGAAAAACTGTTTCAAGTAGTAATCAGCTGATCGAATATCTTTCCTATTATGAACCAGATGAAGAGGTAGAGCTGACTGTGCAGGTTCCTCATGGAACAAGTTATAAAGAAGAGACTGTTAAAGTAACTCTGGATGAGAATACAGATGCTGATGACAGTGATGATAACGATAAAGACAGTAAGAAATCTAAAAAGGATTCTAAGAAATCCTCAAAAGATGCTGATGAAGATGTAGACGAAGATACAGACAGTGAGGATAGTATGGACTCCGATGATACAGAGGAAAGTGAGAATCCATTTATCCAGTACTTTGAGAATCAGGGATTTTTCAGATAATACCGGCAGAAAATAAAATTATATGATATCCGGATATAAAATCTGTGATAGTGTGTAGTGATGCGGATGATTTCATCTGCCTGATATCAGCACTTTCATATGTGAGAGAATTACATGTGAAAGTGCTTTATTATGCTATGGGAAACCATTCCATAATATTCTTATAGCATAATAAAGCCCTCCGGGCAGGATCACACTGCGGCGGGTTGATTATATTTTGGAAAAGATTCGTTACTGTTCACTCCGTTCACAGTAACGTAGCCAAAATTCATTCCAGATTGCCTGCGGCAATGGAATTTTGGCTTGTATGTCTCGGGATTTTGGCATATTCATGCCAAAACACCTCGCGGGATAGTGGTGAACAGTAACAAAGATTCTAAGGTGCTTTTGTGAAAGAGCACTTGAGAACAGCTATATGGCGTGATATAATAATATCATTGCGAAAACGCAGGTTTAACAGTGCAGATGGGGATAAAGAGGAGAAAAATATGACAGTAAAAGAATGTTATGAACAGATGGGTGCAGATTATGAAGGTGTACTTGGAAGACTGAGAAGTGAGGTTCTTATTAAGAAATTTGCAAAGAAATTTCTGGATGATGGAAGTTTCCGGAGTCTGAAGGATAATCTGGCACAGAAAAATGGGGAAGAAGCTTTTCGTGCAGCTCATACCTTAAAAGGTGTATGCCAGAACCTTGGATTTGATAATCTGTATAAGGCAAGCTTTGATATTACAGAGAAGCTCAGAGGAAGAGATACTGAAGGCTGTGAAGAACTTCTGGCAAAAGTGGAAGAGCAGTACAATAATACAGTAGATGCGATTCATATGATGGAAGACTGATGAAGGCAGCGATTTTTGATGTAGATGGAACGCTGCTGGATTCTATGTCTGTGTGGGAGGATATTGGAGAACGTTATCTTGCGAGTCAGAATATCACAGCGGAGAAAAATCTCCGGGCTGCTCTGCACACCATGAGTCTGGAGCAGGGAGCCGCCTGGATGAAAGAAAAATATCAGTTGGATAAGTCCATTTCACAGATTATAGAAGAGGTTCTGAAAATTGTAAGTGATTTTTACCGGTTTGAAGCACCGTTGAAACCAGGAGTGAAGAAAACTCTGGAATGGTTTAAAGAGAGAAATATACAGATGACAGTTGCAACATCTGGAAACCGGGAACTGACAGAAGCAGCACTTGCGAGAAACGGGATTCTGGATTATTTTGAGCAGATTTACACCTGTACAGAAACAGGTGCAGGAAAAGATGAACCGTTGATCTACCTGAAGGCAGCAGAATCTATGCAGGCAGAACCGAATGAGACACTTGTATTTGAGGATGCGCTTCACGCAGCGAAAACTGCAAAAAAAGCAGGATTTGTGGTTATTGGTGTCTATGATGAAGAAAACAGGAAGAATATTTCCAAAATGAAAGAAGTCTGCGACTGTTACTGTGACAGGATGGATGCGGCGATTGAGAATATACGTTTGGCAATATAAAAAAGAGGTTTCGTTAAACTTTGTGGTAACGAAGCCTCTTTTTTAGTAAGTTGTTAGTAAATTAGTATCAGCGTGTCATTGGCAGATTATTATTAATTCCTTTGATCATAAGAATCTGGTGAAGATCAACGATTCCGTTATGGAAAGTAGCTGCATATGCGGACAGGTAAAGATCCCACACAGGACTATGATATATCTTGAAAGGGAGTTAGCGCCAATGGAAGAATTGTACAAAGACAGAGAAAAAAGTGGTGGAATCTTGTGAAAGGTTGATTATAAAAAACTGGAAGTTTTTGTATAAAAAGTCGTCGTATTAATTGAAATGAACTCTTCAATATACTATAATTGTAATATAAAATTCAAATGTACTCTGAAGAGTATATTTCAAAAGGAAGGGAGGAAACTTCGAGCAAAATTTCTCAGGAGGAATAGAAAATGAAGAGGAAAAGATTTACAGCACTGAAGGTTACACTCACAGCGATGATGCTGACGGCAGCACTTACATCTGGAGCAGGAAGTGCTTATGCGGCTGACCTGTCACAGGAGGGTGGAAGTGAGCCGACAGTTACAATAACACCTTCACCGGAGGTAACACCGGAACTGCCATTACCGACATCAACACCGAAACCAACACCAGTGCCTAAAAATGGACTGTTGAAGGAAGGGAAAGTATATCGCTATTACGTAAATAATAAACCAGTCAGAAATAAATGGAAAAAGATTAATGGTAAATACTACTGGTTTAAATCCAATGGAGTTGCAGCTCATGATGGACATTACAAGATTAAAGGAGTTTTTTATCTGTTTAATAAGAATGCACAGAGAATAATTCCGGGTAAGAAATCAATTGTAAAGGTTAATGGTGTAAAGTATTTTGTTGATGCCAAGGGAAGACCTGTTACAGGATGGAATGAGTTTAATGGTAGAATGTACTATGTGCATAAGAACGGTAAATGTGCAACAAATGAAACTATAGGTGGAATAAGATTTAATAAGAACGGATATGCTTCAAATCTGACACAGGCGAGATGCAAGCTTGCGGCAAGGAACTTTATTGCACGTCACAGTAATGCCAATGCAAGTAATTATGAAAAATTCCGTTCCTGCTTTTATTATATTATGGCCTATACAAACTTTGTAGGATACATGGATCCTACACCTCAGGAGTTTAAGACAAAAGATTGGGTTTATAAATATTCCCTTCAGATGTTCCAGAACGGTCTTACAGGAAACTGTTATGGAATTGCCAGCAGTGTGGCTGCAATCGCGAAGGAACTGGGATATGAACCCTATGTTATTACAATTCCGGATGGACACAGCTTTGTTATGATTAACGGGCTCTATTATGATAATATGTACGGAACGTTGTTTGGCGCAGCTACACGTCCTGCATATACAATAGAACATAAAATTAAATTTTAAGAAAAGGAGTATGGAGAATGAAGAAAACAAAGAGATTCCTTGCAGTTGTGCTTTGTATGCTTCTTATGCTGACACCGTTGGCTGTTGTAGCAGAAACAGTGACAGTACAGGCAGCAGGACCGCAGACTGTTAAGGTAAAACTGGACAAAAAGACAGGAAAGAGATATGGATATGATGAGAATAACCAGAAGGTTACTCAGCAGTGGGGAGTAACAGCAAAGGGTTTCCGTTATTATTTCGGAAAAAACGGAGCTGCTTATCAGGCGGATCAGGATATGGTTGGTAAGTATGGTATTCTGATGAAGAAGATTAATGGTAAGTACTATGGGTTTGATGTAAGTGGTCACACAGTAAAGGGAATACGTGTAGGAAGTGTCAGCATGTATGAGATTCCGAAGCTGTATTACTTTAATCCAAAAACCGGTGCAGTAGATACAAAGAAAACCAACTTATATAGAAAGTATGCGGCTGCTTCAACAATGACGAAGAAGAATAATGCAGCTAAGATCAAGAAAGTCCTTGGAAAATATAAAAAATGTACAATAAGTAAAGAAGATACCTGTATGCTGGGAGGAAACGGCAAGGATGTTACCTATGTATATGATTATGTAGAGTTAAATGTTGTACGTCCGACCGGAAAAGGAAGCAGTGCCGAAATTGTTTCCAGTGTTTCTGTAAGACAGGGATAAAAGAAATAAAAGAAAATAGAAAAAAACAGAAGAAAATAGAGAGAAATAAAAAGAATAAAAAGAAATAAAAAAGAGTTCTGATCTGTAAAAAATAAAGCTTAAAGAGGCAAGGAGGACAGGATATGAACAGAAAAAGAATGACAGCTTTATTGCTCAGTACAGTTATGGCAGTGACACCTGCAATGCCTGCAATGGCAGAGCAGCAGACAGTGACTGCTGTGTATGCAGATGACGCGGATGCTACGGTTACAGTAAAGGATCCGGTTGCACTTTCTGAGAAAAAGACTGGCTGGGAGACAGTTAAGGGAGTTAAATACTATTATGAAAATGGAAAGAAAGTTACAAACAAAGCAAAGAAAATTGGAAAATATATGTATTGCTTTGACAAGAACGGAAAGCTTGTAACAAATAAGCCTTATTATAAAGTAAACTCTAACACTTATTACAGAATCAAGAAAAACGGACAGGCAACCAGACTGTCAACAGTAGAAACGATGGCTGCGATCAGACTCCAGTTATGTAAAGGAGATCTGAAAAAAGCATTTAAATGGTCTGCATCCATTCAGTACAAGGGAAATGTGGCGGTTTCCAAAAAAACACCAACAGAGTATGGCCTTTATGGATTCAGAAATGGATATGGTGACTGTTATGTAATGGCAAGCACTTTTTACTGGATGGCGAAAGTG
>ENA-OPVG01002784-OPVG01002784.1-human-gut-metagenome-genome-assembly--contig:-NODE-2784-length-9950-cov-5.744821_pt1 | contig 9950 bp, 13 predicted proteins | sample MGYA00241093_ERZ501975 | MGnify/ENA primary metagenome ERZ501975 (study PRJEB25962, sample SAMEA2042993) | human gut metagenome | biome: human gut; feature: human-associated habitat; material: faeces... | reverse complement strand
CATTTGCTGATTTTAGGAATCATAAGAATGTATCTTGGAATTTAAAAAGAGGGCGTAAATGTGAATGCATTTACGCCCTTTCGCTTCTATATTTGAGGACCCCTTTAGTAGTATATTTTCATTTCTTCATATAACTGCTTTGCGAGTTTATCTGAGATGCTTTCAGGCTTGCATCGCCAGGTCCAGTTATCATTCAGCGTTGATGGGGTATTGATCCGGGCTTCATGTCCGAGACCAAGAAGATCCTGCATCTGCATGATCGCTGTATCAGATACGCTTGCCCATGCACTGCATCATGCCCCAGTGATATCCTTCCTTTTTTGTCAGACGAAGATATCGGATTGCATTGGATGTGTCTTCTTCCGGAGCGGTTTCAAACCAGCCGTTGATCGTCTCATTTGAATGATAAAAATAATATACGCTTTCATCTTGGACTAAACTGTGGAATGTCAGTTTGTCAGTTGGACAGTATGAACATACAGGAGAACGGAAACGATATTCGTATAGACATAGAACAGTTTTGTCTGAGAATGTGCAAGGCAGCAAAGAGTTATAATTCAAATTAAATTTTCTATACATTTCGCGCAATTTATAGTATAATGTCTATATATTTAAAGGAGCGTGATAAATATGACAAATACAATTATTACAATCGGACGTGAATTTGGTAGTGGAGGATGCGAGATAGGTCATAAATTAGCTGAAAAATTAGGTATTAAATGTTACGACAAAGATATGCTGGATCTTGCAGCAAAAGAAAGCGGAATATGCCAGGAGATTTTTGAAAGCCATGATGAAAAACCAACAAACAGCTTTCTGTATTCTCTGGTAATGGATACATATTCCTTTGGTTATTCATCCGGAAGTTATACGGATATGCCATTAAATCATAAGGTTTTTCTTGCACAATTTGATGCGATAAAAAAGATTGCAAAAGCTGGATCTTGTGTTCTTGTCGGAAGATGTGCAGATTATGCATTAGAAGATAATCCTGAGCTTTTAAGCGTATTTATTCATGCAGATATGGATGCCCGTATCCGCCGTATCGCACGTGATTTTGATCTGACAGATGCAAAGGCAAAAGATATGATCCGTAAGACAGATAAACAGCGTAGCAGCTATTATAATTATTATACAAACAAACGCTGGGGAGATGCAAACAGCTATCAGTTCTGTCTGGATAGTTCCAAACTCGGCATTGAAGGTACTGTTGACGCTATTCTTAAACTGATTGAAATCAAAGATGATCAGAAAATTAATAAAAAGATATACTAAATGAAAAAATCCCGGGGATCATAGTTGAGACCTTTTAACTTCAGTCTTATATAACAATAAAAAATAAGAAAGCGGAACATTTTCTCAATCAGAAATAGATTCTGCTTTCTTATTTTTTATTCAACTGTTTTAGTTTTTTGTTTGAATACTATTTTCTTACATCAAAAAAAATCAAAAAAATTTTAATTTTTAAAATTTATTCTCTTAATTTCACTGCCGAAGCCGCCATACGGCGTCTGTCTTCATCAATAGCTGCATAATGTTTTTTGGTCGTATTAACATCTTTATGCCCCAGGACATCTGCCACAAGATAAATATCACCTGTTTCCTTATATAGCGACGTGCCATAGGTACTACGAAGCTTATGAGGTGTGATTTTTTTATTCGGAGTTACCTGACGAGCATATTTCTTCACCATATTCTCAATTGCCTGAACCCCCATACGCTTTCTTTGCGTTGACAAAAATAAGGCTTCTTCATGGCCGGAGAGGGGAGTAATGACTTTCCTGTCAGCTTCAATGTAATTCTCAAGTGCATCCGCAACCTCATCACCAAAATAAACAACCATCTGGCTTCCGCCTTTTCGCGTAACCGTAATTCCATTATTCTTAAAATCTACATCTGTAAGATTTAAACCTACACACTCTGAAACACGGATTCCAGTACCGAGAAGAAGTGTAAGAATCGCCAGATCACGATTCTTTGTTTTCTGATAATATGCAAGTGCCTGTCCAGTCAGATGTTCACCTGCAGATTCCACATAATCCAAAAGCATTGCCACCTCATCAATATCCAAACGTATAATTGCCTTGTCATGAAGCTTTGGCATATCTACTAAAAGCGTCGGATTCGTGGCAATGTACTGATGCTTAAAGTAATACGAATAAAAGCTTCTAAGCGCTGACATTTTACGTTTTAACCCACGTTCACTGTTGGTAATCATTTCGTTGTCCTCACGCTTATAAACCTTCAGATATTCCATATATTCTTCAATATCAACAGGCTCAATACGCTCCAGATCCTGAACCCGGAACTGATCCATCGTATAATTCTTGTAAATCGGATTATTTTCTAATAAAAAATGAAAGAACACCCGGATATCATATGCATAATTGATTCTCGTCTTTGCAGACGATTTGGGCTCCATGGCCCGGAAATAATCCTTCGCGAATGGCGGCAAAGTCTTTAAGACTTCTCTAAGTCTCAGTGTCTGGTCTATCTGTGTCTGCTTGTAATAATCGCTGGTCATAGTTGATGATTTAGTTATTATTTTGTCTGCCATAATATTTTCCCCTCGTAATTACGTTATGTGTCTATATGATCTTTTGAATATTGGAATATCCTTTATTTCATATAAAAATCTACGTAAATTATACCATAACTTCATCTTCATATCTATATCTTTTGGAAAAATCGGTGTTTGTCGTATAGATAGATTTTACTAATGTGAACATATATATAAATAACATTAGAATGAACTTTAGCTTCCTAAATCATAGCTAAATAAATCTGGATAAATCAATTTCCAATTCGCCATCATAAATCAAAACGGGAATTTTCTGTGTAAAATCATATTCAAACATATTGTCATTTTCAAAATCAAAAACTGTTACTTTTTGCAAGGTTTTGTCTATAACCCAATACTCTCGAACTCCAGCAGTCCGATATTTGAATGTTTTTACAACATAATCCATCCGTTCACTACTTGGAGATACAATTTCAATTATCCAATCCGGTGCACCATGACAACCTTTATCATCAATTTGGGATGGATTACATATGACAGATAAATCCGGCTCAACATAATTTTGATTATCGTCATTCAAGAATACTGCAAATGGTGCTAACGCTACCTGACAAGAACCTTTATTGTTTTTAATAAAAGTACCTATCGTTAAAGATAATTCAAATAGTATAAACTGGTGCGTTGCAGTTGGCGGAGCCATATCATAAATTTTCCCATCTAAAAGTTCAGCACGTTCACCCTCTGGTAAAGCCAAAATATCATCAACTGTATATTTATATTGTTCTTTTGGTAATGGCATAACTAAAACCTCCTTTACATTATTTAATCTCTACACCGCTAATATCAACAATTAAAAAGATCCTTTTCTATCGAGTAATCAACTTTTGTTATCCAAATTTCTCTCGTATATTCAATACAGGTTTCGGTACAAAATCAAATCAATTAGAACAACTTACTTATTCATTACATTGACATTATTTACCTACTACCATTATTTTACTCAGTCTCTGAATTTAAGTCAATTAATTTGATATTGGAATATTTCCAGGCAGATTGCCCACTGAAAGTGTTTCAAAATTAATTATGAAACTCCTTAAATCGATTCATTAATTTAAAATGCGTCCGGCAAAAGCCAGGCGCATCATGATATTGAAATCTTAATCCTTCAAATCTACTTAATAACATTTGGTAATGCCGTTGTCCAATATGACGTCCAGCACGTTGCAAACCATCAACACATTCTTTCACTTCACTAGCTGTCAATTCTTGTTCATCATAATCAGCCATAAGAATCCCTATTGTTCCCATGAATTTAATTCCCATTTGTGCTGATACATTTCTTCCTTTCGCTTCGTCCATTAATAATAAATCTGCTTTTAATTCATCTGTCATAACAATAGCCTCACTCTCTCCTTGGTCAAGCCCTGTTGCTCTCTTCAATATACTGACAGATTCTGGATTATTTATAGGTTTAACAACAATAAACTTTTGTTGCCTGATTTGTTCAGCTTCCAAAAGAAAACGATCATCTACCGTTAATTCATTGAATACTGCTTGGGGAATCATAACCTCTCCAAATAGTCTCTCTAATAAATAAATTAATGCGATTAATTTTTAAAAGTGATATCAGAGGTGTTGTATCAGATACAACAATCATACAACCTCCTCCTTCTTTTTCAACTGTTTAAAAGTATTTAATTCTTCATCCAAATCATCTAATGTCATGTCAAAGTAGGAATACCCTAACTTATCATACAAATCAATTAATTCAGATTTTCTAATTCCCAAAATTTCTGCCGCATGTCCATGAGATATCGTCTGATTTAATATATATGGATACAACAACAGTGCATTTCGAGTAAGTTCTGTTTCTGGATTCATCGTTACTAAATACTTTGACATTCCTACCGGTACTTTAATAGTCACAGATTCTGTTGTTACCACAATATCACATCCTTTCATTATACTTTGCACTTTTTCGTTTAATAATTACATATTTTTTCAAACCATCTCCTTTATTAAATTTTTATAATGAACAGAGATGATTCCATTTGGAAATATCCCTGATAAGCGCATCTAGGGATACTCCCTGTATTTTCTTTTATTTGGTTACATGTTCCGGCATGTATGACCGGAACGACTTACTTATAATTGTACTTATGTCATTTACTTACTACTATTATTTTACCCAGTATCCGGATTTTAGTCAATGTATTGCTTCAGGAATTTCAACTAAAAGAGTATCATAATTAAATTTGAGACACCTGCTTTAGGAGTACCAGATACTGCAGATATATTACATGGTTTCGCCCTTTAAATTCTTGGTATATCTTAATGTAAAAAATCAAAAAAATGAACATAATTCCGGCAAAAAATAATGTTCATTTTGGAATAATGTTCATTTTTAAAAACAGTGAACAGAATGCAGTTTTCCCAATGTTTATAGTACTTCCCAACATTCTACTATTTTGTTCATTAATTTTAAGTTATAGATTACCAACTGAAAGTGTTTCAAAATTACATTTCCATAGGTTTTAATTCTTTCTTCTCGTTATCGTAAACAAATATTTGACGGCTCAGAACATCACTCGCTTGATTAAACATTTTATTTACATCTTTTAAAGAACGAAGAACCCGTCTCGGCTGTACTGTTGATACAGGGTGAATTCGTACATCGTGAATACTTGTAAACGATACATAATAACTTCCGCCACAAATTTCTGCCAGTTTCTCTAATACTCCAGGATAAAACATTGCAATTGCTCCATTTTTCTTTTTCACTGTCGTAATTGTCGGTGCAAATAATGGATTTATCTTTTCAAGCTTATATCCAAATGCCATAAACGCTCCCTGAGTATATGGAGGATCAATCAAATCTTCTGCACGCATGTACATACGCGGCGGTGCCCAGACATTCGTATTCCGTAATGCATCTTCCCATATCTCCCCATAATCCTTCTCCCACTTATCAATAAATGCTTTTTGGGCTTTCACAGTACCTAATCCCATTTTCTCATCGTCATAAAGCAATACATATAATACAAGTGCAATATCACCAATCTTCTTGTATACACAATCCTTTAATTCGTATTTATTATCGGTAAAATTTATTGGCCGGACAATCAGACGATTACGAATAAACTCATAATCTGTAATATTCTTCATAATCTCATCCGGACTGTAAAATGATGCCAGCTTGATATTTTCACTGACAATAAAATCAACTCTCTCCCAGCCAAATTCCTGATATTCATTGTACAGTTCTTTGGCAGAGAATCGGCAATAAGTATCTGTTCTGCCCTCTAATGTTACAGTTAAATTAAGAAAGTCACCGATTAATGTATCCGATTCCACACGATTATATTTTACATTTGTATTCCGTATAAACTCTTTTTCGATATCACTTTCAGCGTTATATCCGTCGGGATAAAATTTATAATTTTCTTCGGAAATGTTCCATTTTTCATTCTTTAGTATATGTTTTTTTAATTCTTCCACAAATGTTAAATATTCCATTTGATTCCTCCTTTTTTCATATTCATATATGTATGTTATATTTGTCAAAATTCTAAAGTTAAAATTAATTATGACAATCTACTTTTTAACTTTTTTTATTTACGTCTAATATATTTATGATAACTTCTTGTAATTTTATTGTCAATTCTCTTCTTAGTATAAAGACAGGGCATAAAACTATCTCTAATCTTATGCCCTGTCCATGGGTGAGTGTTTATATATAAGAGAATAACATTCTTATATATCTGAGTAATAAAATATATCTTAAACGCTATATTATTTACACAACAGACTAATTATCTTGCCTGTGTGTCATAATAAGCTACTGTAAGGTATTGTCCTGCGTGGATCTGATCTGATGTAAGTCCATTAATAGACATTACTTCATCAATATAGTCATAAATAGAATCGTAGTCATCACCTCTGTATTCTTTAGCGATTCCCCATAACGTATCACCTTCTTTGATCTCAATGCTCTTGTAAAATTTCTGTTCTGGCTGTTCACTCTTATCGTGGGCGGATACCAGATTGCTTCCAAGTGCAATACTTAATCCAGCAATCATAATAAATGCTACAATCCAAAGTGTTAATGTGTCTCTGCATGTCTTATGCGTTTTCGATTGACACTTTCCTGATTCTGTTCTTCCCATTGTTCTTTCTACTGCATATTCGTTACCCATTCTCATAACTTTTACACTCCTCTTTTTTTGATTCCCTAACATGAAATTCTAAATTGTAACTATATCTTTTTGTAGTATCGAATGAATGTTCTCGAACTTTTGTTCGTGATTATATTGTATCGAACAGTTGTTTGGATGTCAATATCTTTTTATAAAAATCCGAACATATTTTCTAAACATTTGTTTGCTTTTTAATATGCCCTGTGATAAAATATAACCATCAAATTAGAGACGCTATATCACTAAACTATAAGTATATAGAAGGGCTGATATGAATATACGGGAGGATTATTATAATTATGGCACAGGGTAAGATTACTCCAAAACAACAAGAGATTTTAGATTATATCAAATCACAGATACTGGAACGTGGATTTCCACCTGCAGTACGTGACATATGTGAAGCTGTTCATCTAAAATCTACTTCTTCTGTCCATTCTCATCTTGAGACATTGGAGAAGAATGGATATATTAAGCGTGACTCAACAAAACCGAGGGCAATTGAGATTTTAGATGAGTCTTTTAATTTTAACAGACGTGAGATGGTCAATGTTCCATTAATTGGTCGTGTAGCAGCCGGAGAACCTCTTCTGGCACAGCAGAATATCGAGAACTACTTTCCTATTCCGATGGAATTCATGCCGAACAATCAGACCTTCATGCTGACTGTTTGCGGCGAGAGTATGATTAATGCAGGAATTCTTAACGGGGATATGGTACTGGTAGAGCAACAGCAGACAGCATATAACGGAGATATGGTTGTTGCATTGATCGATGATGGTGCAACTGTAAAGACTTTTTATAAAGAAGAAGGATTTATCAGACTTCAACCGGAGAATGACTTTATGGATCCGATCATCGTAAGAGACTGTCAGATTCTCGGCAAAGTGATTGGTGTATTTAGATTTTTTAAATAATTTGGGGAGCATCCCAGAAATTGTTGGAACAAATCATACCAATAAATCTTTATCTACTGGAGACTTGATTAATATAGAATATGATGGCGAAATTGAAGAATCAAATCCACCTTCAATCACTGCTCTTCGAATAGAAAAATTAGATAATCGAGATTTATTATACTGAAAACCCGACTTCAGGAACACATTAATTATAAAAACGGTATGACCTGCGCCATACCGTTTTTTATATTCCACTCTTCTGTTGTATCTAAATTCATTTATTAAGATAATTCGTTCATCTCAACGTCTTTTCCATCACTCCAGATTCTCTCTAGATTATAGAATGGACGGTTTTCTCTGTCAAAAATATGAATGATGATATCACCGTAATCCAGAAGTACCCATGTACCGCTGTTATTACCTTCCTGCTCTTTCAACTCATATCCGGCTTTATGCATCTTCTCTTCTACATTGTCAACAAGTGCACGTACCTGACTGTCACTGGTTCCATTTGTTATAACAAAATAATCTCCAATGACAGATATCCCAGATATATCGATCACACGAATATCTTCACCCTTTTTCTCATCCAGTGCCTGATATGCTACGCGTGCCATTTCCAGTGCCTGATTCATTCTGTCTCCTCCTGTTATTTTGAATTCGCAGGAATGCGAGTGATTTTGTTGCCCGTCACCTATCGTGGACGCCATCGCCCATCGCATATCTGCTATTAATTATTAATGTTTGGAATAAAGTTCATTGTAATATTGATAAGTCTCTTCGGTTGTCTGATCAATTGGCATGTCCTGCGCTTTCAGATACACCAGGGAATCTCGCAAAATACGATACAGACACTTATCAATATCTTCAAATGCCAAATGTCTCACATCCATCATATTTGGCAGCTCTTTGCGCCCCGGCTCCATATAATCTGCAATATATACAATCTTTTCTAAAAGACTCATTCCCGGACGTCCTGTCGTATGAGAGCGAATTGCCATAAGAATCTCTTCATCTTCTATATCATACTTATCTTTCGCCAGATAAGCACCTAATTTTGCATGCAAGAGACTTGGATTCTTTCGTTCGATTTCTGAAATCTCCAGATTGTATTTTTCGCACATTTTTATCTTTGTATGTCCTGGAATGCATTTTGCGCAATCATGTAAAAGTCCGGCAAGTAAGGCCTTTTTCAAATCTGCGCCATAACGCATTGCCAGTGCTGCTGAAGTATACATTACCCCCTGTGTATGGCGATAGCGGTCTTCATCCAGTTCTTTCATTAATTTTTTACTGATTTTTTCGATTTCCTGATCCATACAGTCCTTCCTTTCTGATGTAAGCTTCGACTTCTGCCGGAATGTATTCTGACACAGGTTCTCCTGATTCTATAAGTTTTCTGATTTCATGAGACGATACGTGTTCTAAAGGCATTGCAAGGAACTTTATATGTGCTCCATATTTTCCTTTAAGCATCTGTATCTGTCCATTTAAGGACTCTTTGGTCGCCGCCTCATCTCTGCACGCTGCAAGAATAATACATGCCTTAAAAAGCCTTTCCGGGTGTTTCCATGTTTCGATTGAAAAAAGGGAATCTGCTCCTATGATAAAATAAAATTCATCGTCCGGATACATTTTCCGAAAATGTTCCATCGTTTTATAAGAGTAAGATACTTTTTCCCGCTTCGCTTCATATTCCTGCAGATAAAACTGCTTATTAGCTTTTATTGCAATCTGGGTCATGGCAATTCTTTCATGAATATCTGACTCAATAGAAGACTGTTTTTTATGCGGAGGCATTCCATTTGGCATAAACCAGATCTGATCCAGATCGAACTGCGTAAGTGCAGTCTGGGCAAGATGTAAATGTCCATTGTGGATCGGATCAAATGTACCTCCCATCATTCCTATCTTCATAGATACCACCTCACTGATACCATACATTTTTTTGTTACTGCTTCTTCTGATATCATTTACGGAAGGACAATCTTCTTATTCTTATCTTTTCCTTCTTTATAAAGAACAATTTTTTTGCCGATCACCTGAACAACCTGAGAATGTGTACGCTCTGCCAGCATACTTGCCAATTCTTTTGGATCGTCTGCACAGTTCTTCAGAACACTAATCTTAATCAGTTCTCTTGCTTCCAGTGCCTCAGCGATTGCTTTTGTAAATTCTGGTGTCATACTGCTTTTTCCAATCTGAAAGATTGGATCCATAGTCATAGCCAGACCCTTTAAATATGCTCTCTGCTTCGTTGTCATAACGTGATTTTAATTTCCTTTCTACTACAATATATTTATGGTTAATATCCCTTACAGCCAGTAAGGAATT
>ENA-OPVG01002781-OPVG01002781.1-human-gut-metagenome-genome-assembly--contig:-NODE-2781-length-9964-cov-1.895449_pt1 | contig 9964 bp, 7 predicted proteins | sample MGYA00241093_ERZ501975 | MGnify/ENA primary metagenome ERZ501975 (study PRJEB25962, sample SAMEA2042993) | human gut metagenome | biome: human gut; feature: human-associated habitat; material: faeces... | reverse complement strand
GCTCCGCTATGTCCTTGTAAAAACCCCTGAAGCGGTGCGGAAAATCCAGCCATGCTTCCACTTTGCCGCTGCCCTTCCCAAAGAGCTGGGACAGCCGAAAGAAGGCGAACAGCCTGCCGCTTTTATCATTCTATGCACAGAAGGGCCGGAAACCCCGTGGACAGGCATAGATATCGGTATCGCCGTAAGGACAATGAATCTCAATGCTTATATCCACGGCGTAGGTTCCTGTATCATAGGAAACGTGGAATTTGAAAAAGTAAAAGAAATACTTTCTATCCCTGAAACATGGATACCCAGGCTGGCTCTCGCCCTCGGCTATCCCTCCCATAAGAGTACCATCGTGGAACTTCCCGAAGACGGCTCCGTAAAATACTACCTTGATGAAGAGCGCCAATATTACGTACCGAAAAGAAAACGGAAAGACATTTCCATAATCAGGTAAAACAAAAAGAGAGAGTACCCGCTTCCCGGATATTCTCTCTTTTTATAAAATAATTGCTATGTTTCAGCAGAGATCCTCTTTTCTGTCCAGAAGCTCTCTTCCCTGTGCACAGGCAGGACAGTCGCACCACTTGCCGCCCTTCGCTTTCACTTCCCGGGCATGTGCCGCATAAGCCGCCGCCTGTTCCGCGCCAAATGTTTTTTCCCCTGCATCCGATTCAAAAAACGCAAGGACATCATCGATAGAAAGCACATCCGCTTCCAATTCCGCCACCAGTTTCCGCCCGGCTTCTTTTTCCCGATCGCTGCCAAGAGCGGCGATATACTCTTCCGCGATTTTCTTTAATCCCGCATAGCAGCTGGGAGCCGCAATCAACGCCTTTACTTTTTCAACAATGGCTTCATTCATTATAAGATCCTCCTTTTCTCTCAAACTATTAATTAAATAATTACATGATACCTTGAAAAACGATTCTGATCCTCTACTGACAGAACGGTCTAAACGATAAACGGAAAAACCCTCCGGCCTTTCTCCGCCCGGCAGCCGGTAATCATTTCCCTACGCCAGATGCTTGCTTCCCCCATTTATCACTTCCAGTATACCAGAAAATGAAAATCAGAAAAGAGACATAGAAAAATCAAATACAGCACAAGAGAACCCAAATATACCCTTCTCTTCTAATCTTATTAACTATATTCTTCCGTCATATTTGCAAAAAACCTAAATCAGCATCCCGAAAGAAATAAGACATTCTGCTTCGTATGCACAGAAATACTACCTTTTAACCATTTTCTAAAATCACATTGTTCCAAGCTATCAACCAAAAAAGAACTAATGACTGGCGTATAACCTCGGGACTCCAATTGCCCATGGAGGCCACCACCCTAATTAGTTCTAAAAACAATATACCAAACAAAAACGAACTTGTCCAATTGAAGAAGAAATCTTGATTTTACCACTATCTGGAATTACATCACTCTCAAACCTCAAATTTCAATCTCAATTTGCGTATCTATTAAAGTCCTCTACGAGTAAAACTGATATCACTTGGCAGTGCAATTCGGATATGGTAAAAATTTACTCAAAAATTTGACATAAATCTTCATCAATAATAAATAAATTTTCTAATTCTATTTTATCATAACATTTCCCTTCTAAAAGAATAAACTGTAATTTTTCTTCTAACGCGTTGTTATAAAACGACTCTTTTATCTCTTTCGGTAAGAAATCCCGAAATCCATGGAAGAAAAAGCAAGTTTCACCAAACAGGATGTTCCAGTTTTTCATAAAAGACAACATTTGTTCTGGAAGATTCATCCCTTCCATATCAATGCGAAGATGAATCGCTTTCATCATCTCCATAAGATCGACGTCCATATCATAAGTAAGAGGAAGCGGTACCTGTTGTGATAAATGCTCTGCATATGTAAGAATATTTCCCATGGCTGTCCTTGTTTCCCGGTAAAAACTTTCAGTCATCGCTTCTTCTCTTAGTGCAGCAAATAATTTGGTCAAGATTTTCCTATTATTAAAATCCATATCCAAAGGACTAAGAATCAATACTGATTTCTTTCTAAGATCTAAATGTGTCTCCTCTTCAAAAAGAACAAAACCTCCTGCGTCTCCTTGTATCTGCCTGTACAACTCCATCAGCCTGTCATAATGATAAAGAGGATTTTCCATAGAAATGACAGGGATATCCTGTTCCTCCATACATACGGTTTTCTCCCACTCCGGATAGGAAAGTTTCATAAAATCACCAATCTATCATGACTATCAATAACTTCTTTTTTCTTCTCTCCCAAAATAAGTTCCATCCCCGCATATTGCCTTTCTGTAACCGTCAGTACTTGTATCAGGCCCTCTTCCGGTTTCATACATTTGATGTGCTTGACCGCTATACCTGCTGCTACAGGATTTAAAACAATTTTTGTGTATACAGACTCCTGCATCATGATAAATCCGTCAGAAATCAATGCTCTCCGAAATTGTATATACGCCTTTCTTTGCTGCGCCGTTTCTACCGGCAGATCAAACAGCACCATCACTCGCATAAACCTATTCCTCATATATCTCTGAATAAAAAGACAATAAAGACAAGTCTTGTTCCTCTAAAGCACGAAAAACGCTCCGGCAGTATATTCCTATCGCATGTGTTACGGTGGTCTTCTTTTCTTTGATTAAAACTTGTCGGTTCAATACATCTATAAGTTGATGCTTCTCTTCAGTAGTCAACTTCTGTGGTGCCATCCGCAGTACAATCATATCCACCATAGGTCGGAAAGGCTCCATCAAATCACTCCCCAAATTAAACGGATTGAATATATTATCATGAAACAATCCAATTTGTGTCATATAGCCTGAAGCGGCGATTTCCCGATTACAAGCGGAGAGAATAACGGCATACCCATAATTAAGCGCCCCATTCTCTACGGTTTCATCTCTTCTTGAAAAATCCTTTCCCCATAATGCATTAAAATAGACTTTTGCCGCATGACCTTCTCTATTCGTTATATCACCTGGCTCTACTTCTTTCATATATCGCTCTAACAACCTGGCTTCTTTACTACACTCAAAAGCAATCAGCACCTGTTTTTGCTTATCGATTTTCTCTTTAACGATCTGCGCCCATATTTCTTTTTTCAGGCAAGAATCCCACTTCAGCTGGGAACGGATCTGCCGGCTGGAATCATGGCTCCCTCGATAAGGAAGTATCTCTCCTGCCGGATTTCTCCTTTCATCGCAGAAAATAATTTTGATTTTTCGGTGAAGACATTCGTTGATCCACGCGGCAGTCAGCGAAACAGCCGTAGTTTCAATCATAACCGTCTCTACTTCTTCCATAAATATCCGGTGAACTTCTTCTCCCCTTATAACCATATATCCCAAGCTATATTCTATTTTTGCCCGTTTAGATAGTACAACCGTCCGCCAACTCATTTCTTTTCATAAGGTGCCAATAAAATCTTTTTCTCAAAAAAACCTGTCACAGATTGTAAGACAAGAAATACTTTTTTATTTCCATCAAATCGCTTCCCCATGTAGATCCTTCCAGATGCCTTCTTCCCACCAATTAATTGTAGATCAGAAAGCACAGGGTTACATTGGAAAAGATGGAGTATTTCACCTATACATTTACACTTATCTTCCATTGATAATTCTATAAACGTGCCTTTCCCTTTTATCATAAGACCTACGGATGCCTCAAACTTGTTTCTATAAATGGATGTCTGTATCTTAGAAATAAATGTTTCAAAGATATTTATTAGATTCTCTTCAGTGATTTTATCATGTACAGTAATCTTCAACTCTTTTTGCGCTTGTTTCCGCTGATTGAATTTAAGGACATTTTTTATTATCTGGGCGGATTCTGCATTCAAACATAATTGTTCAGCATTTCTCATAACAAACTGATTTCCAGTCTTAGCGGAAATATGTTCTCGAAACCCATCTACTTCAAATAAGGACTGCTTATATATCTTAGGAATACATATCACCGGATTCTTATAGTCTTTTCTGTCTCGATGCCAAAGTTCTCTACAAAAATTTATTTTATCTTCAATACTTTCTAACCTTCCAGACAAGTGCAAAGGTACTGTTTCCAACAAATAAATTGTCTTTCCGTTTTTCTCCGCTTTAACAAGCATAAAATATGACGCAGTTGCATTATTATACCCGCCATACTTTTGAATATCAGACAATGCCCCACGTGCCCTTAGTGAAACCTGTCCCTTCCCTTTCTTTAGGATATTCTGATCAAACAATCCCCCTTTCTCCTCAAAAGGCATCCGTGTATATAAAATGTTATTCTTATCCATCCATTTCCGGACAACTGCCATCGTACCGCTATCGCCCGGTTCCCATGCCATAGTTGATCCTCTTTGTATGGGAAATTGATAAAAAGTCCTTTCATTCAAACTATACACCGCATTTTTCTCCGACAGAAAATGTATCGGATTAGATGTAAATTTCGTATAAAATGCATTCCCTACAACAATATTCAAATAAGCATCCTTGGCGTGATGATAATCGTTCATATCCCTGACTTTTACAAACTCCGCATACTGGCGAAATCGGGATACATTCCTTGCCTTAGTGTAAATGATTTTGGTTTCCGGAAAAGCTTTTTTCAGAATCTCGGCAATCGCTTTCGTACTCTGCCGTGTTTCTACAAGCTGGCGCCCAATAAACCCCGCTTTTTCATCATCAGTAAGTAACGTTTTTCTTGTCAGGCGACGATACTTCTCCTTGGAAATAAACCCCTTATCTAAAAGTACTTTCCAAAAAACAGCTCTCCCCCCTTGTATTTCAATAGATAAAGGATAATGGTCTCCCTTTTTCGCATTTTCCGTCCTTTCTACAAGAACGCGATTGTCTAAACTGTCATCTCCTGTAGCAGATCGGGGATAAATATGGTCTATGTCATAATCAGCTCCAGCCATAAGGCTACCAAGACAAATAGGCTTTCCGGTATACATAGAACGCCCCATCTGCGTATAGTACAGGTATAATTTATCACTTCTCAGCTGCCCATCGCTTAATTCTTTTATCTCTTCACCTAATTTTTTTATGTCTGCACTCCAATTTCTTATTTCATCTTTACATTTCTTATAAAGATCCAATAGCCGATCTTTTCTTGAAACAGTTTTCCACTTTTTCTCATCTTCCGCCCGTGCCATTTCTATAAAAATCCTCGAAGGCGCTTTCCCCATAATATGTATAATTTCTTTTATAACTCGAAGTGTCTGCCAAAGTGGCCGCTTTACCGCCGGAGAGATACTCATATCCTGTATATTTTTGTAAGAAATGGCCTTATCACACACCGATACCGATGTTGTATTAACCTCACTTAAAGCGGCAGAATAACCAAATTTTCCGCTTAATAATTCCATTAAATTATGATCTGTCTTTTTCAAAGCAGTGATAATATTCATTACTTCTCCGGTTTCCTGATCCACTAAAACTGTGGAATCACGTTCTGCCTTTGGCAAAATTTGTGTCAAAAATTCTTTTGACAAACGTCCCCATCCCTGATATGGCAGCCTAACCAGTTCTTTAACCTGACAGTCTTCCAGATATCCAAACCGCGCCTTAAGTCGGCGACGCAGTATTTTTTTATCCGCGCCAAATAAAGTAATGTCCTTTATAATTTTTTCACTATCAGATACGGTAAAATTATCCCCCAATATTTTCCTCATATCTATCCATGGCGCAAGACTCGCTTTAAAATCCCGTTCTATACCGGATATCTGCGCCGCCTCTTCTTTAGAAATATGTTCTTCTCTAATCAGATAAGAACACATTTTTTTTGCGGTAATTTTTTTATCCTTAAGAAAAAGTCTTTCCCAAACACGAGCTTTCATGCCAGGTGGTAGCTTTTCTTGAGCGCTACCGATTCTTACATTATTCAGCTCATTGAGTACCATAAATTCTGTATAGAGAAGTGAGTTTTTAGGAAGTACATCCTTTTTAACAAGATATGTGCATTTATTGGTCATGCGGCGGATAAACTCTTCTGCACTGGCCTCTATATCAATTTTCCTTTCAAAATTCCACGGATAAATGTGTCCATTTTCATCTTTTCTGACTGCCCAGGCAAAAGGAGAATGTCCATTTAACGGTCCCACATAATAAGGAATACGAAATGTAAATAGCTTCCTGATTTTATCGGACACTGTACCATACTCATCTTCTTTTTTTAAAAATGGCAGATATCTTTCCGCATTCGATAAGATTTTATTCAATTCCACTAAATGGAGCTGGTAGGGAATAACACCATTCTGTTTGCTTACCGCTTTGGGCAAAAGCTCATTCCTTTCAATTTTATCCAATATGTATTTCTTATCTTCACTATCAGGAAAATTTTTTATTATTTTTTTTATTTCCCCTGCAAAATCCCCTTGTGTACACGCTTTCTCGATTGGAACTTTTTTCCCATGTATTTTACATAATCCCACATAGGCGCTATAACTATTTTTACCGGCCATACGAAACATCTTGGTATACACATTTGAATCTCGTTTAAGAAGACGTTTCAAAACAGTAAGATCTTTTCTGTGTTCATTAAAGATAGCCACTTTAGCATCTGATATATACTTATAATTTCCCATCAGTTCTGCAAGAATGGCCCAATTATGCAAAGTTTCACAAGCTGCCACTACATCAAAACGATCGTCTAATATAGTTTGCACATCATTTTTATATTCCTCATACTGCGCATCCTCAAAACTGATTTTACCTCGCTCCGTATTCTTTAGCGTCTCATCACAAAAAATAACAGCCAGATGTGCTGTCCCGCCCACGATCAACCTGAAAATTTCCTTTATACTTTTATCTCCTCCTGCATCATATAACTTCCCTAATTGTTCCAATTTCTCTAATTTATTTAGTTTTCTGTTTTTCAATATTTCCTTACAGGCATCATTGTTTTCCACAGGTAAGGATCTATCCAAAAACTGTCCAAGTACATTCCCCAAATCAGCCATTGCTTCTTCAAATCCGACGGCTCCATCCTCTCTAATTTCAAAATTTTCCAGCAGGAAATGACCTCGATGTTTTAAAATATGATGAATGGCAAGATACACCAGCCGCACATCAAATTCACAACTGTCGTCCATCAGCTTTTGCCGTAAATGATAAATAGTAGGAAATTTTTTGTGATAACTTTTATCCGTAAAATCGACATCATTAAAAAGAGAATTTATTTGTCTTTCCGTCTTATCTTCTTCCCAAAGACGGCTGTCGTTCAGCCTTTGGTAAAATCCCGGATCCTTTTCACAAACAGCCTCGGAAAAAAGTTCCTGTAAAAAATCAATACGCTGGTTTCTCCGTTCTATCCGTCTTCTGCCTGTACGAAATACACGCCTCTCCTTTGCTGTTTTAGCCAACTCAAAAAGGCGGACGCCCCACAAAGCTTTTCCCGCCTTCTTCACTACATGATAATCAGGTGTCGTAACCGCCCATCCCAAAGACCCCTCTCCCATATCCAATCCCAGATAATATTCATTAATTTCCTTCATGATTGACATCCACCTCATTTTTAGTTATCCTGTACATGTCAGGATAATTTACCACTATCTGACAACATCACAAGTTCAAATAAAAATTTATTCAAATCGTCACATTTGTGACCCCACAGTGTGTGGATAAAGGACTCCTTCGGGAGTTTTTTATTTTCTTGGAACACCTTGGTAACACCAAATAAGTATTTTTTATTTTACCAACCAAATATAAAATTAATCAGTTCACCAAACCTGCATTTATTCTTCCCCAAGTTCCTGTTCCACTACGGAAACAATGTCATCAATCACCCGTTCCAGACGGTCTTTATCACTGCCTTCTCCCATGACGCGGATGAGAGGTTCCGTGCCTGACGCACGGACGAGGATACGCCCGTCATTTCCCAGTTCGTCTTTTGCCGCCGCGATAGCTGCCCGGATCTGTTCATTTTCTTCCCATCCGTTCTTGCTGTACACTTTTACATTTTTCAGCAGCTGGGGATAGGTGGTCATGAGATGATTTAATTCAGAAAGGGGGCCGTCATGGTCACGGAGAACCATAAGCGTCTGCATGGCCGTGATAAGACCGTCACCGGTGGTATTAAATTCAGGGAATATAATGTGTCCCGACTGCTCGCCGCCAAGGGAATATCCATGCGCCTTCATTTCTTCCAGCACGTAGCGGTCGCCCACGGCGGTCTTTTCGGTGTTGATGCCCTGACTCTCCATATATTTGATGAAGCCCAGATTGGACATGACCGTGACCACAGCGGTGTCGCCGTCCAGACGGCCTTTTTCCTTCATGGTCATCGCCAGCAGGGCAATGATCTTGTCGCCGTCCATCTCCTGACCCTTTTCGTCGCAGCCAAGGCAGCGGTCGGCGTCGCCGTCAAAGGCAAAGCCGATGTCCATGTGGTTGTCCTTCACATATTGCTGCAGCTGCTGAATGTGGGTGGAACCGCAGTTGTCGTTGATATTCAGACCATTGGGGGTATTATTGATGACGTGGGTCTCCGCGCCCAGTGCCTCAAAGACGCTCTCTGCGATCATCCATGCACTGCCATTGGCGCAGTCCAGGGCCACCTTAATGTCCTTGTAAGAGTGGGTGGCCAGGCTAATCAGGTAGCCGATGTAACGGTTCCGGCCAGAGGCATAGTCAATCACCCGGCCAATCTGTCCCCCAGTGGCATAAGGCAGCTCCTGGTCACTATCCAGGTAAGCTTCGATTCGATCGATGACCTCTTGCTCCATCTTTTCCCCGTGGTGATTGATGAGCTTAATCCCATTGTCATGGAAGGGATTGTGACTGGCCGAAATCATAATGCCGCAGTCAAACTCATCAATCTTTGCGATGTAGGAAACGCTGGGGGTGGTGGTCACATGCATCAGGCAAGCGTCTGCCCCAGAGGCCGTAATCCCGGCGGCCAACGCACACTCAAACATATAACTAGAGCGGCGGGTATCCTTACCGATCACAATTTTGGCCTGATGCTCCTGGCCGTAATACCAGCCCAGAAAGCGTCCCACACGGAAAGCATGGTCTACTGTTAAGGTAACGTTGGCCTCTCCGCGGAAGCCATCTGTTCCAAAATATTTTGACATCATCATCACTCCCAGAGTAAGGTTAGATTCTGTGAAATACCAAAACAAAAATGCAGGAAATGCTTGTGCAACATAACACTTAATTATACAACCATTTCTACTTTTCTGTCAACAAAGGGATTCTGTGGATCCCTGCGCTTTCCGAAAAAAGACAGCACGCGTAAGAAAGAGTCCTCACTGCGTTAAAAACTCCCCCACCACTTGATTAAAAGCCTCCGCCGTTTTGCTGGCAATGAAATGCTCCCCTGGCAAAAGGCGCAGCTGGGCATCGGGCAGATTGCGGTATAGTTGTACGGTATGGGCGGTTTTAACCATATCCCGTGTTCCTGCAATAACCAACGTCGGCACAGTGATCCGCTGCAAATCCACCGGGCGAAGAAGGGGTTCATAGACCATCAGCCGCAACAGTTCCGCGTTCTGCTGCATCCGACTACTTTTTGGGGCAAGTAGCGCTGTCGTGCGATACCCCAGAACAATGGGAAGCTGAATGTGCGTCTTGATTCCAGATGGGTGGAAGTTTGCACCGTTGAGTACCAGGCGGCGAATGCGATGTGGGTACTTTGCCGCAAAGGTCAATGCGATGTTCCCTCCATCGGAAAAACCCAGCAAGTCTACCTGGGGCAAATTCTGTTCATCCAGGAAGTGCAACAGGTCCTCGGCAAACTGTCGGATGGAAAAGGGCGCTGTCCCACGTGGAGATTTTCCATGTCCCCGCGTATCCAAGGCAATTACCCGGCGGAACCGGGAAAAATAAGGGACTTGTTGGGCGAAATAATTGCTGTCTCCCCCATTTCCATGGAGCAGCACCAGAGGAAACCCATTGCCATAGGACTGATAGTAGAGAGAAATATCCATGTACTTCCTCCTTCCCTATATTTCCCATTTTATAAAAAAACAGGACGGTATGAGAACCGTCCTG
>ENA-OPVG01002754-OPVG01002754.1-human-gut-metagenome-genome-assembly--contig:-NODE-2754-length-10048-cov-3.675973_pt1 | contig 10048 bp, 5 predicted proteins | sample MGYA00241093_ERZ501975 | MGnify/ENA primary metagenome ERZ501975 (study PRJEB25962, sample SAMEA2042993) | human gut metagenome | biome: human gut; feature: human-associated habitat; material: faeces... | reverse complement strand
CCGATGACCCCGAGACTGAGCCAGGCAAGGATGGGGAGTTAAGAACCCGGTATGAAGGTTCCCATAGCCCTTTCGGTTTCGTGTGGCAGATAGCATCGGCAACGGGTTGGAGTGTGGACTACATCCTGGACGGTGTGAACTACCAGACATTGATACTGATGCTGAGCGACGCTCCGCGATATGTTCGACAGAAGGGAGGTAGCGGTAAGTGTGACAGTCACCCGGAGCGCAGCGCCGAGGATGAGGCGAACGATATAGTAGGATTTTTTCAAAGTAAACTGGAATGAGTAAACCTGTAGAAGTTGAATTTTTGATGAAGGACAAACTTACGCCCGGCATGAACAAAGCCGAGCGTGAGGCACTGGATTTGCGTAATACCGTCAGACTGTTGGAGGCTGAACTGGAGAGGTTACGTCTTGCAGGTGAGACAGCTGCCCCGAATCTGGACCAAAGTGCCAATATTGCGCAAATCCATGCGCTGGAGAAGCAGCTTGAGGAACTGCGCGCCCAGTTGAAAATGTTGCAAAACGAATCGGAATCTGTACAGGTCACTCCTGCAGATATACCTAATGCACAGCGCCAGTTCAACGGACTTCATAACAGCATCCAGCAGATGGCTCGTGAAATGCCTTCCTTGGCCATGGGACCGCAGATGTTCTTCCTGGCCATATCCAACAACCTGCCGATTTTTACGGACGAACTGGCCCGTGCCCGCAAGGAATACGATGAGCTGCAGAAGTCCGGCAAGAAAGGCACACCGGTATGGAAGCAGGTTCTTTCCTCACTTTTTTCCTGGCAGACGGCCATGACCACCGGCATCATGCTGCTGGTAATGTATGGTGACGAAATCTGGGATTGGACGAAAGACCTGTTCAGCGCCAAAAAAGGCGTGGATGAATTCAACATATCGCTGAAGGAAATGACCGAAATAGAGAAGGACGGCCGTGCCCAGATGGTGCGTACCCGCTTTGAGCTGAAATCGGTTATCAATGAAATAAAGAACTTCACCGGAAGCAAGGAACAGGAAAAGGCCAAGGTGGAGGAACTGAACCGCAAGTACGGGGAATCTTTCGGGTATTATAAAACACTTTCTGAATGGTATGATACCCTTATCCAAAAGAGCGAGGACTATGTACAGGTTCTGCTGCACCAGGCCAATGTCCAAAATCTTGTAAAAAAAGCTGCAGAAGCCGATGAAGAGGTGAATAAAATCAAGGCACAGAAACCGGAAGAGGCAGAAAGCGCCATGGGCTTTTTCGGGAAATGGGGACAATATATCATACAGTCCAACATGGCAGAATCCGGGCAGTTCTATGACGCACAGGCTGCCATCAAGAAACATGATCAGGAAGCTTATGACATACTGTTGAAAAATGCCGAAAACAAACGCGACGGTTATCTGAAAAAAGCGGAGGAAGAGCTAAAGAAAGCGGCAGAAGCAGCCAAAAAAGGAAATATCGGCGGACATACCGACCCCGAACAGTCCGGGAAGAATCCGGAAGCGGAAGCCAAGCAACGGCTTGCCACAGAGCGCAGGTTGGCGCAGGATCTTGCCGCCCTGCAGGCCGAGAACCGGAAGGAAGAGATAGACCGCATGCAAGCCGGTACCGAAAAGAAACTGGCACAAATCGAATATGACTATAACGCGAGAAAAGAAGAAATTAACCGGCAGGAAGCCGACTGGAAGCGTGAGAACAAGGAAGCCGGTCTTTCCACCGGAGATAACGGACTTACCCGGGAGCAACAGGATGCACTTGAAAAAGCCCGTGCCTCAAACACCGAGTCCCGGAAAAAAGCGGAGACGGACGTGTACAGGGAAGAGGCGGAAGCCATGCGTGACTATCTGAAGGAATACGGTACTTTCCAGCAGCAGAAACTGGCCATCGCTGAAGAATATGCCGAGAAAATCCGCAAGGCACAGTCCCAGGGAGAAAGGCTGACTTTGGAGAAGCAGCGTGATGCGGCTGTGCACAAAGTGGACATGGAAGCCCTTACCCAGAAGATAGACTGGGGAGCAGCGTTCGGGGATTTGACCGGTCTGCTTGCAGACCAGATGAAGAACCTGCTTGGCGAACTTAAACAGTATGTCAAGACGGATGAGTTCAAAAAAACGGGAGCCGCAGACCAGCAGGTCGTTTACGATGCCATTGAACGTATTCAAAGCATGCTCCCCGGTGGCAACGGGACATTGGATTTTGCCCGGCTGCAAACGCAGATGCACGCTTTGGGAGATGCCGTAACACGCGTGCAAAATGCGGAACTGCAGCAGGAAGCGGCATTCGCCCGGTTAAAAGCGGCGCAGACCGATTACAACAAGGCTCTTGAAAGCGGTAACCAGGCAGAAATAGAACGTACCAAAATCGCTCTTCAAACGGCCCAATCGTCCAGCGCTTCAGCTGACGAAGAATACCTGAACGCCACCTCTGAAATGAAGGCGCTTGCCGGGGAGGTGAAAAGTGCCTCCCAGGACACGGTTGACGGGTTGAACATGGTATCCAACGGGTTGCACGGCTTTGCGAGCGGAACCTTGCAGGGATCATTTGAAGGAATCCAGAACATGCTTACCGGTCTTTCAAAACTGAATATCGGAGGCAAGGTCGGTGATGCCATCAGTCAGATGTCCGAGACCCTGTCAAGTGCCGGAGTCATCGGGCAGATCATATCGGCCATTCTCTCCATACTGGATTTGCTGAAAGACGGTATTGGCCCGATTATTTCATCATTGATAGACACCATTTTCAATGCGATAACCGGAATACTCGACAATATCCTCAGCGGAGACCTGTTCAAACAGATAGGCGGTTCCCTTGTGAAAGGTATCGGAGGACTGCTGAACACGGTGTCTTTCGGAGGTTTCAACAAACTGTTTGGCATCGGCGGAAACGCCAAGGAAGTGCAGGCTGCTATTGACCGTCTTACAGACCGGAACGAGAAACTGCAGACTTCCATCGAAGACCTGACCGATACCATCAAGGCGAGCAAGGGGACTAAATCGGTGGAAGCTTACCGGGATGCTTACAAATACCAGAAAGAAACGAATGCAAACTATCTGCAGATAGCGAAGGAACAGGCACGCTACAGCGGAAGTCACCACAGCTGGAACTACTACTGGGGCGGCTTCAGCCAGGCACAGATAGACAAACTGAGCGGGCAGATTGGCCGCCAGTGGGACGGGAACCTGTGGAGCCTGAGCCCGGAGGAGATGAAAGCGCTGCGCAGCAACGTGGACATGTGGACGCAGATACAGAACACCGGCAAGGGCGGTTACGGCGGGCGACTGACCGATAAACTGGATGACTACATAGCGCAGGCCGGCAAGCTGGAGGAACTGACCGACCAGCTGTATGAAGGGCTGACGGGCATTTCATTCGACGGTATGTACAGCAGCTTCATCGACAACCTGATGAACATGAAGTACGGAGCTAAGGAGGCTGCGGAGGATATATCCGAATACTTCATGCGGGCGATGCTGAGCAACAAGATCGGTGAGATGTACAGCGAAAAACTGAAAGGCTGGTGGGAGAAGTTCGGCAAGGCGATGGAGGACAACGAACTGACCGAGGCGGAACGGAATGCGCTGACTGAAGAGTACATGCAGTATGTGGACGAAGCCCTTGCCCTGCGTGACAACCTGGCGGCAGCCACGGGCTACGACAAGACCGAAGCCGGCGGTACCAGCCAGGGTGCGAAAGCGGGCGGCTTTACGGCCATGACGCAGGACCAGGGGACGAAGCTGGAGGGCATGTTCACCAGCGGGTTGCAGCACTGGAGCAGCATGGATGACCGGCTGGAAAGTGTGGCGGAGAAGATGGACACGGCTGAAGGCCACCTGGCCCGGATAGCCGAGAACACCGGTGTGAGCGCCGGACACCTGGGCGAACTGAAGGAAGTGATAAAGAAAATGATACGTGACGGACTAAAAGTGAAGTGATATGGGCAATATACTGAGCGGACTGGTGCTGGTGAACGGCACGGACATCTGGACGGAATACGGCGTGTTCCTGGTGGAAGACCGGCGCGGGGGCATGGAGAACCTGACGGCCATCCTGACCCCGAGCAAGGCCAAGAAGGATACCGCCGTGGACATACGGGAAGAGGACGGTGAGAAATACTCTGCAGTTCTTAACCCCAAGAACGAGTCGCGGGACGTGACGCTGCACTTTGCCCTGTACAACAAGACCCAGGCAGGCTGGATGAAGCAGTACTTTGCCTTTGTGAATTTCCTGAAGCAAGGGAAGGACGGCTGGCTGGAGATCCGTTTCCCCCAGCTGGACCTGCAGCTGCGGGTGAAGTATGCCGACTGCACGAAGTTCACCCCGCTGACCTATCTGTGGAGGGAAGGCGTGCATGCCGGAAAGTTCCGGGTAAAGTTCCGGGAACCGAAACCGATTATATAACCATTCAAACGCTATTAGAATATGCTTCTAACGATATATGACAAAGCCGGGACCAAGCGTGCGGACGTGGCTGTGAATGAAAGCTCGACGCAAAGCAAGGAGGTGCAGGGAGACAATGTGCTTTCCCTGTCGTTCAGCTATTATGACTTTCTGCCCCTGGACGTGAACGACTATACGGACTATCTGGGCGAACGGTACTGGCTGACGGAACGCTACACGCCGAAGCAGGTGAACGATGGTGAGTGGGACTATGACCTGAAGCTGTACGGCGTGGAGAGCCTGATCAAGCGGTTCCTGGTGCTGGAGACGACGGACGGGGACACGAACCCCCTGTTTACCCTGACGGCCACGCCCCGTGAGCATGTGGCCATGGTGGTGAAGGCAATCAATGACGGCATGGGCCACATTACCGACTGGAAGGTGGGTACGGTGGAAGGTGCGGAGCTGATCACGATAGACTACGAGGGCATGTACTGCGACGAAGCACTGAAAGCCATTGCCGAAAAAGCCGGCGGCAAGGTGGAATGGTGGATTGAGGGGCAGACGGTGAACGTGTGCCGCTGCGAGCACGGGGAAGAAATCACCCTTGGCTATGGGAAGGGGCTGACCTCGCTGGAAAGAGACACGAGCAACACGGCCAAGTTTTACACCCGCCTGTTCCCGGTAGGTTCGACCCGCAACATCGATGCGGAGAAATATGGCAGCCCCCGTCTGATGCTTCCCGGCGGAAAGAAGTACATCGAGCAGGGCGTGGAGGAATACGGCATCTATGACCATTACGAACAGGATGCCTTCAGCGGTATCTACCCCCACCGGGTGGGTACGGTGAGCTCGGTACGCAGCGAGGAGGTGACGGACGAAGAAGGGAACAAATTCACCATCTATTACATCCGGGACGGAGAACTGAACTTTGACCCCAACCTGTACGAGCTGGCCGGCGAGACCAAACGTGTGTCGTTCCAGACGGGCGACCTGGCCGGGCTGGGAGAAAGCGATGACCACTACTTTGAGGTGAACTACGACAGTGCGGCAAGGGAATTTGAACTGATTACCATCTGGCCCTACGATGACGACACCCAACTGCCGGGCGGCAAGCTGGTGCCCCGCGTTGGCGACACCTATATTCTGTTGAACATCCGGATGCCGGATGAGTATTACCGGCTGGCCGAAGAGGAATTTGCGGCAGCGGTTGAGGAGTACAACCGGGACAACTGGCTGGACATTGCCGCTTACAAAGCTCCGACAGACCCGGTGTACATGGAGGAGCACGGCATCGACCTGTTTGTGGGCAGACGGGTGAAGCTGGAGAGCCGGAAGTATTTCCCGGAAAAAGGCTACCGGCAGAGCCGTATCACCAAAATCAGCCGCAAGGTGAACGAACCCGGGCAGATGGACATCGAGATAAGCGATGCGCTGCAGGTGGGCAAGTTCGACAAGGTGACGGACAGCATCGGTGCGCTGAAAAGCTATACGAAATCAAAGACGGAAGGCGCTGCTCTTCCGGACATCATACGAAGCTGGGACAAGACGCTGCCCACGGACAATAACCTGTTTTCCGCCCGGCGCAGCCAGAAAGAGTTCCTGAGCAAGAACCAGCCGGACACAGCCAAAGAGTCCATCCGCTTCCTGAAGGGTGTGAGCTTTGGCGAGGCTGCCGGCGGCAAGCCCTGCGGCAGCGTGGACGGTGAGGGCAATGCCGAGTACCTGACTGCCGTGATCCGCGAACTGCTGCGCAGCACGGAGTTTGTGGACGGGCTGACCGGTGAGGGCTGGCAGCTGTGGATTGACCAGCTGACCGGACTGACGAACCTGACAGTGGACAAAGTGACTGCCCGGCAAAGCCTGGTGGCGCTGGAACTGCTGATTGAGAAGGTGCGCAGCGTGTGCGGCCAGCTGGTGGTGTCGGCAGCCAACGGCAAGATCAAGGACGTGGTGAAGCAGGGTGACAACTACCGCATCGTGTTTGAACAGGAATCGGGCTTTGTGGCCCATGACCTGATGCGCTGTGCGGTTACGGGTGGTAAGAAACTAAAAGCATACTGGGTGGAGGTGGCCTCGGTGATAGCCGGCGGTGTGCTGGTCCCGGTAAGCGAGTTTGGCGGGGTGAAGCCGGAGGCAGGCGATGAGTGCGTGCTGATGGGCAACACGGAAAACCCGCTCCGGCAGAACCTTATATCCATTGCGGCCACGGAGGACGGACAGCCCCGTATCGACATTCTGGACGGTGTGAAGGCCAAGAACTTCAACGGCTGCCTGCGCTGCCGGCTGGGCAAGCTGGACGGCATCAGGAGCAGCGCTTTCCCGGCAGACAACCAACCGAAGGGAAACGGCCTGTATGCTGACAACGTGTGGCTGAAGGGTACGTTTGTGCTGATGACCGGCGAGGACATCCTGACGCGGTTTGAGATAACCGAAGGCAAAATCCATTCAGCTGTAGAAGGCTTGCGCAAGGAGATACGTGAAGAACAGAGCTATTTGGACAACAGTAGTTTTGCCGACGGCATGGACAAATGGAAGACGGGCAGCAAGGCTACGCTGTTCACCCTGGGCGGACGCTGGATTTGGGCGAACGGCGGTCCTTACGGAACGAAGCCGGACGGACATGCCGAGATACGGACCGACGGCAAGGTGCCTTATGCCTATATCCGGAACAGTTATATCATGCAGAAACTGGAGGACTTCCGGCTGGTACCGGAGTACCGGCAGACGAACAGCCAGGGCGAACGGATGCCCGGCGTGGTGTATCTGTCTTTCAGCTACCGGGTAATCAAGCCCGGCCGGTTGAAGATAGAATTTGTGGGTGCTGACAAGACCGGATTTGAGAACTTCAACCTGTTCGGCCATGAAGAAGACCTGCCCGTTGGCGGTGAGAAGATGTTCACGCTGGATGGTCTATGGAACGGAACAGGCGACTTCAAGCTGTCGTTTACGGGCGTGATTTACATTTCGCTGCTGGTATTCTCTACCAACAAGGCAGACGCACTGGCCTATAAGTACCGGACACTGTTCGAGCAGAGCGACCGGCTGGTCAAGATTTCGGCAGCGGTCTTTGATAAAGATGGTAATGCGCTAAAAGAAACAGGCCTTGTTATAAAGCCTGAAGGTTCCGGTCTGTATGCGCAGGACAATACAGGAAAGATTGCCCTTATCGGGGTAAGCGTGGAGGAAGAGGATGAGTATGGAAATACCGTGAGCAAAATCAAACTGACTGCCGACCATATACAGTTGGAGGGATTGGTAACGGCTAATGGAAACTTTAAAATACTGGAAGACGGCAGCATGGAATGCCGGAATGCATCTGTATATGGAAAAATATTTGTTGAAGACGGAGGAAAGGTAGGAACATTTACAGTTGAAAGGAATTGCATGCTTTGGAGCAACGGGGATGCTGAAATTCGATTGGGGTATGACGGCTATTGGACCGGAGATACCTGCATATATGCCAAGGCAAACAATTTTAGCAATGCAATCATGGGTATTGCTCCATTTGGTGGAGCCGGTATTTATGGAAGTTGCCGTGATAAGCCTACTTACCCTGACAAATTTACATTTTCAGCAGGATATTTCGATGGCGATGTGTTGGTGCATTCCGGAAACATTCTGGTGAGTGGAGGTGTGGTACAAGCTGATAAAATGCTTCCTCAAAATGGCTGGTCTGGGCGATTCAAAGGAAAAACAGTAGAAGTACAGAATGGAATTATCATTAACGTGTCATAAAAATGAATAGTTATGAAGGTGAATTTTAACAAGACGTTTAAGGATTATAGGGGGAATGACCTCATAGTCGGTGGAAAAGTCCAGCTAATGACAGATATTATAGCCCAATGCCTTTTTAATGGGGAAGGTGCTCGATCATCCGGTGATTCTAATAAGGATAGCAGCCGTAAAATCCATTCGTATGAATTGTGCATGCGTCTCATACAGGCAAACGGGGATTTATCCATCAGTGCTGAGGATGCTATACTTATAAAAGAGTCTGTAATCGGGCTAACCCCAGGATGTTATTCACAGATCGTAAAATTGATAGATGAATAGATTTATGGCAGAAATGACGCAAGAAGAACTGGTTCAGGAAGTGCTGGACCGTGTGCTTCAGTCCTCTACCGGTGTGGAGGATCTGGAAACCGTCACATCGCTGAGCGGTGTGAAATCACTGCCCGGCGAGAAGGACGGAAAGATGGTGAACGTACCCCTGGAGCTGATAGGGAAGCCTGCGAGCGATGCCGCCGCCCGTGCCGAGGCTGCCGCCAAGAAAGCGGAAGGAGCCGTAGCCGGACTGGAGGAAAAGACCCAGGCCGCCACGGAAGCGGCGAGCAAGGCCAACGAAGCGGCAGCCAAGGCAGAAAATGCCGCTTCCAAGGTGGAACAGACTACGGCAGCAGCCGTCGGCGGAGCTACCGCACGCTTTTCCTCATGGATGGAGACCGGGAACGTTTTACCTGACAAGTGTACCAAGCCGGGCGGCAGCGTGGTGTATGTGGCCGGTGCCGGGAAATTTGCCTACCACATGGACTCCACCCTGTACGGGGACTGGGACGTGGCGGGTGTGCCCCCTGCCGGCATGTTCATGAATGCGGACCGGACAGCCATCCTGCCGGACAAGCTTTACCTGCTGGGCGATGCCATATATACCGGCACGGGAGGCGCTTTGAAACTTCTGGCCTACCGGCATGAGGTGATGAGCGGGGAAGCTTACGAGGCACTGCAGGACAAGGATGCGAATACGCTGTATCTGATTTATGAGGAGGAGTAACGATGATAACCAAAGGCGGTAAGGAAATAACGGCTGCGTATGTGGGAAAACGTGCCCTGTCGGCTCTCTATGCCGGTGCAAGGCTGGTATGGTCCGCAATAAGCAGCTGCTTCGGACTTGGCTATTGGAAAGGCGACGAGCCGTGGAACGGGTCGGACGCATGGAACGGTAGCAGTAAAACTGATAAATGAATAATTATAAAAGGACAGAATTATGGCAAAAAGGAAAATAAGCGGAATCATCAACGCGACTGAACATCCGATGAATCTTGAAACACCATGGAACCAGAAACAGCCGGACGGCACCTATCATGCCTATGCAGGCGATGACGTCGAAGCGTTTCTGAAGAAGGAACTGTCTAACCGTACCCCTACCGAGGAACTGGTGAGCGGCGAGACGAAACCTCCTACATCCGGAACGGTGTTCGATGCAATGGTGGGTACGGTGACGGACGTGGATGTGCAGGACAGCGAGGACGGCACCCAGTACGTGATGACCGTGAAGCAGAAGGATAACCAGGGCGGCGAGAGCTCGAAGGAGGTGCGCTTTTCGAAGTACACCGACGACGACAAGGTGGTGGTGAACATTGACCTGACGGACAGCGGCGGCGCGGGACTTCCCTCGCAGCAGTATCTGGCACTGGGAAGCGGCTTTGTGGTGAAATACTCCGTGGGCGTGGGTACTGCCGGTGGCGGTACGGTGGACGGCTACAGCGACCTGAAAGCCCGCGTGATTGTGAAGCGCGGTTCGACCGTGATCAGTGAGTTCCAGGATGCGGAGTTTGTGGGTGTGACAGCCGGGCAGAGCTACACCTTTGACGCATCGCCTTACCTGAAGGATGCAACCGCCTATACCGTGCAGGTGGAGGCGCAGGCTACCTACCAGGGCGGCACGCTGA
>ENA-OPVG01002750-OPVG01002750.1-human-gut-metagenome-genome-assembly--contig:-NODE-2750-length-10062-cov-2.333567_pt1 | contig 10062 bp, 9 predicted proteins | sample MGYA00241093_ERZ501975 | MGnify/ENA primary metagenome ERZ501975 (study PRJEB25962, sample SAMEA2042993) | human gut metagenome | biome: human gut; feature: human-associated habitat; material: faeces... | reverse complement strand
GTATAAGAAAACACTTAGCCGTGTGAGCAGCAAGAGGAAAAAGAGATACTATCTGCGATGAGCGGATGTGTACATAGATATAAAGGAGCAGAGGGGACAATATTGGTTGGAGAACATTATGAAAGATAAATTTGCAGTGTCCATGTTCGGACAAAAACGACTGTCCCGAGAGGGTGGGATAGAGATTGTTGTAAAAGAACTGTGCACCAGAATGGCACGAGATGGATGTCAGGTTACCTGTTACAACAGATCTGGTCATCACGTGAGTGGTGCAGAGTATGACAATAAAATTGAATATGATGGAATCCGACAGAAATTTGTTCCAACCATTGAAAGAAAAGGTCTTGCAGCGGTGAGTTCCTCTTTCTTTGCGGCTTTGTACAGTGCTTTTGGAAAATATGATGTGGTTCATATCCATGCAGAAGGTCCGGCTTTTTTCTCATGGCTACCTAAGATGTTTGGAAAGAGGGTTGTGGTTACCATTCATGGTATAGACTGGCAACGGGAAAAATGGAAATCAGGATTTGGCTCTAAATTCATCCGGCAAGGTGAAAAGAATGCTGTAAAGTATGCAGATGAAATCATCGTTCTGAGTAAAGGTGTTCAGGATTATTTCAGAGATACCTATGGCAGGGAGACACATTTCATTCCGAATGGTGTGAACAGACCAAAAACCAGAGAAGCTGGTTTAATAACAGAAAAATTTGGACTGACGAAAGATTCCTACATATTATTTCTTGGTCGACTGGTACCGGAAAAAGGTATCCGGTATTTGGTTGAAGCGTTCAAGGATGTCAAAACAGATAAAAAATTGGTTATTGCTGGTGGCTCTAGCGATACGGATTCTTTTATGATGGAACTGAAAGAGCTGGCAAAGGATGATAATAGAATCATTTTTACCGGATTTGTTCAGGGGCAGATGCTTGATGAATTATATAGCAATGCGTATATCTACACATTACCTTCTGATCTGGAGGGAATGCCGTTGAGCCTGCTAGAAGCTATGAGTTATGGCAATTGCTGTTTGGTTTCTGATATTCCAGAGTGCGCTGAGGTTGTGGAAGATAAGGCATTGATTTTCAAAAAATCGGATGTGAATGAACTTAGAGAAAAATTACAAGATGCCTGTGATTATCCAGAAAAAGTTAAGGAGATGAAAGCGCAGGCAGCTGACTTTATCTGCAAAAAATACAACTGGGATGCTGTTATAAATGAAACGATGAAACTGTACAGGAGAAATAATAAATGAGAGTATTGATAATAAATAATCTCCTCTAACCGAACGCAGGTAGTGAGATGTACATAGTGAAAACGCCAGAAAAATAGCGTATTTATGGCACTTTTCGAGAGATGGGTAGAGCTGCGAGTGAGGTTTTTATCTCGCTACCTAGGTTCAGCAACAAAAGATGATTTTATCATAAGAACTTTCGGTATCACTACCTGCGTTTGTATGGAGCACTCTGGTTTATGAACAACACATTGGAAGTGTTTTATCTGAACAGAGGTAGTGAAATAGAACATAGAATAAGGGAAACGATACGTCAGTGCGTTTTGTATTATAGACTCCACTATGATGCCATACATCGGTTTAAGGGAGTAAGACCCGATTTTTTTATATATTAGAGAGAAATTGGGAATAGAATGAGGAATGATGGAAAAATGAGCGAATATAGAAAAACAGATGACGCCTTAATCAGTGTAATAGTGCCAGTATATAAAGTGGAACAGTATTTGGAAAAATGTGTGAACAGCATAAGTGTTCAAACATATTCTAATTTGGAAATTATTCTGGTTGATGATGGATCTCCTGACAAATGCGGCGATATTTGCGATTCTCTTGCAAAGAAAGACAAACGAATCAAAGTAATTCATAAACCGAATGGAGGCCTGTCATCAGCACGCAATGCGGGAATTGATATAGCATCTGGCCAATACATTGGTTTTGTAGATAGCGATGACTCTATTGAGCCGTACATGTACGAAAAACTTTTAGGGCTAATTAAACATGACGGCACGAAACTGGCTGTGTGTGCGGTTAATTATATTTATGAAGACGGAAAAAAGGCAAATAAGGAGGCGCTCGGGAAAAATTGTACATTTGATTTCTATCATGCGATAGTTGAAATGAACACACATCGATTTTTTGATATGGGGGCATGGAGTAAGCTCTATCATAAAAGTTTATTTGATGATCTTCGCTTCCCGGTTGGAAAGCTAAGCGAGGATTATTATATTATGTTTAAAATCTTTGATAGAGCACAGGCAATCAGCTACTTGGACACTCCGTGCTACAATTATCTCCAGCGAAATAATAGTATTACACGTAGCACAAAGATTAATCATGATCATGAGTATGCAGCCAGAGAACAAATGATATATCTTGACAAAAAATATCCAGAGTTAAAGATTGTAAGCCACACATCATACGCTTCGGCTACGTTGACAGTATATGATTTTTATATAAAAAATCAAGTTATTTGTCCTAAAGAGCAACTTCAGCATTTTCGCAATGTAGTCAAACAAAATGAAGGATATATCAAACAGGCGGACTATTTGTCCAAAAGTAAAAAAATACAGTTTTCTCTTTTTATGATAAGTCCATGTTTATACAGAATTGTATTCAAAACATATCGAAAAATCAAGAGGATTTAGAGATGAGTGATTTAATATCAATTATTATTCCTGTTTATAATGCGGGGAAAACAATAGATGGCTGTGTCGAAAGTGTTTTGAAGAGCACCTACTCTGATTTTGAAATTCTTATAATTGATGATGGCTCAAATGTTGAAACAGCTGAGGAATGCGATAAAGTAGCTTTGAAAGATCATAGAATTAAGGTGATTCATCAAGAAAATGGTGGCGTAAGTAAAGCCAGAAATTGCGGAATCGAAAATGCAAAAGGAAAATTTATAACATTTGTCGATGCGGATGATACAGTAGATTCTGATTTGCTTGCAAGTATGATGAATGCTATGCGACAGGAACAAGCTGATGTTGTAATAACTGGTCATAGAGAATGTTATGATGATGGCAGCTTTAAGGAATGCTTTTGTAGCGAAAAAGAATCAATAAAGTGCGGAACTGAAATACTATCAGAATTCTTCACGACAAATAATATCAGTTGGACAGTGTGGGCAAAACTATATACACGCTCTATTATTGGTGATGTAAGATTTCAAGTTGGAAAGCGTATTGCAGAAGATATGTATTTCAACTATGAAATACTAAAAAAGGCTAAAACGGTTGTCGAATGTGGTTCTCCCAAATATAATTATATCAAACAGGATGAGTCGGCGATGGCCAGCAGTGACTGCTCACGGTTTTTTGACTCGTTTTATTTGACAAAAGCTGTTTTTGATGACATAGAAACAAATGAAAATCATCGGACGGATAAGGTGTTTTTCTATGTCAGAAGTGGACTCTTTTTCTTCCGAATGATGTATGCAAAAGACAGAAACAAAGAAGCTGCGGAAGACATAAGAAATGCACGAAGAGCATTCCTAGACAGCATTCACGATAATACAACTACATTACCGAGACGTATGCGATTGGAACTTTTTCTGCTTAAGTACTGTGAACCTCTGTATAGGCAACAAGCAAAAATCTATTGGGGGGGGATACAGGAAGAAAATGTAAAGTATGAGTCCACAATTGACTCATATGCACAGCTTAGAAAATTACTAAATAGAGAAAAGAAAAACTATCCTAACAATTGGTTTGATAATATCAGTTGTAATCAGCGAGTTTATAATTGGCGGTTTATAAAGCTCCTTCGCAAGTGTGAGTATTATCGTAGTAAAACACGAAAGTCAAACAATCCGTTATGGATGGTATTATACTGGATTGCACGAACGCACAAAAATCACATGGGCGTTTTTATTGGTGTAGAGATTCCAGAGAATGTGTTTGGTGAAGGACTTATTATACATCACAACGGGAGCATTGTGGTAAATGGTAGTAGTAAAGTAGGAAAAAATTGTCAACTTCACGGAGATAATTGTATTGGCAATGTTGGTAAGTCGGATTCGTTGACTGATTGTCCACAAATTGGGAATAATGTTGAAATTGGTGTTGGGGCAAAGGTGTTAGGTGGAATCATTATTGCAGACAATATAAAAATAGGTGCAAATGCGGTAGTGACGAAGTCTTTTGATGAGAAAGGAATTACACTTGTTGGAATTCCAGCACACAAACTGGAAAGGTAAACTAATTCATGAAGATTCTTTTGTTGATAAATTGGAAAATAAAATACTGTGAGCAAGTGCCGGATGACCTTCAGCCATCAGACTATAGTTGCCCGCAAGAACCGTTTTGGTTTTTTAAATACTTTGACAAAAAGCCACAGGTAGATGTAGTGGATATAAGTGCGCCAAAGTGGATTGAAAAAGTAGAGAATAAAATCAGGTTCCATTTTTATCAGACGCTTAAGATTCTTTCTAAGGTGAATAAATACGACTTGATTTTTGTTCACGGGTCTAATAGTGCGATGTTGCTGTGTGCATTGAAGCGTTTCTTTCGCTTAAAAATGCCACCCATACTCGATGTAGATATTTCCTCGTTTCATCAGGCAAGCTGTTCAGGCATGATTCATCGGCTTTCACAATATTCCAGCAAAGCGTTTGACTACATGATTTACCATACAAGCTCACAGAAGCAATATTATAAAGATCAGTTTTCGTGGCTTTCGAGTAAATCAGAATTCGTTTTACTTGGGGTAGATTATGAGTACTGGAAAAATAAGATTTACCCGGGCACTAAAGAGAAAAACTCGTATATTGTTTGTGTTGGATATCGAAAACGCGACTGGAAAACACTTTTGGAGGCATATGATAAAGCAAAAATAAAAGAAGAGTTGTATTTGATTGGAAATCCAAATATCAAAAGTGAGAACCCTAAGGTTAAGGTGCTGCCGTTCATTCCAATTGAGAAACTAATGACATACATAGTAAACTCTAGGTTTTCAGTCATTCCACTTGATGATTTTAATTATTCATTTGCGCAGCTTACATTGTTGCAGCAGATGGCTCTTGGAGTCCCGATTCTTGCAGCAGATGTACCTGCAATTAGAGATTATGCGAAAGAAAGCAAAGGAGTAGAATCGTATATTCCATACAGCGTTGAAAATCTAAGAGAAAAACTGGTCGGCATGTCAATGAAGTCAGAAACGGCTCTTGCCAAAATGGGTGAGGATAATATCACAGCAATCAAAACCACATTGAGTGAACAAGAGATGGCGAAAAAAATAGAGATGATTTGCGAAAAAACCTGTGAAGGAGAGAAAAGATGATTTCGGTGATTTGCGTATGGAATAATGAAGTGCAATATCAAAAAATATTAATTGACTCGCTCCAAAAACAAAACTGTGATTATGAGTTAATCTCAATTGACAACCGAAACCAAGCGTTCTCAAGTTGTGATACAGCATTGAATTGGGGAGCAGACCACTCCCAAGGCGATGTTTTAGTTTTTGTACATCAAGATATTACAACCACATCGCTTAAAGAATTTGGAATCTTTATCACTAACCATCCAGATATGGTCGTTGGGGCATATGAAGCAAAACAAAAAGGTGAAATCTGCGAAGCTCCTTATTTGTGTGAAACAGTAGATGAATGTTGTTTTGAAATGACTTGTGAGTGTTTTAATAGATTGAGATTTAATGAAGAAGTTTGCGATGGGTGGGATCTGTATGCAGTAGAAATGTGTTTAAGAGGAAAAGATAACGTAACTCGGGGGGAGGGGGGATATAACCCCGGAATCAAGCATTTCTCGGGTGGAAATGTTGACTCAAATTACATGATAAAATTTAAGCAACTACTTAGTATTTATCATCATGAGGGTTATATTTGTACAACCTGCGAGAGTATGCCTTGCAATTTGTTCTACTACTATGTTTATTTCTCAATTTGGAGCATAAAGAAAAAGCTGTTAGGGAATTACCCCTCAGTAAAACTATAAAATGAATATTTGAAATTTAAAGTGAGATGAAAATGCAATTAAAAGTAAAAAGAAAAAATCTACTGACGGATGCACTCTATGTGCTGTTTGTGCTTTGCTATTTGATGGTGTTGTTGATTTGGGGGATGGGATCTTCTTTTTCTCAGATACGGTATTATATCCTTATGTTTGCGACTGTTGTGGCTGGACTGAGTTTGATTCGGCGAAGAAAAACTATAATTTATGGCAAAAATTTACTACTTGTCATACCGCTTGGATTGTTATTTCTTGCAATATCATTGCAACGTGCAAACGAAGCGCAACATGTGTTGCTATTTAGGACATATGTGCAAATATCGTTGATTGTTTTACCTGCGCTCTACGCAATGTTTTTGCTGAATCTGTTAAAAATCGAATCCCTGATGAAGTTAATGGAAATTACACTGATTTGTACAGTTATAGCGTACTTTATAGAGCCAGGGCATAGAATTATCGATTTTATAAATATAAAGAATTGGATGGGAGTTTCTATTATCCATTCAAGAAGTTTCACAGAAAGTGATATATGTTCGGAAACGTTTTTTAATCTGTTCCTGTTTTTTAATTTTTATAGAAATGCGAGTGGGAAAGGAGTAGACTCTAGGTACACGAAAGTGTTTTATAATATTTCACTGGTATTCACATTTTTGTGTTTCAAAAGATTAGCAATGCTTGTTGCGGTCTGCATTATTATTTTAAACAAGATGGTTGATTGGCGAGGTTCTATTTCAAAGTATTTTGCTCCAGTGATGGCATTGCTTTTCACAATAGCTACAGTTCTTTATACGGAATTCATGAAAGGAAATTTATTCCCTGGATTTGATATATATAATTTTACGACAGGTCGGGATTATATTTTGTCACTTTGGAACCAAATCAACTATATGTCCTATGGATATGGAAGTAGCATGGTGCTGATTGGGCGTTATTTAGAGATGGACTTAGTTCAGATATATATGGAACTAAATATCATCGCAGTATTTGCATTTTCATATGTATACTTTAAAATTGCTGGGGAAAACGTATACTCGATTTTGGTAATGACATATGCTTTTTTTAATATGCTGACTGCGTCAAGTCTGCCAGGATCTCTATCATGGATTGTAGCTTTCTTAACGATTGCATCTGTTTCGTCTGATAAATGTAGGCAGGAAAATATAACCATCAATGAAGAAAAATCACACGTGAAGAAATTGTTTTCTAAGAAGAAAGGAACAAGAAATAATGTACAGGCAAGCGTATCTTATTATAGCACATCGGTACGATGAAACGTTTAAAACCCTTTTGCAAATGTTAGATAGTGACGAAAATGATATTTTCGTCCACATGGATAAGAAGAATAAGCAGTTTGATGAGAAAGAATGTAGAGGACTGGTTAAGCGATCAGGGCTGTTTTTTGCGGAGCGAACAAGTGTTACATGGGGAGGATATAGCCAAATAAATTCGGAGATGATATTATTGGAAATGGCAGTATCGCATAAAAAGTATGATTACTACCATTTGCTTTCTGGACAAGATCTTCCTATTAAAACAAACGATTATATACAAAATTTCTTTATAAGTCATCAAGGAAAAGAATTTGTGGCATTTGATAAAAAGAAGTTCGATTGTCAAACTAGAGTGCAATACCGCTATCCGTTACAGGAGATGGTAGGGCGCAATCGAAAAAGTAAGGTTGGAAAATTCGCATCGTTAATCACATTTGTGCAAAAAAAAATCCATTTAAAACGAAATAAAGATATTCGTTTTCAAAAGGGATCTAATTGGTTCAGTATAACAGATGATCTAGCAAAATATGTAATAGAGAGGAAAGAATGGGTTCGGGAAGTCTTTAAAAATTCACTTTGTTGTGATGAGATTTTTTTACAGACAATTGTAGCAAATTCACCGTTTTTTGACAGGGTGTATCAGTATGTGACGATTCCAAATACAGAAGAAGCAGCAATGCGCCTTGTGGATTGGAAGCGTGGTGGGCCATATGTGTTTAGAAATAGCGACTATGAAGAATTGTTAAATTCAAAAATGATTTTTGCACGGAAATTTGACTGCGAATGTGATGCAGAAATTGTGAAAAGAATCTCTAACAGAGGAAAATAAGAATGGTCAAAAAGTCTTTGAGTATAAATGTGGTACTTAATGCAACGCGAAGTGTTTTAAATATGCTTTTTCCGTTGATTACATACCCATATATTACAGCAGTGCTTTCTGTTGACGAACTTGGAAAGTATAGTTTTTCATTATCGATTATAAATTATTTTGCGCTGATTGCCGGTCTTGGTGTGAGTAGCTATGCAATAAGGGAAGGCGCACGAATTAGAGATGACAAAAAGGCACTGTCTCTCTTTGCAAATCAAATGCTTGAAATCAACCTGATTTCAATGTGTGTTGCATATGTGTTACTCTTTGTTGTTCTTGGTGTGTCAATTACACTTGTTCCATATAGAAGTCTAATTGTGTTTTTGAGTATTCAAATGTTGTTCACGACAATAGGTGTTGAATGGGTATACGCTATTTTTGAAGAATATCAATATATTACAATTAGATCTATTGTGTTTAAGGTAATCTCAATCGCTCTCTTGTTTATTATGGTAAAGAACGAGGGAGATGTATTTCGATATGCTGCGGTGGTGATGTTTGCAACAACAGGGTCAAATATTCTGGATGCTTTTTTTGCAAGAAAATATTTTAAATTTTCATTTGTTCCTTTGCAAACTTTAAAGAATCATATTCGACCGATTATGATTCTATTTGCTTCTAATATTGCTGTGATGGTATATGTGTATTCTGACACAACAATGCTAGGTTTTATGGCTGACGATTATACGGTAGGCATTTATGCTGTATCTTCAAAAGTTTATAGCATGATGAAGAGCGTATTGTCTGCAGTTCTTGTTGTGTCTGTTCCAAGGCTGGCAAATCTTTACGGAACAAGAGAAATTGCGAAATTTAAAAGCGTTGTGCAGAATATCACAGATGTAATTGCTCTTTTGTTGATTCCAAGCGTTGTGGGGCTGATTCTTCAGTCAAAAAATATAATTTTGTTTATTTCAAATGAAAAGTACTTACAGGCTGTTCCGTCTCTAGTGATATTAAGTATAGGACTAATATCTTGTATGTATGGATGGATATACAATCAATGTGTTTTATTACCAGCACAAAAGGAAAATGTAATTCTAATAGCGACAATTATCAGCGCAATTGTTAATGTTGGATTGAACTTTATTTTAATTGAAAATTGGAGAGAAATTGCAACAGCATTTACAACATTGATTGCTGAAAGCATTATGTTGGCGATTTGCAGACACGAGAGTCTGCAAATTTGTAAAATTAAGATATTTAACAAAAATTTGATCACGGTAGGTATTAGTACAGTTGCTGTTATTTGCATTTGCAAAATTGTGAGTTTGTGGAAACTTCAAAGCACAGTAGAACTATTCGTTAGTGTTGTGCTTTCTGGAATAGGATATCTGGTGGTTCTTTTGATTTTAAGAAATGAGCTAGTCATAAAAATAATGAGAAAATTGATTGATGGGCTGAAAATGCATAACTGGTAGTTTATAAAAGTACATGTTTGATATATGAGGAAATGTAAGAATGAAAACAACATTACTTATCATGGCGGCCGGAATCGGAAGTCGATTTGGAACAGGAATAAAACAGTTGGAGCCGGTGGATGCTTCTAATCATATCATCATGGATTACTCGATCCATGATGCGATTGAGGCTGGCTTCAATCATGTGGTATTTATTATCCGTAAGGATATCGGGAAAGAGTTCAAAGAGGTTATTGGTGATCGCATTGCCTCCATTTGCTCCTCTCACAATGTAACTGTAGACTACGCTTTCCAGGATATCAACGACATTCCGGGAGAACTTCCGGAAGTCCGTACAAAGCCGTGGGGAACCGGTCAGGCTGTGCTTGCAGCGAAGGAAGTGATTGATACCCCGTTCATTGTGATCAACGCAGATGATTACTATGGCAAAGAAGGCTTCAAGGCTGTCCATGAGTATCTGGTGAATGGTGGCAAATCCTGTATGGCTGGTTTCATTCTGAAGAACATTCTGTCCGATAACGGCGGTGTGACC
>ENA-OPVG01002745-OPVG01002745.1-human-gut-metagenome-genome-assembly--contig:-NODE-2745-length-10071-cov-2.550819_pt1 | contig 10071 bp, 10 predicted proteins | sample MGYA00241093_ERZ501975 | MGnify/ENA primary metagenome ERZ501975 (study PRJEB25962, sample SAMEA2042993) | human gut metagenome | biome: human gut; feature: human-associated habitat; material: faeces... | reverse complement strand
GGTCGGATCCGCCGCAACCGGGCAACGCACCACAACGGTGACGCTGTTCGCATTGGCGGCGAACGACACCGTGGAACCGCCACCGGCAATGGTTTGCGCCGCGGCGCGGGCTTTCGCTTCGCCGCCGGCGTCAATCGCCATGGCCCTCGCACCGGCGGCCGCAGCGTCCTGACAGTTCATGGACACTATGGAGGCACGCCCCAAACACAGCACCAGAATCGCCACCGCGGCCACGCAGGGAAGCACCACCGCGAATTCGGCGGTGACGGTTCCGCAATCGGCGTCACGGGCATGGCGTCTCCACCATCGCGCAAGCATGGTTACCCCACGCTCAACGCTTTCTTGATAAGGCCGGTCAGCAGCGTTTTCACGACATCCGATTTCACGATGGCGATCAGAACCGCGGCGAATGCCGTGGCCGCCACCAGCACCACCGCGTATTCGGCGGTGACCGCGCCCTTCTCCGGCTCGGCGGTCAGCAGGCGCATGCGCGCGTCCAATAGGCAGACCGCCTTATTGGCACGTTCCTTGGCCGCACATAACTTCTGGCCGACGCGACCCATCAGACCCGGCGAACCATCGACATTGATTGACATTGCGTCGTTCATGACGCTCCTTTCATTCGGCTAATCCCGGCCGATTGACCGGGTACGCTCAGTGTCAGGTATTGGCATCGGCGATGGCATGGTTTTCGTGGGTTGTGGTCGAAGAACGTGGGTTATCCACACCCTCGGCGTGTCATCCACACTTATCCACAAGCGATTAGGGCATGACGGAACGGACCGCGCATCATCCGTCATTCCGACCGCGGTCCGATTCGAGCAAATTTGAGCCAATTCGCACCAACCCGCACTACCCCATGGCGAATCGGCCGCTACAGAAACGACATCACCGCCGGAATCACGCCAATGGCGACAAAGGCCGGCAGCATGCACAGGCCGGTCGGTAGCAACAACCGAATCGACAGTTTCGCCGCCGACTGTTCAATCCGCGACCGTTCATCCCAATCCAGCTGCTCGATTGCGGTTGCCAACCGATTCACCGGCGAGGAGCCGCTCGACCATGATGAGGAGAACGCGTCACGGACCACGGCGCAATCATCATCGTCAGGCCATGCCTCATTCCATGGCATGCCACTATTCAGCCGTTCTCCAGCCGAGCGCAATTCACCGCCGAACTCGCCTTCCACAATGTTTCCGACCGTAATCAGCGCGCGTGGAATGGACGCTCCTTGACGTATCGCCACGCTCAACATTTCCAATATCAAGGGCAATGGCAGATTGCATGACCGCACGTCGGAATCGGGCGGATTTCTGGCTGGCGACCATTCATACAGCCATGTCGCGCCAGCGGCGCCCACCGCTGCCAGCATCGGCCATGCCAAGCTCATCGCACATGCTCCTGCCGCATCAGCCTGCGAATCCAATACCAGCCGACGGCATAACAGCAGCCGGCGAAGCCGAGGCACATCCATCCTTTCACGTCTTCCACAAGGAATCGCAAGGGATGGGCTCCCATGCATTCCCCTAGCATCACCGTCAGCAACGGCAATGCCATCAGCAGCTTCACCGTGGCCTGCGGCATGGCAAAAGCGTTGGCACGCAAGTCGTCGAGCAGCCGTCGCCGCTTCAACGACGCCGCGACGGCCTCCAGGCATCGGCTCATCTCGCAGCCCAACTGCAGACTCAACGTGCAGGCCGCATGAAGTTCCGCACCAAGCTGATCCACATGCTTGTGTTGTTCCTGAAGCGAGCAGCGGCTTCGTACGGCCATGTCAATACGGAAACGGGTCAGTTCAGGCACTGCGAAAGGAGCGCCCTGTAATTCCTCGAACGCTTGGACCAAGGTGGCTCCGCTGCGTACGGACGCCCGCAGCGCGGCCACGCATGCGGCAGCGCCGATGGTCGGCATCCGTGGCGATGCATCCCGGTTTTCCCCATCGTTCCGGACTGTTCTGCCATGCCCGTCGGATTCATCATCACAAGTTCCATCTCCATCGGCCCCGCCGCTATCGTCAGCCGAACGAAGCCCGAAGCGAACCAGCACACGCTGTAATCGCCGCAATCCCGCCCATTCCGCGTTCCGATTCAGCCACAGCCAGACGGCCATCGACGCCAGCCATGCGGCGCAATATTCCCAACCACACGCATCACGCATCATGCGCTCCATCGGCTCATGAATCCATCCCAACGTTGGCCGGCACGGACCGTACGGCCATCCCAGGCGGCCAGCAGACGCCCATGCAATCGCCCTTCCACCGCTTCCAATCTGCCGACCTGCGCAATGCGCCGTCTGCCGGCGATACGTTCCACATGAAGCACCACGTCGAACGCATCCTCGGCGAGCGCCGCCGTGGCGCGTGGCTCCAATCCGGCCAGCAAACCCAATGAGACCAATCGCGCCGGAACCGCCTCCACTTGATTGGCGTGCAATGTGGTCATGCCGCCTCGATGCCCGGAATTCAAGGCTCTGAGCAGATCCACGACTTCACCGCCACGGCATTCGCCGACCACCACGCGGTCCGGTCTCATGCGCAGCGTCGCGCAGATCAGTTCGGAAAGGCCTATGCCGCCGGCACCTTCCGTGTTGGCTTCGCGTGTGACCAGAGACACGTGGTTGGCATGTTGGATCATGCCCAATTCGCGCACTTCCTCGACGGTGACGATGCGCTCGTTCGGCGGGCATCGCATCAGCATGGCTTTGAGCATCGTGGTTTTGCCGGCACCGGTGCCGCCTGTCACCAGCACGCTTGCCTTGCGGGACACCAGTCCGGCCAGCAGGGGCAGCCATTCGGCTGGAAACATGCCGTTGCGCGCCAACGATTCCAGATTGGGCGAGACCGCGTCGGGCAATCGTATGCTGATGGCCGCGCCTTGCGGCACCAGTGGTGCGATGACGGCGTGCACGCGCAGACCGTCCACGGTGGAGGCGTCGGCGATCGGGCAGGCGTCGTCAAGCCGTCGGCCAAGTTGCGAGCATAATCGCACTGCGAATTCACGAATCGACTGCGCTGACGGAAAGCATCTGCGCAGCAGACATACTTCCTGCATGCCTTGGCCGCAATCCGCCCAAACCGTGCCGTCGCAGGTCACCGCGATGTCCGTGACGCCCGGCTGCGAGGCGATGGCGCTAAGGGGTCCGAGTTCCATGCTTCACCCGCTTGCCTTCCAACGATTCCTGCAGTTCATCCGTGAGCGCGGCCAAGGCTTTGACGGTTTGGCGGTTCGGTCTGCGCAGGCCCAGGCCGTCCAACAGTTCACCGCATAGCTTGGCGTCCGGTTTGACAACCGCCGCGAGGGAATGGCCAAGATAGTTTTCCGTCTCTTCCAGCGTGGTCACGCCACGTCCACGCGCCACGCCGCGTGGTTCAACGCCGACGATATGGCCATGTTTCTGCCGTTCCGCCGTTCCACGCGATTTCATGGCCACTTTGGCTCGGGCCAGTCCGAGCACCGTCATTTCGACCACGGTGATGTGTGTGGCCTGGGCCAGTTCCGGAATGTCATCGAGTCCACGCCATTGCCCGGCGTCCACGATCACCGCGTCCTTCACCTGCGCGAGCGCGCGGATGCATGCCTGGATCTCCCAGGATTGCGGGTTTTCGCTTCGCCAGGGATTGCAGGCCAGCAGCGGCACGCCATCCCACACGGGCAGTTCTCGCAGCAGCGCTTTGCCGTCCACTTTGCCGAGCGGGGCGCTGATGTCTCCGAAGCGTGAACCGTCTTCATCTTCCACACCGAGCAGCACGTCAAGACCGCCACCGTTGAGATCTGCGTCTACCAGCACGCTTTTGCATCCACGTTCCGTTAGTTCGCGGGCCAGCAGCGCCGCCAACGTGCTGGCACCGACTCCGGCGACGGCGGATCCGACCACCACGACGTTGAGTGGAGCAGGTTCCGGTTGCGCTTCAACGGGTTTCATCCGTGTGGACGACGATTCCAACGGCGAACCCATGAAACCGCCCGCCACGGCAGGCCCGGCCCATCGTGCCGACGTTCGCGCGTCCACGGCGTTCTGCGGCGTATAGAACCGTTGCGGCGAGACCGTTTCCCGCCGAACGGTTTGCTGGGATCGAGTCGGCTGCCGCACTCTGGCCGCTGGCTGCGACCGGATTTTCGGCGAACACGTCACGCGTGCGTCACGGCCTCCGTATGACGGCAATGGGACCGGAGGGACCTGTAATGAAGAAATTGCATCGCTCATACCGCCGATTGAAAAACGAAACCGCACATGGATTCAAGCCGAAACGGCACCTGTGGTCGGAGAATGTGGGTTATCCACACCCTCGGCGTGTCATCCACACTTATCCACATCGCAACGCGATTCGGCACATCGCAAGACATTACGCAACGCAGCACGGCGCAGCGCAACAAAAAAGGAAGACCCGCCGAAGCGGGCCTTCCTGCAAGAATCTTCGGAGCAGAATCGCTGCACAACAACATCGTCGTAACGGTAAGTCTATCCAATGCCCGTTCAACGTAACAACCTATCTCGGTCATACACACCTTGTGGGGCTCTGCTCTTCAGTTGTTCTTGTACTTCGTAATTATGCTCGCCATTGCGGCAAGTGCAAACCGAAACGGGACGATGTTCCGTATTTATCGCAACTGTTGCTTTCCGATCGCAAGAATCGCAAAAATGCTCCATGCTGTGCGAATCGCAACGCTTGCCTGTTCATTCACGTTCATTTTCCCCGAAAAAACGGCGTGTCGGAAGCATATTTCACCAACTCGGCGAACGAATGTTAACTCCTGCTTAATTTTCCTGAGTTCTGCAAGACATTCCAAGCACTTGAGGATAAAGTAGATAACTATGGCACAGATTTTTGACGCACCCTCAAAGGCGATCCTGCGCAGCCAGATAGCTGAGCATATCGCTGAGACCGATAAGAACGATAAGCGCGAGCTTCAGGCAGGCGAGGAACCGCTGCCGAACGACCGTTTCTTCGACCGTGAGCTGAGCTGGCTGAAGTTCAACAAGCGCGTCCTCGAGCTTGCACAGGATGAGGACCTGCCGGTCATCGAACGCGCGAGCTTCGCCGCGATCTTCGCGAACAACCTCGACGAGTTCTTCATGGTCCGCGTGGCCGGCCTGAAGCGCCGCATCGACACCGGCATCGCCGTGACGGCCGCTTCCGGACTGAGCCCGAGGCAGCAGCTGCGCGCCATCAGCGAGCAGGCCCACCGCCTGCAGGACGAGCACGCGCATTACATCATCGATCACATCCTCCCCGACCTGGCGAAGGAACAGATCGTGCTGCTGAGCTGGGACAAGCTCACCGCGGCCGAGCAGGAGCGTCTCTCGCGCTACTACCGTCAGCAGGTGTTCCCTGTCCTGACGCCGCTTGCCGTGGATCCGGCCCATCCGTTCCCATATATTTCCGGCGGCTCCCTCAACCTCGCCGTGCTGGTGGAGAACCCGGCATCCGGCAAATCCCACTTCGCCCGCGTGAAGGTTCCTGGCAACCTGAACCGACTCGTGCCGGTCGACGATCTGACCGAAGACGAGAGCACCAACGTGCGCTATGGCTTCATCACCATGGAGAACCTGATCATCGCCCACCTGGAATCCCTGTTCCCGGGCATGATCATCAAGGAGGCACGCTCCTTCCGCGTCACCCGTAACGAGGACATCGACGTGGAAGAGGATGACGCCGAGAACCTGCTCAACGCCATGGAGAAGGAGCTGCTGCGCCGCCGCTTCGGACCGCCGATCCGTCTGGAGATCACGGACACCACTAGCCCGTTCCTCTCCCAGCTGCTCGCCGACCAGCTGCGCGTGAGCGCCGACGAGGTCTACCGCCTGCCGGCGCCGCTTGACGCGACCGTGCTGTTCGAGCTCGGCGGCATCGACCGTCCGGATCTCAAGTACCGTCCGTTCATTCCGACCACCAATCGTCAGATCGCCGAAGTCGAATCGTCCCGTGCGCAGGACATTTTCGCCGCCATCCGCGAGCGCGACATCCTGCTGCATCACCCCTATGACTCCTTCTCCACTTCCGTGCAGGCCTTCCTTGCGCAGGCCGCCGCGGACCCGAAGGTGCTGGCCATCAAGCAGACGCTGTACCGTACGTCCAGCAATTCGCCGATCATCGACGCGCTGATCGACGCCGCGCATGCCGGCAAGCAGGTGCTGGCGCTGGTCGAGATCAAGGCGCGTTTCGACGAGGACGCCAACATCGCGTGGGCCCGCAAGCTGGAACGCGCGGGCGTGCACGTGGTGTACGGCATCGTCGGCCTGAAGACCCACTGCAAGCTGAGCCTTGTGGTGCGTCAGGAAGCCGACGGCCTGCGCCGCTACTGCCACGTGGGCACCGGCAACTACAATCCGAAGACCGCCCGCATCTACACCGACCTGGGCCTGCTGACCTGCGATCCGGTGGTCGGCCAGGATATGACCCGCCTGTTCAACCAGCTGTCCGGCTACGCGCCGAAGTCGAGCTTCCACCGTCTGCTGGTGGCGCCGCGCACCGTGCGTTCCGGCTTGATTCAGCGCATCCGCCGCGAGGAGGACGCCGCACGCGCCGGCAAGGAAGCGTGGATCAAGATCAAGGTCAATTCCATCGTCGACGAGAAGACCATCGACGCGCTGTACCGTGCAAGCCAGGCCGGCGTGAAGATCGACATCGTGGAACGTGGCATCTGCGCGCTCAAGCCGGGCGTTCCGGGACTTTCCGAGAACATCCGCGTACGTTCGATCCTGGGCCGTTTCCTTGAGCACAGCCGTATTTACGCGTTCGCCAACTCCGATGGCCCGCAGATTGGCGAAGGCCCTGCGGCCGGTCCGGAAGTGTGGATTGGTTCCGCTGATCTGATGCACCGCAACCTCGACCGTCGAGTCGAAGCGCTGGTCCGCATTGTGGCTCCGGAGCAGATCGACGAGCTCATCAAGTACGTCGATTTGCAGATGGCCGATTCCACCGCGTCTTGGCATATGCAGGCCGATGGCACCTATGTGCGCCATTGCAAGGATGAGGAAGGTCGACCGCTGGTCGACAGCCAGGAATACCTCATCAAGAAACACACGCGTCGACCGGTAAGGCACTGATCGATCGAGGCGAATGGCCGGTTCCGCACTTTGCGGGCCCGGCCATTTTCTGTATGTTCGGACGTCACGCGCCGCCGCCAGCCCGGCCCAGCCTAGAATAGGACAATATGAGCGAAAAGATGAGACGCATCGTGGAAGCCGCCGGCGGCATCGTATGGCGATGGAAGGCGGGCAGCGATATCGCGAACGATCCTGCGATCGCCAGTAGCAAATCTGCGCAGGAACAGCTCGACAGCATTGAAGTATGTATCGTGCACCGTCCGAAGTATGACGATTGGAGCTGGCCGAAAGGCAAGCTCGAGCAGAACGAGACGCATCGGCATGCGGCGGTGCGTGAAATCGGCGAAGAGACGGGGTCGCCGGTCAAACTCGGACCGTATCTGTGCGAAGTCGAATACCCGTTGTCCGAAGAGGGCAAGAAGACCCGGCATTCGCACGATTGCACGGCCGACACCAAGCACACGTTGTATTGGATGGCGCAGCCGATTTCCGCCGACGATGCCGAACATCTGCTGGACGCGTTCGGCCCGGTGCACCGCGCGGACGTGGGCGAGATCAACGATATCGTCTGGGTTTCCGTGCGTGAGGCGCGCAAAATACTGTCTCATTCGACCGATAAGGACACGTTGGCAGTGTTCGTGGACCGCGTGCAGGAGGGTGCCGCGACCGCGCAGAATCTGCTGATCGTACGCCATGCGAAGGCTGAATCGCGCAAGTCGTGGAAGGGCACCGACGCGAACCGTCCAATCACGCCGAAAGGCGCGGCGATGGCGTTCGCCCTCAACCGCGAGCTCGCCTGTTTCAACCCGACGCGACTGGCCACCTCACCGTGGCTGCGCTGCCAGGAAACGTTGCAGGTGCTGAGCTGGCAGACCGAACGGCCGATGGAACACATCAACGCGTTGACGGAGGACGCGTTCGCCGAGCATCCGGCGGTCTCATGGCTGGCGTTCCGCGAGCAGATCACGCAGACGCTCAACAGCCGCGAAACCACGGCCATCTGCATGCACCGGCCGGTCATCGGCGGCATGTACGACCATTTGCGCGGCCTGTGCGCGCGTAAGCAGCTTGCCAAGCAGCTCATCGCAAAATCGCCATACATGCCTACCGGCACCGCCATGTCGCTGTTCATCATCGACACACCGCAAGGCCCCAGCATCATCGACATTCAGAAGGTCTCCCCCATTGTCTACTAACATGCACTACGGTTCCGGTTCAGTCGTTCCCAGCCGTTCCGCCGGTTTCACGAACACCGGTTCGCCGCGTCCGGCACGCCCCGGCCAGCTCGACCAGATGATGGCCGACAATATCGCCGGCGGCGCCGATCCGGCGGAAATCAACGAAATGTGCCATGCGTCGGCCGCGGCGCTGCTTGACCGTGTGCACCACACGCAGGACGCCGAACTGGTGGAACGTGTGCTGACGCTGGTGGACCGCGAAGGCGTGGACGTGATCGCCGAATTGTGGAGCCATGCCGACCCCGACTCGCTGCCGGGCATTCTGTGGCGACTGTATCTGCTGCGTACGTGGATGCGGAAGAACCGCGAATCGATCGCGCGACTGTGGCGCGTCGGCGAGCCCGTCGCCACCACCGCTTCCGCGATTGCCGGCGTGGACCAGGCACCGACGGAAGACGACATCGCACGTACCGCCGATTCGATTTTGGCCGGCGCGTTTACAGGCGATTTCGCCGTGGCGCTTGAGCGGGCCGCCGCCTTCACCGACGTGGTTGCGTTGGGATTGCGTATCGAAGCGCGCAAACTGGCTTCGCTGGGCGGTTCCAGCGAGGCCGGATCATCTGATGTTTCCGACGGTTCCGCTACGTCTGCTGCGGCCGGCAGCCGCCACCGTGACGATGAAGTCGGGGTTGAGCGTGCGGGCGCGCGCGAAGGCGGCGAAACTGATGCACACAGCCGGCAACCTGTTCGCCACGGCCAAGGATTTCCGCCACGGGGCGAATCTGTGGCGGCGCGGACGATTGGAATAGGCCGTTCCACTGTCGTTTTCCACTACTGCTTTCCACCGCCGCTTTCCGTAATTTTCCCCCGTTTCATACCCCCACGCGACACGGCGCTGCGAAGCGTCAAGCGCGACTGTACAATAGGAATTCGCGCCGGGCCATGCATAGCCCCGGGCTCCATTTTTTGCCGCTGCGAGCGGCCTTTGCGCCGACAGGCGCTTTCGTGGTTCGGCGCTTTTCTCCTCTTTTGATGTTTTCCTGATTTTTCTCTGGCTTTCTTGCGATTTTCGATTGCCATCCGATCGGCGCTCATCTGGGTTTCATCTGCCCGACCTACCGGCACGTTGCCGAACAGCCGATACATGGACTACGCTTAGAAACCATGGATATTCATGTTTTGAACCACCCGCTGGTGGACCACAAGCTCACCGTTCTTCGCGACAAGAACACTCCGTCCTCCACGTTCCGCGAGCTCGTTTCCGAACTCGTGATGCTCGAGGCCTACGAAGCCACCCGCGACATCGAAGTCGTGGACAAGCCCATCGAAACCCCGGTGGCTCCGATGATCGGCAAGCACATCGCCGCCCCGGCTCCGATTATCGTGCCGGTGCTGCGCGCGGGTCTGGGCATGCTGGACGGCATGACCAAGATGATTCCGTCCGCTGAAGTCGGCTTCCTCGGCATGAAGCGCGACGAGGAGAACCCGACCCAGCAGATCACGTACGCGAACCGTCTGCCGGAGGATCTCACCGGCCGTCAGTGCTTCCTGATCGACCCGATGCTCGCCACCGGCGGCACGCTCGTTGCGGCCACCCACTATCTGGCCGAGCGCGGTGCGAAGGACATCACCGCAGTGTGCATTCTGGGCGCTCCGGAAGGTCTGAAGTTCGTTGAGGAAAACCTCGACCCGTCCATCAAGTTCAAGCTGGTGCTGTGCGCCGTCGATGAGAAGCTCAACGACAAGTGCTACATCGTGCCGGGCTTGGGCGACGCCGGCGACCGTCTGTACGGCGTGATCGACTGAGCTGCCAATCGGAATAAATCAATCGAATAAAAATTCGGCC
>ENA-OPVG01002744-OPVG01002744.1-human-gut-metagenome-genome-assembly--contig:-NODE-2744-length-10075-cov-3.048004_pt1 | contig 10075 bp, 8 predicted proteins | sample MGYA00241093_ERZ501975 | MGnify/ENA primary metagenome ERZ501975 (study PRJEB25962, sample SAMEA2042993) | human gut metagenome | biome: human gut; feature: human-associated habitat; material: faeces... | reverse complement strand
CCAGCCTATGCGACAGTGATCGCACAGGGAATTTCGGGAATCCTGTGTCTGATATATATTGCAAAGAAGGTTCCCGCACTGTATCTTCATAGAGAAGACTGGGAAATAGATAAGAATCTGGCCGGATGGCAGCTGAAGATCGGACTTCCGATGGCATTCCAGTATTCCATCACGGCGATAGGAACGATTGTTGTACAGTCTTGCCTGAATATCCTCGGTTCTACAGCTGCAGCCGGATTTGCGGCAGCAAGCAAGATCGAACAGGTGTTTACGCAGGCCTACGTTGCGCTTGGTACAACGATGGCGACTTACTGTGCACAGAATATGGGGGCAGGGAAATATACGAGAATCCGTAAAGGATTTAAGAGTGCAACATTGATTGGATTTATTTATGCGGTTGTGACAGGTGTGATTATTTTCTTTGCCGGAAAATATATGACGATATTCTTTGTATCAGAGAATGTAAATCAGATCATGGAATATGTGGATATTTATTTGAGGTGTGTAAGCGTGTCATTCCTGCCTCTTGTTATTGTTAATTTGTATAGAAACGGAATTCAGGGAATGGGATATGGACTGCTTCCGATGACAGCGGGGATTGCAGAACTTGTCGGACGGAGCGGTGCAGCGCTGATTGCATCACATTTTGGCAGCTATATGGGAATCTGTCTGGCATCTCCGGCGGCATGGGTGCTGGCGGGAACACTTCTTCTTATTATGTACTTTGAGATCATGAAAGGAAAGAAAGACAGAAATTTGAAAAATAGATAGAAAACTGAAAAGCAACTTGTTATAATAAAATGTACGAATAAACATAGAAACATTGATGGGTGAAACAGCATGAATCAAAGAGTAATAAAAAAAGTCCGCTGTAATATCTGTTCAGCGGGATGTCCGATCGATGCTTATGTAGAAGAAGGAACGCTTGTGTCGGTAGAAGGCAGCCGGGATCTTCCGGGGCAGAGTGGAGGATTATGTTCTAAAGGAGCTGCTTCCAGGCAGTATGTTTATAACAAAGACAGGATTCTGTATCCGATGAAACGGATCGGAAAAAAAGGAAGCGGGGAATTTGAATGCATATCCTGGGATGAAGCGTATCGGATGATTGCAGAGAATCTTCTCAGGATCAAAAAAGAATATGGTCCGCAGGCGGCAGCATTTTATGCGGGATATCCGAAATGGTACAGACCGGCACTTCTGCGGCTTGCTAATGCTTACGGGTCTCCGAATTACTGTACGGAATCCAGTACCTGTTTTCAGTCGGCGGCAATGGCATGGAGATTTATTTATGGAAATGACATCTGCTTTCCGGATCTGATGCATGCACAGACGGTTCTCGTATGGAGTAACAATCTGTATCATTCCAATGTGGGAATGGCAAGACCTTATCAGTCGTTAAAAGCACGTGGGGCGAAGATCATAGCCGTAGATCCAAGAGAGACCGTAACGACACAGGCAGCGGATATCCACTTGAAACTTCTGCCGGGAACGGACGGAGCACTTGCGCTGTCTATGGCACAGGTGATCATAGAAGAAGGACTGTATGATAAAGAATTTGTAGAAAAATATGTATATGGTTTTGAAGAGTACAAAGCGTATGTGAATCAGTTTCCACCGGAAAAAGCAGAGAAGATCACCGGTGTAGATAAAGAACTGATCCGTGAGGCTGCCAGAATGTATGCGTCTAACGGTCCGGCTGGCATAATGTTTTCAGCGTCTCCAGTTGTACATAATATTAATGGAATGCAGAATTACCGGGCAGTGATGTGTCTGATCGCACTTACCGGCAACTATGATATCCCGGGTGGCAATCCGTCAAGACCGGGTCCGGTGTCTCCTTGCAATGAATATGGAAAAGTAAAACGGCTGGATACGATAGAAGCCATCGGTGAGAAAGATTTTCCGGCATGGTTTGATCTCCCGTGTGAGGAAGCGCAGTGTACAAGAATTGCAGATTATATTCTGAAGGAAGAACCATATCCGTTGAAAGCTGTGGTGGGATTCGGCCTGAACCACAGAATGTGGCCGGAGCCGGAGCATTTTCAGAAAGCATTAAAAGCGCTGGACTTTTATGTGAATGTAGATCTGTTTTTCTCGGATTCAAGCAAGATGGCAGACCTGGTTCTTCCGGCAGCGTCTTCCTTTGAACGAGATGTTGTGCTGAATGGACGGGGAGGAATGTTCTTCCTGTCAGAAAAAGCAATCGAACCGATCGGAGAGGCGAAGAATGATATTGAGATCATGATCGGCATGCTTCGTGCCATGCAGTTACATGATGAAGCATTGGAACATGGCTATGAGAAATATATGGAATATATTCTGGAGCCATCCGGTGTCACACTGGAGGAATTGCGGGCGCATCCGGAAGGGGTAAAAGGACGTGTGATCATTCCGCCGGCATTTAAGAGATATGAAAAAGAAGGCTTTCATACACCATCCGGTAAGGTGGAATTTGTATCACAGATACTCGAACGTTACAAAGACAGCCACGGATATTCCGGACTTCCGGAATACAGAGATTTCCGTGAGGTGTCAGGCATGGACAGGGAAGCATATCCACTGATTCTGAATACCGGTTCCAGAAAACCACAGCTTTTCCATGCAAGAACATACCGGGTACCGTGGCTTGCAGGACTTGAAAAGGCAACACTGGTAGAGATCCATCCGGAAGATGCGAAAAAGTATGATATTGCAGATGGTGACATGGTGAGGGTATCTTCCCCGGTGGGAAGTATCTGCGGAATTGCGGCGGTTTACCTGAACAGCCAGCCGGGAATTGTACACGTCTATCATGGCAATGCAAAGGGTGAGGCAAATGATCTGATAGACAGAAATTATCTGGATCCAATTTCAGGATTCCCGGGATATAAAAGTTATTTCTGTAAAATCGAGAAAGAAAAAGGCGAGGTGAAGGCATGAGTTACCGATTAAAATTTGATCCGGATAAATGTGTCGGCTGTTATGCCTGTCATATAGCCTGTCTGGATGCACACCATGATGTGGAAGATGTAGATGCAAAGAGCCATCGGACGGTCAAAAAGGTAGTGAAAAATCAGTTTGAAAAGAATATCTGTCCGGGCTGTGATCACTGCGGTATCTGTATCAAAGCCTGTCCGGTGCAGGCAATTTACAAAGATCCGAAGACTGGATTTGTACTGACAGACAAAGAAAAATGTATTGGATGTCATGCCTGCGAAAAGGTCTGCCCGAAAGACGTGATCCATTTTGACAAGGACGGAAAAATGGAAAAGTGTGACGGGTGTATTGAAAGAATCAGGGAAGGGCGGGAACCTGCCTGCGTCAGAGTCTGTTTTCCCGGTGCGATCACACTGGAATAAAGACGAATAGATAAAAAGGTGAGACTGATAAAAGTAAGAATAGATGAAACTGGATAAAGTTAAGTAAAGAGAGATAAGGATAAAGGCGTATGTTAAAAATCAAGGAATATGTGAAGGCAGAAAGTCTGGAACAGGCATATGAACTGAACCAGAAGAGGACGAACTGCATTCTGGGCGGCATGTTGTGGCTTAAGATGTCGAACCGGAATGTACAGAAAGCGATTGATCTGTCCGGACTTGGTCTGAATCAGATCGAAGAGACAGAAGAAGAATTCCGGATCGGATGTATGACGACACTCCGTGAACTGGAATGTCATGAAAGATTGAACCAGTGGTGTGAAGGCGCAGTAAAAGATGCGGTCAGTGATATTGTCGGCGTACAGTTCCGGAACCTTGCAACGATTGGTGGAAGTATATTCGGACGCTATGGATTTTCGGATGTACTGACGGTGTTTCTTGCAATGGACAGTTACGTAGAACTGTATAAAGGAGGGATTGTTCCATTACAGGAATTTGCGCAGATGAAAAGAGACAATGACATTTTAGTCAGAGTCATTGTAAAAAAGGATCAGAGAAATATGATCTATCTGGCACATAGAAATTCCAAGACAGATTTTCCGGTATTGACATGTGCGGTTTCAGTAAATGCTGAAAATGGATGCGTATGTATCGGTGCAAGACCGCAGAAGGCGGTCCGACTGGAACTGACAGAAGCAGTTAGAGAAAAAGTATGGAGCGGTGTCTGTACTGAAGAAGAGATGAAGAAAGAGGCAGAATGCATTGCTTCACAGGTGAAGACGGACAGTAATATGCGCGCCGGCAAAGAATACAGAAGCCGTCTGGCATATGTTCTGATCCGCAGGACATTGGAAGCACTGAATACAAAAGGAGGAGATCAGTAGGATATGAAAGTAAAGATTCTTTTAAATGGGACAATGAGAGAAGCGGAAATATCCAGCGATCAGCTTCTGATCGATTTTGTCAGAGATCATGGATGTTATAGTGTAAAACGTGGATGTGAGACGTCCAATTGTGGTCTGTGTACGGTATTCGTAGATGATAAACCGGTATTGTCCTGTTCTATGCTGACAGCAAGGGTTGACGGATGCAAGGTGGATACGTTAGAAGGTCTTCAGGAAGAGGCAAAAGAATTCGGTGCATTTGTTGCAGATCAGGGTGCAGAACAGTGCGGTTTCTGCAATCCGGGAATGATCATGAATGCAATTGCCATGTTCCGCGAGAATCCGGAACCGACAAGAGAAGAGATTAAGGCATATCTTGCGGGAAATCTTTGCAGATGTTCCGGATATGAAGGACAGCTTCGTGCAATGGAAGCATTTATCGAATACAGAAAGAAAGGAGAAAGATCATGAAAGCAGTCGGACAACCGATAAGAAAAAAAGACGCAATGGCACTGGTGACAGGAAAACCGGTATTCATGGATGATCTTGCTCCAAAGGACTGCCTGATCGTAAAGGTACTCCGAAGCCCGCATGCCAATGCGATCGTAAAATCAGTAAAGACAGATGTGGCAAAAAGGGTGCCGGGGATTGAAGACGTTTACACATGGGAAGATGTGCCGCAGGAAAGATTTACAACAGCAGGACAGACCTACCCGGAGTTCAGCCCATATGACCGGCTGATCCTGGACCGGCATGTCAGATATGTGGGAGATCCGGTGGCAATCGTTGCAGGTGAGAATGAGGCATGTGTGGATAAAGCGTTAAAGATGCTGAAGGTGGAATACGAAGTGCTTCCGGCAGTTCTGGATTTTCATATGGCAAAAGATGGTGATGTTCTGGTACATCCGGAAGATAACTGGAAAGCACTCTGCAAGGTAGGCGCCGATAATAAGAGAAATCTCTGTGCAAGCGATTCTACGGAAGACGGAGATGTGGATGCAGTGCTGGCAGATTGTGATGAGGTCGTAGAAGGAACTTATCACGTCAGGGCTGCGCAGCAGGCCATGATGGAGACATTCCGTACCACTTGTTTTATGGATGCTTATGGAAGACTGAATATTTTAAGTTCCACGCAGATCGTATATCATGTAAGACGAATCATTTCCAATGCACTTGGAATTCCGAAATCCAGGATCCGTGTCAGTAAGCCAAGGATCGGAGGAGGATTTGGTGCAAAACAGTCGGTTGTGGCTGAATTATTCCCAGCATTTGTTACATGGAAGACCGGGAAAGCATCGAAGATGATCTTTACGAGAGAAGAATCACAGATTGCATCGTCTCCAAGACATGAGATGGAAGTTCATGTACGTCTTGGTGCATCCAGAGAAGGAAAAATCCGTGCGATTGATGTGTATACACTGTCAAATACAGGGGCATATGGAGATCACGGTCCGACAACAGTCGGATTATCGGGACACAAATCCATTCCTTTATATAGTTCTGCAGAAGCACACCGTTTTGCATATGATGTTGTCTATACAAATCACATGGCAGCAGGAGCGTACCGCGGATATGGAGCAACACAGGGAATCTTTGCGGTGGAATCTGCGGTAAATGAGATGGCGCAGAGACTTCATATGGATCCTGTGGAGATTCGTCTTAAGAATATGGTAAGAGAAGGCGACGTTATGCCGGCATATTACGGTGAGACGGCGAAGAGCTGTGCACTTGATCGTTGCCTTGAACGGACTGCGGAGCTGATCGGATGGAAAGATAAATATCCATACAAAGATATGGGAAACGGCAAAGTCAGAAGTGTGGGAATCGCAATGGCTATGCAGGGTTCCGGAATCTCCGGTGTCGATGTGGGATCTGCAACCATTAAGATGAATGATGATGGATTCTATACTCTGATGATCGCAGCGGCAGATATGGGTACCGGATGTGATACGATCCTTGCACAGATGGCGGCAGAATGCCTGGATTGTCCGGTGGAAAATATAGAAGTCCTCGGAGCAGATACGGATTCGTCTCCATACGATTCGGGATCTTATGCGTCAAGTACGACATATGTAACAGGAAAAGCGGTAGAAAAAGCCTGCCAGAAACTGATCGCCAGAATTCTTGAGATTGCATCCGGCATGCTGGATGCACCGGTGGAAGAACTGGAATTTGCAAGCGACCGTGTAGAATGGCCAAAAGCACGGAAGTCTGTATCACTGATAGATATTGGTACGAAATCAATGTGTGGAAATGGCTGTGCACTGGAAGCGACAGAAAGTAACAGTTCACCGACATCACCGCCGCCATTCATGGCAGGAGCTGTGGAGATTGAACTGGACAAAGAGACCGGTCATGTGGAGATATTGGATTATAAAGCGGTTGTGGACTGCGGAACAGTAGTGAATCCAAATCTTGCAAGAGTACAGACCGAAGGTGGTCTGGTACAGGGAATTGGCATGACGCTTTATGAGAACATCCAGTACAATGACAAAGGAACCATGTTGAATAATTCTTTCATGCAGTACAAGATCCCGTCCAGAAGAGATATGGGAAACATCCAGGTGGAATTTGAAAGCAGTTTTGAGCCGACGGGACCGTTCGGAGCAAAATCCATCGGAGAAATCGTAATTAATACTCCTGCACCAGCACTTGCACATGCAATTGCCAATGCGACAGGAATTTGGTTTAAGGAACTTCCGATTACCAGTGAGCAGATCGCAATGGGAGTTTTTGAGAAGGAAGATATAAAATAGATCATATATTAAAAAATATATGTATAAATGACTTGCAATCAGAACGAAAAGTCATTACAATATGGGGTAACGTTTAGAAAAATATGTGGAGGCCGCTAAGATGCAGTTATTAAAAGACAGAATCCGCAAGGATGGAAAGATAAAAGAAGGCAACGTCTTAAAGGTGGACAGCTTTCTCAATCATCAGATGGATGTAAAGTTATTTCAGGAAATCGGGAAGGAATTCAAGAGAAGATTTGAAGGTGAGGAGATTACGAAGATTCTTACGATCGAAGCTTCTGGGATCGGAATCGCATGTGTTGCGGCTGAAGTATTTGATGTACCGGTTGTATTTGCAAAGAAGACACAGACAAAGAATATTGCAGGGGATGTATATACAACAAAGGTAGAATCATTCACACACGGAAGAGTTTATGATATTATCGTTTCCAGAGAATTTCTTGGAAAAGGAGATAAGGTTCTTCTGATTGATGATTTCCTTGCTAACGGGAAAGCACTGGAGGGACTGGCAGAACTGGTTAAAAAGTCAGGAGCTGAGCTGGTCGGAGCTGGTGTTGTGATCGAGAAAGGATTTCAGGTTGGTGGAGATATCATCCGCTCCAAAGGAATTCATCTGGAGTCGCTGGCAATCGTAGAAAGTATGGATGAGAAGACAGGGGAAGTCGTTTTCCGTAATTAACAGCTAAAATTCAAAGGATTTTTTAAGGGAATGTGAGGGTTTCATATTCCCTTTTTTTTATTCCTATGCTATACTTTATGATAAGTATGTGAATGCATAAAGAGAACTTATAGTAAGGAGTAAGAACTTATGAAAAGAGTATTGTTAAAACTCAGCGGGGAAGCTCTCGCAGGCGATAAAAAGACAGGATTTGATGAAGCTACCTGTATGGGTGTTGCAAAACAGGTAAAGCAGCTCGTAGATGATGGGGTACAGGTTGCGATTGTAACAGGTGGTGGTAACTTCTGGAGAGGAAGAACCAGCGAGACGATAGACCGTGTTAAAGCAGACCAGATCGGGATGCTGGCAACAGTTATGAACTGTATTTATGTATCTGATATTTTCCGTTATGCAGGAATGAAGACAGAAGTATTTACACCATTTGTGTGTGGCGCATTTACTACATTGTTTTCTAAAGATGCGGCAGTAGAAGCACTGAATGAAGGAAAAGTTGTGTTCTTCGCAGGCGGAACAGGACATCCATACTTCTCGACAGATACTGGTGCGGTTTTAAGAGCAATTGAGATTGAAGCAGATGCTATGCTTCTTGCAAAAGCAATTGACGGAATTTACGACAGCGATCCGAAGGTTAATCCGGAAGCAAAGAAATATGACGAGATTTCTATTCAGGAAATTATTGATAAGAAGCTGATGGCTGTAGACCTGACAGCATCTATTATGTGTCTGGAGAATAAGATGCCGATGCTGGTATTCGGACTGAATGAAGAGAACAGCATTGTTGAGACGATGAAGGGAACATTTACAGGAACAAAAGTAACAGTATAAGTATTATTATGGATTATTGCGATAAAAGGAGATCACGCTATGAATGAAAGATTAAAAACATTTGAGGAAAAGATGAAAAAAACAATTGGAAATCTGGACGGAGAACTTTCAGCAATCCGTGCAGGACGTGCGAATCCAAATGTGTTAAATAAAATTGTAGTAGACTATTATGGAACACCGACACCAATCCAGCAGGTGGCTAACGTATCTGTACCGGAAGCGCGTATGATCCAGATCCAGCCATGGGAGAAAAGCATGGTAAGAGAGATCGAGAAAGCAATTATGACTTCTGATCTCGGAATCAATCCTACCAATGACGGAACAACTGTACGTCTTCTCTTCCCGGAACTTACAGAGGATCGTAGAAAAGAACTGGTTAAAGATGTTAAGAAAAAAGGGGAAGCTGCAAAAGTTGCAATCCGTAACATCCGTCGTGACGGAATTGATGCAGCTAAGAAATTAAAAGGAACAGATGTCTCAGAAGATGAGATCAAGGACATGGAAGATGATCTGCAGAAACTGACAGATAAATATGTAAAAGAAGTGGATAAAGCTGTAGAATCAAAATCAAAAGAGGTTATGACAGTATAAGATCTGCAACAGATAAAAAGGTATAGAATAAGAAGGGGATAAGATCCAGAGAATCTGGAACTGTCCCCTCTGTTCTTGTATGACTGAAGAGCACTAAAAAGTTTTTTGATTACATAAGTTCGAATGTGTTAGTAGGAGGAAATAATCATATGAATGTACCAAAGCATGTTGCAATCATATTGGATGGAAATGGTCGTTGGGCTAAGGCAAAGGGAATGCCCCGGAATTATGGTCACGCACAGGGCAGTAAGAATGTAGAGCGTATCTGTGAGGAAGCATGGAGAATGGGGATTAAGTACTTGACTGTCTATGCATTTTCTACAGAAAACTGGAACCGTCCGGATGATGAAGTCAATGCATTGATGAAGCTTTTACGTAATTATATGAAGACATGTCTGAAGACAGCAGCAAAGAATGATATGAAGGTTCGTGTGATTGGAGATATCACCAGACTGGATGAAGATATTCAGAAGAGAATTCTGGAACTGGAAGAGGCAACGAAGAATAATAGCGGTCTGAATTTCCAGATTGCGATCAATTATGGAAGCCGGGATGAGATGCTCCGGGGCATGCGGAAAATGTATGCAGATCTCCGTGACGGCAAATTGCAGGAAAACGAGATTGATGAGACACATTTTGAAGCTTATCTGGATACGAAAGATATTCCAGATCCGGATCTGTTGATCCGCACCAGTGGGGAATTAAGATTATCTAACTATTTGCTGTGGCAGTTGGCTTATACAGAACTGTATGTTACAGATTGTCTGTGGCCGGATTTTGATGAGAAGGAACTGGAAAAGGCGATCTTTCAGTATAATAAGAGAGATCGACGGTTCGGCGGGGGAAAATAACGTATTCAAAAAGGAGATTTTTATGTTTACAACACGATTGATCAGTGGTATCGTACTGGTTATCCTTGCTATTTTCTTCGTTGGAAAAGGAGGCGCCCTCCTTTTTGCAGTGACAGCCCTTATTTCACTGGTA
>ENA-OPVG01002733-OPVG01002733.1-human-gut-metagenome-genome-assembly--contig:-NODE-2733-length-10121-cov-2.728393_pt1 | contig 10121 bp, 8 predicted proteins | sample MGYA00241093_ERZ501975 | MGnify/ENA primary metagenome ERZ501975 (study PRJEB25962, sample SAMEA2042993) | human gut metagenome | biome: human gut; feature: human-associated habitat; material: faeces... | reverse complement strand
TACCGGCTATGAGGCACAGACGATCCATCGTCTTCTCGAACTTTCGGGAATGCCGGAAGATGACAGAGAAGGCCAGCCCATTCATTTTGAACGAAATGCAGAAAATCCTCTGGAAACGGATGTCATTATCATTGATGAGATGTCGATGGTGGATATACATCTCATCCATTCGCTTCTTATGGCAGTTACGGCAGGAACGAGACTGATCCTGGTAGGAGATGAAAATCAGCTTCCAAGTGTTGGACCGGGAAATGTACTTCGCGATATTATCCGAAGTGGACAGTTTCCGGTAGTTGAACTGAAGAAAATCTTCCGACAGGCATCAGAGAGTGACATTGTTGTGAATGCACATAAGATCAATAAAGGTGAGCAGGTGGAAATCAATAACAAGAGCCGGGATTTCTTTTTTCTCAAAAGATACGATGCGGATATCATCATTCGCGTAGTGATTGCACTGATTCAGGAAAAACTTCCCAAATATGTGGAAGCAAAACCGTTTGAAATCCAGGTTCTGACACCAATGCGAAAAGGACTTCTCGGTGTGGAACGTCTGAATCAGATCCTGCAGAGATACCTGAATCCGCCGGACGCTTCCAAGAAAGAGAAAGAAATAGGACAGGGACTTTTCCGTGAGGGTGATAAGGTCATGCAGGTTCGCAATAATTATCAGCTGGAATGGGAAATCCGCGGAAGATATGGAATACCGATCGAAAAAGGTGTTGGAGTTTTTAATGGGGACACCGGCATCATCAAAACAATCAATGAATTTGCAGAAACAGCAGAAGTTGAGTTTGAAGATGGCCGATGGGCGGAATATTCATTTAAACAGCTGGATGAACTGGAACTTGCTTATGCAGTAACCATACATAAATCACAGGGATCAGAATATCCGGCAGTGATCATTCCACTGCTTTCCGGTCCGAGAATGCTGATGAACAGAAATCTTCTTTATACAGCAGTAACACGTGCGAGAAAATGCGTTACTGTTGTGGGAAGTGAGGAGACTTTCCGTGATATGATCCGAAATGAGAAGCAGCAGAGAAGATACAGCTCGCTGGATCAGCGCATTCAGGAAACCGAATAAATCTCTGCAAAAGAACTCGATAACAGGAAAAGAGAGCATATCATCGGGGAGAAAGGCTTTCTTTGAAAAAAATGAAAGAAAAATGTCTGGATGTACTGTACCCTCCCAGATGTCCTGCATGCGGCGGTATTCTGGAGGATAAACAAAGAAGTATCTGTCCGCAGTGCGAATCGATTTTTCACCCTGTTTCAGAATATTATTGCATGAAATGTGGAAAACCGGTAAATGAGACGGAAGAATATTGTAGTGAATGTCGGCACAGAGAACGGAAATTTATTCGTGGAAGAAGTGTGTTTCTGTATAATGCGCAGATGAAGAATTCTCTTCTTCGGTATAAATATTACGGGAGCCGTGAATATGGAAAATATTATGCGGAATCGATGTGCAGATATGTGGGAAGAGATATAAAAAGCTGGAGACCGGACGTAATCATTCCGGTGCCGCTTCACAGGCGCAAAAAGAGAATGAGAGGGTTTAACCAGGCGGCCGATTTGGCAGAGCGCATTGGGAAAATCCTTGGAATTCCGGTTGCGGAAGATGTTATTTATAAGTCCAGGGAAACACGGTCACAGAAAAAACTGGACGCTGAAGAGCGAAAGAAAAATCTCAGAAATGCGTTTCAGGCAGCAGGGCCGGTAACAGGCCTGAGAATTCTTGTGGTCGATGATGTGTATACGACAGGGAGTACAGTGGAAGCCATGGCAGAATGTCTGCTGGAAAATGGAGCGAAAGCCGTATTTTTTGTAACTTTGTGTACGGGAAACATCTGAATGGGTACATCTTTGAACGAAGGTTGGACGGAAGCGGAAAAAATACTTTTCATGATTCGGGATATATGATACAATCAATCTATGTATGATTATTTCTGGTATTTTCAGGAAATATGGTTTGAACAAGTTACTGTGTACAGTAACAATGATTGTGAGGAGCAGGATATGATCAACGAAGAGAAGGTTAAGATTATGACAAAACTTGCCATGTATGAGCAGGGCAAGGGCAGAAAATATCTGCCGGTCAGCAAGTATTACCGAAGCGATTATATAGGGCTGGCACTGATCAAGAATTTTTTTCTGGTCACAATTGGATATTGTCTGAGCGTTGCAGCTGTAGCGGTTTATTTTGGAGAATATCTTCTGGAGAATATACACAAAATGAATCTGATAATGCTCGGTGTATATATTGTGATCGGCTATCTGATCGTACTTGTGGCATATTCAGTCCTGACGTATATACAGTACTCGGTTCAGTATTATCGGGCAAAAAAGAGTGTCAGAGAATACTACAGTCAGCTTACTGAACTGAATAAGATTTATGCCAGAGAAGAAAAAAAATCTTCTGGCAGAGGAAACGCAGGAGGGTATCGTAAATGACAGCATTACTGGAATTCAAACAGAAAATAAAAGGAATTTATGCACAGTACGAAATGTACCTGCTTCCTTTATTGAAATTTGTCCTTGCACTGGTTTATTTCATCTGGATCAATACCAACATGGGATATATGACTGCACTGGATAATATTTTTGTTGTATTGATCTTATCGCTGATCTGCTGTATTCTTCCATCCGGAATGATGATCTTCGCAGGATTTGCACTGATGGTGGGACATTGTTATGCACTTGGAATCGAAGTGGCAGCTTTTCTTCTGGTACTGATTCTGTTCATGATGATCCTTTTCCTGCGTTTCAGCAGCGGTAAAAATATCGTGCTTGTGTTTACACCACTCGCATTTGCATTTGATATTCCGGTGCTGCTTCCAATCGGATGCGGACTTCTCAGCAGTGCGGTATCAGCACTTCCGGCAGCTGGCGGCGTGATCATCTATTATTTTGTCCGTACAGTACGTATACAGTCGCAGGCTCTTCTTGGCATGGACTCAGACATTGTCGGTAAACTGACACTTCTGTCAGACAGCCTTATGAAGAATGGTGAAATGTGGCTTACACTGATTGCTTTTATTGTAGTGGTTCTTGCTGTGAATCTGATTCGTACCCGCATGTTTGATTATGCATGGAGAATTGCAATTGTTGCCGGTGGAGTGATCTATATTGTGATCATGCTGGCAGGAAGTATGAGTCTTGGAATTTCAATTTCCGTATTTTCACTGATCATTTATACTGTGGTTGCGGTACTGGTTGGAATCATACTGGAGTTCTTTGTGTTTGGTGGAGACTATACAAGAACGGAACGTCTGGAATATGAAGATGACGATTACTATTATTATGTGAAGGCTGTTCCGAAGGCACTGGTTGCTACTTCTGAAAGAAGTATCAAAAAGATCAACGGAGAATCTGCAAGAGAAGAACGAAAATCGGCAGAGCGCGTGGTAAATTATTCCACCCCTCTTTTTCAGGGGGAAGAGCCACCGAAAAAGAAAAAAAGAGTTCAGGAAACAGAAGCGGCGTCTGTAGTACAGAAGGCTGATATAGATGATATTGATTTTGAGAAAAAGCTGGAGGAATCCCTGAAGGATCTGTGATCCGGCAAAAGTAACCTGACAACAGCAACAGAAGGAGAGGAGAGTTTATGCGGAATATTACAGACATACTGGCAAGATATTTATCAGATATCAATCTGCCGTCTGTCAGTATTATCGATATCATTGAAATAATCCTGATTACATTTTTTGTATATCAGTTCATGGTGTGGATCAAATTTACACGCGCATATACTCTGCTTAAGGGACTTCTGGTCATTGGCGCATTTCTTATTATTGCTTATATATTTAAGATGAATACGATCCTGTGGATCGTATCAAAACTGGCCAGTGCACTGATCACGGCGATCGTTGTAATATTTCAACCTGAATTGCGAAAGGTCGTGGAACAGCTGGGACAGAAAAAAATCATGGCATCCATTTTTCCTTTTGATTCCGGCAAAGAAGTAAAAGAAAGATTTACAGATAAGACGGTCAATGAACTGATCAAAGCATGTTTTGATATGGCTGAGGTTAAGACAGGCGCACTGATCGTGATCGAACAGGAGATCAGACTTGATGAATATGTCAGAACGGGAATCAATGTGGATGCTCTTTTGACCAGTCAGCTGCTGATCAATATTTTTGAACACAATACACCACTCCATGACGGTGCAGTGATCGTAAGAGGAAATCGTATTGTTGCTGCAACCTGTTATCTTCCACTGTCTGACAATATGGAACTGAGTAAACAGCTTGGAACCAGACATCGTGCAGGTGTTGGAATCAGTGAAGTGACAGATTCTGTTACGATCATTGTTTCAGAGGAAACAGGACAGGTTTCTGTGGCACAGAACGGTCGGCTGTTGAGAAATATCAGCAGCAGTCAGCTTCGTGAAGTACTGGAAAAAGCACAGAATAAGAAAATTGTGGATAACAACAAACTGAGACAGTTGTTGAAGGGAAGAGTGAAACATGAAGAAAAAAATAGGAAATAATCTTTCTTTGAAAATTCTGTCTCTTGCAATTGCTATTCTGGTATGGCTTCTGGTTGTCAATATAAACAATCCGATCAGTACAAAGTCATTCATTGTGTCAGATGTGGAATTGCTGAATGAGGCATATATCGATGCAGACGGAAAAATGTGTATGCAGGATGAAGAACAGGTTCCCATCCGTGTGACGATCAAAGCTCAGAGAAAGATCCTGGACAGGATCTCACTCAATGATATTCGTGCGGTTGCGGATCTTCAGCAGGCGGTGAGCCTGAAAACAGATCCGGTCATGGTTCCGATCACTGTATCCTGTGGGCGGATTTCAGCAGACAATATTGAAGTGAGTCCGCAGAATATGAGCCTTCATCTGGAGGATAAAGATACACAGGAGTTTGTAGTAAATGTGAATACAAACAACACAAAACCTGACAGGGGCTATGAAATTGGAGCGCTGACTTCCAATCCGGAGAAAATCAAAATTACAGGTCCGGTGTCTCTGATCAATAAAATAGATAAGGTAAATGCTTCCATCGATGTAGATGGAGCAATGGAAGATGTGACTCAGGAGACCGATGTCAAGATCATTGATAAGAACGGTGAGGAATTTACCGATACAGACATGGGTTATCTGAATGTTTCGAAAGTATATGTAACTGCAAAATTATGGAAAGTTCAGTCGAATGTCAGAATCAGTGCAGAGTATTCCGGTACTCCGGCAGCAGGATATCAGGTGGAGAGTATTATGACAACACCGAATGTGATCAGTATTGCCGGAAGTGAAGATGCACTGGCATCACTGAAAGAGCAGAATAATACGATCTGGCTGCCGGGTTCTGTGGCGGATATTTCGGATCGAAACAGTGATTTTGAAGAGAAAATCAATATTTCAGATTATCTTCCGGATGGCCTGAAGCTTACCAGCGATTCCAGTGAAGATGTATTTGTCAGAGTAAATATTCTTCCGGAGGGAAGCAATGTATGTGAGGTTCCGACAAAGAATATAATTGTGAATGATTCACCTGAGGGAATGCAGGTTTCATTTGATACTGCAAAGATAGAAATTCGTGTTAAGAAAACTTCCGATGATCTTGCAGATCTCACAGAAGGCGATATTAAAGCGTCAATAGATCTTAAGGGAATGAGCGAAGGAAGTTATGAAGTGCCTGTCAGCATAGAAATACCGAAGGGATATGAGCTGGTAGACGAAGTAACGACAGGGGTGGAGATTTCCAAAATTTCTACAGCAGATGAAAGCAATTAACAGGAGATTTCAGAATGGTAAGTCAGAAGATAACAGTCAATAATCCATCGGGACTTCATTTGCGCCCGGCTGGTATATTGTGTAATGAAGCTATAAAATACAGTTCCGCGATCACATTCACTTTTGAAGGCGGTACAGCAAACGCGAAGAGTGTATTGAGTGTACTGGGAGCATGTGTAAAATGCGGAGATGAAATTGAACTGGTCTGCGAAGGGGCAGACGAACAGGAAGCATTGAAAGCTTTGACCGATGCGATCAGCAGTGGTCTTGGTGAATAGAAACATATGTAAAGAAGTTTAAGGAGGAGTAGTCGTGAAAAAACAAGTTGTGGCAGTAATGTTGAGCCTTGCAATGTGCGCATCTACCGGTGCAGAAGCAAGTATTGTCAGTGCAGCCGAATTTTCTTCTGAGGTGTCAGCAGCAGAGGAAACGGAATCTGATGAAGCGTCCGTTGCGGACGAGAACGATGGTTCTGCAGTAGTGGATGATTCCGCAGTAGTAGATGATTCTGCAGTCGATATCGATTCAGATGCGGCAGCAGATGATGCAGATCAGGCAGAAGATAGCGTTCCGGCAGATACGGAAAATCAGGCAGATGTTGATTTCAGTTCCGGTGAGGAAGAGGTTGTGACTGAAGAGGCAGAGGATGAGGCTCCGGCAGTGACAGAAGAAACTGCAGAAGAAGCTGGTAAAGCAAATGAATCATCTGATGCTAATGGTAAAGTAGCTTCCCTTGAGTATACAAGATGGAAATTTGTAAATGGCAAATGGAAACTGGAAAAGTACTCACCTTCCAGAATACAGGAAACTGCAGCTGCTGTCGGAACAGAAGAAACTGCAGAAGCAGCAGGAACTGATGAGAATGCAGCTGTTGATACAGCAGCAGAAACTACAGAAGCTGTAGCAGATGAATCACAGGCAGCTGTTGAGACAGCAGTAGAAACACAGCAGACAGATGAGACACAGCCGGCTGCAGATGAACAGCAGGCAGAGGAAGCAGGTGCAAGTGCTTATTATACATCAGCAGATGGCCTGGTAAAGATTACAACATTGAATGTTAATAACAGTGTTCTGGCTTCAGGATATTATGCATTTGATAAAGATGGATATCTTCTGACAGGAAGAAATGCTGTTGGAAATGATTTCTATTATTTCCGTACAGAAGGCGATGTTCAGATTGTGAATGCACTTTCTGCAGATAAGAAGACACCTTATAATTCTCAGCTCGGTCAGGCAATTTCCGATACATGGATCTGGGATGCAGGTCAGGGAGCATTTAACTATTATGGTCATGATAATGGTAAACAGGTAAATCTTGAAGCAAACAAGATTTACAGTATCAATGGAGCTTTTTACTATCTTCTGAATGGTGGTAAGCCATACGTAGGAGACCAGAAGATCAGCGGAGGCATCTGCTATTTCCAGCCCGCAGCATCTGCAGGAGATATTCCTGGTAAGATGGCAGTCAACGGATGGTTTGGAAAGAGTACCAATAAGGGTACACAGTGGCGTTATTTTAATGCAAACGGAGATTACCAGAAAAAAGGAATCGGAGCATACAAGCTTCTGAGTAACAGCGACAATCTTTATCTGCTGGATGCAAATGGTTACCTGATCAGAAACAGAAAACCAGTCAAGGGTGCTGACAGATATTATTATATGGCTGACGGTAATGGTGTTGCATACAGAAATAAACTGATCAAATACGGTAAATACAGATACTATTTCACCGGCAACGGACGTCGCGCTACCTGGAAAAATCGTTGGGTGAAACTTTCCGGAGCAGGAAACCGCTATTATTATTTCGGAAAAGTAGCAGGACGTGTTCAGGAACAGAAGGGAATCAAGAAAGTTACTGTCAATGGTAAATTTGTCGGATGGTTCTATTTCTCTTCCAAAGGTAACTCTTTTATAAACTGCTGGAAGAGCGGAAGATATTATCTCGCAGACGGACGTATGGCAAGTGGTGTTACCAAAATTAATGGTAAATATTACTTCTTCCAGAGATCCAGTTCCAAATCATATAGAGGTAAAGTATACAAAAGCAAATGGGTTAAGTATAATGGCAGATACTATTATGCTTCCAAAAGCGGTGTACTTGCAGAAAATGGCTGGAAACGTATCAAGACAGACGGAAGATTCTATTACTTCTATTTCAAGAATCTGACAGCTGTAACAAATAAAACCGGTGTAGAACACAATGGAACTTACGGAAGCCTGGATGGCAGAGGTCGTTTCATTGAGGCTGGCTGGGTTGTTGTAAATAACAACAGAAACTATGTACGTTATATCGATCCGAAGACTGGTAAATATGTCAAGAATACAACCAGATGGATCAATGGTATGCAGTACAGATTTAACAGCAGAGGATACAGAGTCAACGACAGAACAAATGAGACGCAGCAGCTATTATCTGACCTGTGATCGTGTGAACGGAGTGCTGACTGTTTACACAGACAGCACCATGAGAATCCCGATCAAGACAATCCGCGTTTCTGTTGGTAAAGCCGGTACAGAGACACCTACCGGTACATGGACAATGCACAGAGCAGGACGCTGGCAGGAACTGATGGGACCATCCTGGGGACAGTATGGAACACATGTTGTGAATGGTATTTTTGTTCATTCCGTAGCATGTGGTCAGGCAAACAGTTATAATCTTCCGGTTGGAGAATACCTGAGACTTGGAAATCCGGCATCTCACGGATGCATCCGTGCCTGTGTAGCTGATGCAAAATGGGTTTGGGACAACTGCAATGGTTCCAAGATCCATATCTTTGATGGCACATATACATCCAATGAAGCACTCAAAGGACCTCTGGGCAGAAAAGCACTCACACCTTTAAGAGGCAGCAAGAACTTTGACCCGACGGACCCGGCTTGTAAGTAAATAATAAAATACAGCGCTCTCCCAAATGGAGGGCGCTTTTCAGGAGGAAAGTAAAATAATGAGAACATACCTTGTAACTGGTGGCGCAGGATTTATCGGATCCAACTATATTCATTATATGTTTAAAAAATATGACAACGAGATCCGTATTATCAATGTAGATAAACTGACTTATGCAGGAAATCTTGAAAATCTGAAAGATATTGAAGACCGTGAAAATTACACATTTGTGAAAGCTGATATTTGTGACAGCGAGGCAATCATGAAGATCTTTGATGAAAATGACATTGATAGAGTCGTTCATTTTGCAGCAGAGAGTCATGTAGACAGAAGTATCCGTAATCCGGAAGTTTTTGTTAAGACAAACGTACTTGGAACTCTGGTTATGCTGAATGCAGCAAAATCTGCATGGGAACTTCCGGACGGAACATTCAAACCGGACAAAAAATTCCTGCATGTATCAACGGATGAGGTATATGGATCTCTGGAAGAGAACGGCGGATTTTTCTATGAGACAACTCCATATGATCCGCACAGTCCGTATTCTGCAAGTAAAGCATCCTCTGATATGTTGGTAAAATCCTACATGGATACTTACAAATTCCCGGCAAATATCACAAACTGCAGTAATAACTATGGTCCATACCAGTTCCCGGAAAAACTGATTCCGCTGATCATCAACAATGCACTTCAGGGAAAGAAACTTCCGGTATACGGAGATGGAAAAAATGTTCGTGACTGGCTTTATGTTATGGATCATGCAAAAGGAATCGATATGGTACAGGAAAAGGGAAGACTTTTCGAGACATATAATATCGGTGGTCACAACGAAAAACAGAACATTCAGATCATCCATATCATTCTGGATACTCTGCAGGAGATGCTCCCGGAAGGGGATCCTCGTAAAGAACTTGTCAGTGAGAACCTGATCACATATGTAGAAGATCGTAAGGGACATGACCGTCGTTATGCGATCGCACCGGACAAGATCAAAGAGGAAGTTGGCTGGTATCCGGAAACCTGTTTCGAAGATGGTATCCGTCTGACAATCCAGTGGTTCTTTGAGCATGAAGACTGGATGAAAAATGTTACCAGTGGTGACTATCAGAAATATTACGAAGCAATGTATAAAACAAAATAATATCTCATAAAAGATGAGATCAGAAACGCTGTATATTTCAGGAATTCTCCTGATCTGTACAGCGTTTTTTATGCACAGAGATATGGAAAAAGATTTTAGCAAAAATAGGCATTGAATTTACAGAGCGATTGTGAGAAAATAATATGAGATATGTCTAGCTCTAAAAAGGAGAATCTGACAGGCTACATAAGATAGCAGTTTATGACAATGGAGGTAAATAGATGAACAAAGGAATATACCGGATTGCGGCTGGTGTTGGTGCGGCAGTGATCCTGGTGTCTTCTGCGACAGCACAGGCAGCAACCGTAAAAATCTATTTTAGAGAGTGGCATCAGAA
>ENA-OPVG01002731-OPVG01002731.1-human-gut-metagenome-genome-assembly--contig:-NODE-2731-length-10129-cov-3.715505_pt1 | contig 10129 bp, 8 predicted proteins | sample MGYA00241093_ERZ501975 | MGnify/ENA primary metagenome ERZ501975 (study PRJEB25962, sample SAMEA2042993) | human gut metagenome | biome: human gut; feature: human-associated habitat; material: faeces... | reverse complement strand
CCGATAATAACCTGAACAGAATTCTTGCCAGGCTTCATAACGCCTGCAACACCTGCAGATTTAATCTTCTTGTCATCAACCTGAGTGATATCCTTAACCTCAAGTCTCAGTCTTGTGATGCAGTTGTCAATGCTTGCAATATTGTCTTTGCCACCGCAGCCCTCAAGAATAGTCTTTGCAACTGCTGTGTAGTCATTGTTAGAAAGCACTGCCTTCTTCTCTGCCTCAACATCATCGTCCTCTCTACCAGGGGTCTTAAGATTCCATTTCTTGATAGCGAAATAGAATACAATGTAGAATATGATAAAAGCTGCGATTCCAAGAGGAATGATGAGCCATGTCCTTGCTGCAGCCGGAAGTGAAGATGAGAATAATAAATCCATCGCGCCGGCTGAGAATGAGAAGCCTGCTCTAAATCCAAGAGCTACTGTAATCATTGTGAAAATACCATAAAGTAAAGCATAAATCACATAGAGAACAGGAGCAAGGAACATAAATGCAAACTCGAAAGGCTCTGTAACACCACAGATGAATGCACAGATAGCTGCAGAAGCAAGGATACCGATGGCAGCCTTTTTCTTAGCAGGCTTTGCACACTTAACCATGGCAAGTGCTGCACCAGGAATACCAAACATCATACATGGGAAGAAACCTGACATGTACATTCCGAGGCTCCATGAAACATCCTTTGATGTCTCGCCTGCCCAGAAATGTTTGAGGTCTCCAAGTCCGATAGTATCGAACCAGAATACGTTGTTTAATGCGTGGTGTAATCCTGTAGGGATTAACAGACGGTTCAGGAATGCATAGATACCTGCGCCGACTACATCAAGACCAACGATTGCTTTACCGATAGATACAAGAGCACCGAAAAGTAATGGCCATACAAACAGTAATACTACAGATGCAAGGATTGAAACAACACCTGCGATAATTGCTACGCAACGCTTGCCACTGAAGAATGACAGCCAGTCAGGAAGCTTTGTATCCTTAAATCTGTTGTAACACAAAGCACCAATAATACCGGCTAAGATACCGATAAATGGGTTTTCAATCTTGTCGAATGCAAGTGTCTTTGTAGCGCTGTCAGCGATAGATGGCATGATAGTGGTAACAAAGCCTGTAGACAGGAGTGTTTTCATCATCAGCCATGAAGCTAAAGCTGCAATACCGCCGGTACCGTCGTTCTTTTCCGACATACCGACACCAACGCCGATTACAAAAAGGATGGCCATGTTGTCAATCAAAGCGCCCCCTGCTTTAACTAAAAACAGACCTATTAAATTACGTACACCCTCGATGTCACCACCCTGCATGGTTGCAGGACATAAATAATATCCAATACCCATGAGGATACCACAGATAGGAAGTACTGCTACGGGAAGCATTAAAGCTTTACCCAGTTTTTGAAGAAATTTCATAAATTTCCCCTCCTTTACATTATGTATACTAAACTGGAGATACTCCAATAAAGTTCGTTATTATTATATAATTATATTCAAATCTACGCGAGACTTAAAATCTCATCACCGGCGGATACATTCCCCTCTTTGAGCATCTTTATCTCACTATAATCAGCAGTGTTGCCAATTAAAACCGGAGTAATGACATTAAGATCTGCTGCCTTAATCTGCTTCAGGTCAGCCTCCATCAAAAGGTCACCCTTCTTCACCTGATCACCAACGGAAATATGTGATTTAAAAGGATCACCCTTTAGTGTCACTGTATCCAGACCAATGTGCAAAAGCAACTCGACTCCCTGAGTGGTCGTCATGGTAAAAGCATGAAGCGTATCAAATACAGCTGTCACCTCACCATCCGCCGGAGCGTAAAACCTGCCCTCAGAAGGAATCACGGCCACGCCGTCTCCCAATATCTTCTCAGAAAAAGTAGGATCCGGAACCTCTGTAATAGGAACCACTCTGCCGTTGCACGGAGAACAGATCACCTTTCCCTTTGACTTATTCTTGAAAAAACCTAACATGATATCTCCTTTCCGTCGATATACACACTCACAATATCCAAATCATCATTGAGAAGCACAAAATCTGCTCTCTTTCCTGCAGAAATGCTGCCTGCTTCATCATAGATGCCAATCTCCTTAGCCGGATTGGCTGTAGCACACATAATTGCCTCCTCAAGCGGAATACCTGCCTGCCTTACTGTGAAACGCATACAATCCATCAGATTTGTTGCCGAGCCTGCAATTGTCCCATCATGGAGTGTGGCAAGCGAACCTCTGACCGTCACTGCCTGTCCACCGAGTGTATACTCGCCATCCTCAAGCCCTGTGGCTCTCATGCTGTCACTTATTAAAATCATGCGCTCAGCCCCAAACATGGCAAATGTCGCCCTGATAACCGACGGATGAATATGCACACCGTCACAAATGAGCTCCGCATGACACTTTTCTGAATCTCTCACAGCCCCGATAACTCCCGGATTCCTGTGATGAAGCGGTGGCATCGCATTATACAAATGTGTGGCATGGCTTGCACCATGCTCAATAGCCTCTACCGCTGTGTCATAATCAGCCGCTGTGTGTGCTATTGAAACCACAACACTTCCTCTTACCCTGTCTATAAAATCAATCGCGCCCGGCTCCTCCGGAGCGATATCTACAAGCTTTATCAAGCCATGGGCCGCATCCTGAAGCTCACAGAAATAATCATAATCACATCGCATGATATTCTCTGCCGCCTGTGCGCCCTTTTTAGAAGGGCTGATAAAAGGTCCCTCCATATTGATACCTACAAGATGTGCACCACCATGATAAGTATAATCACCGGCATTTTTCATGACACTCAAAAGCTCATCCCTTTGAATGGTCATAGTAGCCGGACACACGCTCGTCACTCCGACAGAAGCCTCATACCGCGAAATTATATCAAGTGCCTCTTTAGTTCCATCACACATATCTGCGCCTTTGCATCCATGAAAATGAATGTCAACAAGTCCTGGAATCATCTTAAGTCCTGTAGCATCTACTACTTCATTGTCAACATAATCAGGGGCTTCCAGCACTTTGGTGAATGTGCCGTTATCTACAACGACATCTCCCTTAACAAATACATTATCCTGTGTATAAACATCAGCATTCTTTATAATCATATCTTCACAACTTTCTATTCACCAAGTTAATATGCTTTAATAAATCTTACTAAGAGCTGCTTCATCTGCTACCAGTGTTACATCATTATGCAGCTGCAGAACTGATGCAGGAACATATGGTGTAATATGTCCAAAAAAGGCTTCTTTCACAATCTGTGCTTTATCTTCTCCACTTGCAACAACCAGAATCTTCTTTGCCTGCATTATTGTCTTGATTCCCATTGTGTATGCCTGTCTTGGAACATCTTCTGCTGATTCAAAAAACCTCTTATTAGCTTCTATTGTAGATTCTGTTAAATCAACACAATGAACCTGTTTTTCAAATGAATCTGATGGTTCATTAAATCCTATGTGTCCATTATGGCCTATTCCTAGAAGTTGTAAATCAATACCTCCAAGAGACTTAATCAGTTCAGAATATCTGTTACATTCTTTTTCCGAATCCTGCTCCATTCCATTAGGAATATGAGTATTCTCAACTGATATATTCACATTATCAAATAAATTCTTATGCATAAAATAATAATAACTCTGATCATTGTCCTGACTGAGTCCCTTATACTCATCAAGATTAACAGTCTTAACTGCTGAAAAATCCAAGTCACCTTTTTTATACCATTCTACTAACTGCTTATATAACCCAACTGGCGTTGAACCAGTCGCAAGTCCAAGTACACATTCCGGCTTCATAATAATCTGTGCTGATATAATATTAGCTGCCTTTCTACTCATATCAGCATAATCTTTTGCTTTGTATATTTTCATCACTTATCACTCCATTTCACATATTCTGCTACGAACACCAAGTACCATTGATGGCGATACACTAAGCTCATCTATACCCATCTTAATAAATCTCTCTGTAAGAGTGGTATCTGCTCCAAGTTCTCCGCAGATTCCTACCCATTTGCCATGCTTATGTGCTCCCTGTATGGTCATCTCAATCATCCTAAGAACTGCCTCATGATGCGGATTATAAAATCTGTCCAGTCTGTTATTCTGCCTGTCAATTGCAAGTGTATACTGTGTAAGGTCATTAGTACCTATACTAAAGAAATCTACAAGCTCTGCAAGTTCCTCACTTAGCATAACTGCCGCTGGTGTCTCTATCATAATTCCCTGCTCTGGAATCTCATATGGAATATTCTCATTCTCCAGTTCCTCTGCCACCTCAGCAACAATCTTCTTAATACTTACAACTTCTTCCACAGAAATAATCATTGGATACATTATAGATAAATTACCATATTTAGCAGCTCTTAATAATGCTCTCAACTGTGTTTTGAATATATCCGGCTGCTCCAGACATATTCTTATGGCACGATAACCCAACGCAGGATTATCTTCCTTGCCAAGTCCAAGATAATCTGCTTTTTTATCTGCCCCAATATCAAGTGTACGAATAACTACTTTTTTATCAGCCATCATCTGTAATACCTGACGATATGCATTAAACTGTTCTGTTTCGTCCGGAAGTTCATCTCTTCCAAGATACAGAAACTCACTTCTGAATAATCCTATTCCTTCAGCATCATTTTCTAATACATAAGCAACATCAGATACATTTCCAATGTTCGCATAAAGGTTAATCTTTCTGCCACTCTTTGTGACTGACTCTCTTCCTTTATAATTAGCAAGCAGCTTTTTCTGTTCCTGTTCCTTCTGCTGGGCTTCCTTAGCCTGTGCTATCTGATTCTCATCCGGATTCAGGTAGAAAATTCCATTCTGACCATCTACAATTGCATTAACTCCATTGGGTAAGGATTCTAACTCAATTGGTACACCAATTAATGCTGGAATATTCATCATTCTTGCAAGAATTGCTGTATGGGAATTAGCCGAACCATGTACGAGCACAAATGCTAAAATCTTATTCTTATCCATCTGTACAGTTTCACTCGGTGTCAAATCATCTGCCACAATAATTGATGGCTCTGTGTTTTCCCAGTCAGGCTGCTCTTCACCGCTCAAATTGCTCACCAGACGATTAGATATATCCTTTACATCCGCTGAACGTGCCCTCATGTAATCGTCATCCATATTAGCAAACATGTCAGCAAAATTATCTCCTGTTATTGACACCGCATATTCTGCATTAACATTCTCATTGCATATCATATTATGAATGGCATCCTGATAATCTTCATCTTCAAGCATTATCTGATGCACTTCAAATATCTCTGCATTAACTTTACCAACCTCCTTTAATGCTTTATCATACAGCCTGGCAAGCTGTTGAAGCGTCTTTTCTTTAGCTTTGTCCAGACGCTTTAATTCTTCATCAACATTCTCAACATGTACACGCTTAATCAGACTTTCACTTTTCTTTAGAACATTAACTGGTCCGATAGCAGTACCCTTATATACTGATTTTCCAATATATTTCTCCATATTCTACCCTCTCAGATTCTAATAATAAACATTCCCCAGATATACAAATATTTATTATATTAACTAAAATGTACTAATTTCCATGTATTAAATTGTCGTTCGCTTTATTATGTTTACATATTAACAATTTTTTAACAAAATGTCCAGCATTATTTGTCACATTTTAATAAATTATGTATTTTTATTAATACATTGCAGATTAAAAGGCAATAAAAAAGACTAACCAGCCAGTGTAATTTATAATACAACGCTGATTAGTCCATATTAGTATTTCTATCTGTCCGCATTTTTCAACTTATGATTAACAGCCATCGCAACCACACCAAGTAACACAATGAAAAGAGAGATAAACTGCGATGTAGAGAATATTCCGACCTCACCTCTGTAATCGTTTCTTAAGAACTCAATTGCAAATCTTCCAAGTCCGTAGGTTATGCAATATAAGAATCCAATATTACCTGCTGCCATATGCTTTCCGGCAGCTTCCTTACCGTCAGCCTTGCGCTTCATAACAGCAGTATAAGAAAACTTAGCTGCTATTATCATAAGAAACGCCATATTAAGAAAATCTGCCCCCGATGATATAAGCTGTGTAGGAATCAGTTTAACTCCTGATGGTGCAAGTGAACCAGCCGGGAAAACAACTCCCCAGGCTGCATCTGTCTGTCTTCCGTAACAGCAGCCTGCAAGGAAACAGCCGATTCGTCCAAAGCCCTGTGCCAGCGCTATCTCAGGCATTACCAGGTCAAAATATTCAAGGAATGATAACTTCTTAATCTTTACATATATAAGGTTGCACAGTACACCTGCAATAAGTCCGCCATATACAACGAATCCCGATGAGCCAAGCACACCTATAGGATCTTCTATAAAATCCTTAAAGCTCACTATTATATACAACAGCTTTGCTCCAAGAAATCCCGATACTCCCGCAATTATCGCAATATCAATAAGAGCCTCCTCTTTCATTCCCATTTTCTTAGCCCTGTACTCGCCAACAAGCAGTGCCAGCACAAAACCCATGCCAATCATCAGTCCATAACCATGAATTACGAACTTTCCTATATGAAATAAATCTGTCTTCATAAAATCAATCTTCCTTTCTGTCACCTGTGAACCAATCCTACATCAGTCCCAGCTTTTCCTTAGCCATCGCAAGTCTTCTGTCAAATTCTGCATAAAATGCCTTATCATCAGCACATCCGGCATATGTCGTCATATAGAACACTCTTAAGTTAAATGTATTAAGAATCTTCACATTATCCTCTGAAAGTCCCGGTAGTGCCGCCTGAAGCTGCTTCACATACTCATGCCATCTGACAATATAAGAATCATACTCCGCAAGTCCCTCGATGCCAAGCCATTTTTTCAGTTTAATCTTCGATAGATTATCCTTATTACACTCGCCCTTCTGCACAATATATTTAAAATGTGTCTCATCCTCCCAGTATCTTCCAAGTGGGAACATTCTGCATATTCCCGGTCTTATCGTATGTATATTGCACAGATTATCTTCACGAAGAAAAGCACATCTTCCGTCTGATTTCTGCATTTTTAAATTAGGCATAATAATACCATCCACAACATTTAACTCAAGCTCGTTCATCGTAAGCTGTTCAAATGTTTTGCCCAATCCGGTTGTGAGCTTGTAACAGTCATATGGGTCAATCACAATCGTACTTCCCATATTCTGGCAGCATACAGTCTGACAGCCCTTACACGAGTTAGTATCAACACGCACAAGGTCATTCTCAGTATACAGTCTGCCATCCGATATATCTTCTAATGAAACATTTCTTAACATTATTCAATCCTTTCAAACGTGTACAAAAGATTATAAATCTTCACGCACATATTTACTTCACATTTAACTATAGTAAAAAATATGTATCAAATCAAGAACATTTTACTCCCATTTTTCGCCATAATGTGCTAAAATACATTCTTGTATATTTATTTTAGGAAATCTGATATTGAGAAAGGATTAAGAAAAATGAAAGATAAGATTGTTACATTTGGTGAAATTATGCTTCGTCTCTCTCCTGAGAACAACGCAAGATTTACTCAGTGCAATGCATTTGAGGCTGTTTATGGAGGTGGAGAAGCCAATACTGCTGTGTCCCTTGCTAACTTTGATGTTGATGCTAATTATGTAACAAAGCTTCCAAAACATATAATCGGACAGGCTGCAATCAACTCACTCCGTCAGTACGGCGTGGGCGTAGACCATATCGTGCGTGGCGGCGATCAGATTGGTATCTACTTCCTTGAGAAGAAGACAAGCCAGCGTCCAACTAACGTTATCTATAACAGAGCAGGTTCTGCATTTGCGCTTGCTACTGCTGATGACTTTAATTGGGACGAAATATTTGACGGTGCAACATGGTTCCATTTTTCAGGAATCACACCTGCAATCTCTGATGAGATGACTAATATCTGTATCACAGCCTGCCAGAAGGCTAAGGAAAAAGGCATGACTGTAAGCTGTGACTTAAACTACAGAAGCAAGCTCTGGTCAAGCGAAAAGGCATGTGAGGCAATGTCTCGTATATGCCAGTATGTTGATGTATGTATCGCTAACGAAGATGACGCTATCGGTATCTTCTCTATGAATCCTGCCGATGCTAATGGCGAGGAGAAAAATGCTTACATTGCCAAGGAACTTATGAAGAAATTCCCATTCAAGATGGTTGCTTCAGTATGGAGAACAGAAACTTCTATCACAACATTTAAGCTCCAGTCAATGATTTACACAGAAGGCAAGGCTTACTACAGCAAGGAATTTTTCATGCACATTCTTGACTACATCGGTGCCGGAGACGCTTACTGCGCTGGTCTTATCTACAGCCTTATCAACAACTTTGACCCTCAGAAGGCAGTTGAATTTGCTAACGCTGCAAGCTGCTTAAAGCATACTGTAAGTGGAGATTACAACTTAGTTACAGTTGACGAGGTTATGAAGCTCGCTTTCTCTGACGCTGGTAACGAAGTTCAGAGATAATTAATATCACAAAAAACAGTACCACCAATCTTAATTCAAAAAAGATTAGTGATACTGTTTTTTTACCATTCTATCTGATTCTATCAGACTTTATCTTACTTGCAAAAGAAGCTGTAAGAATACCAACCAGCCCTTCTAAATAATCATATATTCATTTCCTAAAGCTTATCCCCACACTTCTTCTGCAATTTCCTTGACAAGCTTTAACTTAGCCCACTGCTCTTCCTCAGTAAGCTTATTTCCTATCTCGCATGAAGCAAATCCACACTGTGGGCTCAGATACAGTCTGTCAAGTGGAACATATTTTGCCGCCTCATGAATTCTGTTAATAACAAGTTCCTTGTTTTCAAGCGCTGGTGTCTTAGTTGTAACAAGTCCAAGAACAACCTTCTTGTCCCCGGATACCTTTGCTAATGGTGCAAATCCGCCTGAACGCTCATCATCATATTCAAGATAATAAGCATTAACATTTTCCTCACCAAAAAGCAGATCAGCAACGCTGTCGTATGCACCTGAGCTGAAGAATGTTGAATGATAGTTACCTCTACACACATGTGTGTTGATAAGAAGATCTTCTGGTGCAGCAGCTACAACCTCGTTGTTTAACTTAAGCATAAGCTTCTTGTACTCTTCAAGAGCCTCACCGCTTCTTCCTGTAAGTGCAACAGCAAGTTTTGGATTGACCATTCCGCCCCATACACAGTCATCAAACTGAAGATTTCTACAACCTGCTGCATATATTTCAGCAACAAATTCATTGTAAGCCTTAATTACATCTTCTGCAAACGCTTCCTCTGTTCCATAGATTGCAAGTGTATCTGCTAAAAGCTCTGCACCTGTAAAATATGCGTAGAACTGTCCAGGTGAAGGAATTGTCTGCTTGGCAACAGTGTTCTCATCCTCTAATGCCTTAACGAATTTAAAATGTTCAACAAATGGATGGTTCTTTACTGATATTTTTCCAACCATATATGTATCATCAATCATTGCTGCTTCTGCGTCAAATGTTGTATTGCCGTCAACTGTCTTTCTATGCTCAACTCCGTTGAAACCCCACATAAAATCAAGATGCCATGTAGATCTTCTGAACTCTCCATCAGTTATAACATGATAACCAAGTTTCTTAACCTTTGCTACAAGCTCTCTTATGCAGTCATCCTCAACAGCAGTAAGCTCCTCCTGCTTAATCTTTCCACTTTCATAGTCGGCTCTTGCCTTCTTTAATCTTTCCGGTCTTAAAAAGCTTCCCACATAATCATATCTGAATGGTGTATTTAATGTACTCATGTGTATCCTCCTGTTATAAATCAATCGTGAGAATAATTGTATCAGATGTGATTTGATATTTATAATACATTTTTATTGTGGTTAGCCATAGTTTTAAACTATGGCTAGTTTTGCTTTATGACCTTATTTACAGGTGTGTTCACATACTGAAAGAAACCGTTATGGATCCATCCTTCTGATAAGACCATAAAATAAGGCAGCCCCGCATAGCTGAGTCTGCCTTACTTTCTTTATTTAATGTTGATGCCACTGGCATATTGCTGCAGAAACTGTTTCTTTCCACATGGTCTTCCCAAATAATATCCCTGCAGATAATCAACCTTCATTTCTTTCATTTTC
>ENA-OPVG01002728-OPVG01002728.1-human-gut-metagenome-genome-assembly--contig:-NODE-2728-length-10137-cov-7.615255_pt1 | contig 10137 bp, 13 predicted proteins | sample MGYA00241093_ERZ501975 | MGnify/ENA primary metagenome ERZ501975 (study PRJEB25962, sample SAMEA2042993) | human gut metagenome | biome: human gut; feature: human-associated habitat; material: faeces... | reverse complement strand
ACCGCGGTGAATGAAGCAGGAAGCTCCGACCTCTTTAGGTGGGAGTAGTTCACAAAGCAGTTCAAATAGGCATTATACAATTACAGGTTATGCAAATGAAGAAGTATACAATAAATATATTGCTGATTGTGATAAATTCACAATGTACCAGAAAGTATGTAATGTGGTATATCAGTCTACTAACGGACGAATGGATGCGGAAATTGAAAGTAATACTTTATATGTTACTCCAAAGAAATTTTCTAAGGACGAATTAACCAACATTAAAAAATCAGTATGGAAACAGACACAGGATAAGATCTTTATCAATGGTAAATATGCAGATAAACAAGAATACGGGATAAAAGATTACAAAGGACAAGAAGTAATTTCAAACTATTCGTATTTCGATAAGAAATTAAAAACAAATGCGTACATACATGGAAAAACTTTTGTAAAGCCTGGAAAATACGATTCTTTGTATCCAGATGCTAAGTACTATGTGAAGGATGCTAATACAAAGATGGGATTAAAACTTAAGTTTTTGAATTTTGCTGTTAAAACATATCGTTCAAATGATTTTTTGGGTCTTGCGTATTTGGTTGAATCCTTGTTAATTGTAACAGTTTTGGTGCCAGCAGTATGTATATATGTGTTTAAAAACGGAAAAAAAGGAGTTTGATTGTGTGAAGAATGATGAAAAAAAGAAATGGAAGAAAACCAGTTGTCATTCTTAGGATAGGAATAGCTGGTGGATGAATGCCAGGGCGGGAGGATTCTCGCCCGTTTTCTTTTAAAAAGCAAGAATCTTTATATGTGAAAAATATTCTTTCAAAAATATCTCATATTTATAGTAGAAGGCTAAGAAAGGAGTACGAAGATGAAGAAATGTCTCACATCAAGATATATTAAAAAGACGGATCTACGGCAAGAAAATAACGAACGGATCTTGCAGGATCTTTTCGCATTCAATTCCATGAAACGCACTTCTTTTTTATGGCAGAGACAGGATCGGAAGTTCTTGAAAGATGACGGAAAAGAGCTATCTCATCAGCTGAAGTTGAAGGACATATACGGATGTAAGGATTACTTCATTAATTCCGCTATTGGAAACGCTAGAGCACTCATCAAATCCGGACAGGAACTGACGAAGTTGTATATTGACGATGCCAAAGATGATATGAAAGCAATCCAAAAGGTTCTCCGTAAGAAGAAAAAATATCGCAAGAAGCTGTTGAAGATCAAGGAATCGATCATCAAGCATACAAAAGATCCAAAGAAATCACTGAAAGGATCTGCAAACATCAAGTATGAAAAAGATGGCAGTGTGACAATGCAGTTCTTCCAAAGGATATGGACCTATGAAACACTGTATCTGTTCGAACATCAATGGCTGGATCGAAAGCTTCGGCAGTTAAAGACACAGATCGCGAATATGGAGCATAAACTGAAACGACTGGAGGTTAAACAACAAAGATTCAAAGATCACCCTCTCAAGGTAAAGTTTGGTGGAAAGAGGCTGACAAAGAACCGGGCGATTCCAGAACGACACCGAGCATTAGAGAAACGAAGGAATCAAAGAATGATGATCTCTGGCAGAAAAGACTGTAAATATGGAAATTTTGTTTTCCATTATGATATTGAAACAAAAACATTAGAGTATCGGAGTATGACGGACTGGGATGGAAACAGGATCTGTTTTCCAAATGTCACATTCCCTTACGGGCAGGAATGGATCGAAACCTGGTTACAAGAACGAAAAGGTGCGATCGCATGGGAGATCGTAGACTGTGGAACTGCCTGGCAGATCCGCTGTATCCTGACGAAAGAACCGGAAGATATGAACAATTACTATGGAGATGGAACGATCGGAATCGATGTTAACTTTGATCATATCGCAATGACAGAGACAGATCAGAGTGGAAATCTCCTGCATCATAAAGTTTTTTATTATGATATAGAAGGAAAGAGGAGTGGCCAGATCAAACATCAGATCTCGGAAGCTCTGGAAAAGATCTTTCAATATGCGGATCAACAGTACAAACCAATCACAGCAGAGAACATTAAAAGTATCCAGAGAAAGAAGTTTTACGACAAGCATCGAAAAAGACACTGGCATATCAGTATGTTCGCCAGTGCCTGTATCCGGGAACTTCTGATCTCAAAAGCCGTGAAGTATCATATCGGTGTCAAGTTTGTTCATCCGGCGTATACGTCCAAGGCTGGGAAAATGCGATATCTGAGAAGATACGGACTCAGCATTCATGAAGCCGCGGCTCTCTGTATCGCAAGGAGAGGACAGGGATATAAAGAATCGATCCCATCCTATCTGAAACCTTACCTGAAGGATGAAAAAGTCCGTGCCCTGATCCCGCAGCAATGGGGATCCATAACGAAACTCATCAACAAAGTCACTACACAGGATCTCCTGTCCTATCAGGATCCTGTCTTACATAGAAACTGATAACCTATTTACAAATGAATCTATGGAGTCATCCTGTACCGGGCGTGAGCCGGAGTCCCTCAGAGAAAACTGCCGTCCTATCCCGGATGCATTGCAGGATGACTGGAACACAGGGACTGTCTGTGACCGGATCAATGGATCTCCTTTCTGACGGCAAATGACCTTTTTTTTAAAGAGGACAGGCGTTCTCAGATCGGCTCAGGGATGCAACGACCGGTGTTCCGATAGAGGAAACTCTCTATCAAAAAAGGATCGCACGAAGTGAGGAGAACGAAGTGTCGATCGCCATACCACCATTGGAAGCCACTTGTCATTCTTTGAATGGCTGGTGGAGCCTCGCCAATGACGAAAATCAGGATAACTTGAAATATGATCCTGAATATGATGATCAGGAATGTGAATTAAAAGATTTCAAAGGGCAGAGAGTATGTTCGGGTTATACTTATTCTGATAAAAATTTAAATATCAATGCCTATGTATATGGAAAAACTTTTGTAAAACCTGGAAAATACGACTCTTTATATTCAGACGCAGAATACTATGTGAAGGATACTAATACAAAAACAGCATTAAAACTTAAATTTTTGAATTACATTGTCAAAACATATCATTCAGATGGATACTTAATTACATTATGCAGTTTTGAAATTTTATTTTTCATAGTCGTCCTTATACTTACAATGTAAGAGTATACGTAAAAAAAGGAGTCTAATTATGAAAAAGATAATGAAAATAATTGTATATACTGGAGTTATCATTTCTTTGATTCCAATCATTACGATGTTCTGTATCAATCTGAGACAAAATAAGATAGAAACGGACCGTAATTTTTATGGCAAAGAAATTACAGAGGGTCAATTAAAAGTCATTCAAAATTCATATCAAAAATATGAGTGTAATATAAAATATTTTGTCATAAAAAAAGATATAGGACAGTTGAAATACTATTATAATGATAAAAATCATATGAAATTTGAAACGAATGAAAAGATCTATAATAAATACATTAAAGGTGCAGATATTTTTTTTGTATACAAACCAAAATGTCAAATCAGTTATCGTTCCAATCATGGAAAATTAACAGCTACGTTTATTGGAAACAAAATCTTTTTGATACCAAAAAAATTTTCGGATCAAGAATTAAAAACAGTGAAAAGTCTTGTGGTTCAAAAGAGTCATAAGAAAGTATTTTTAACATACTCCTTAGATGATGTTGCAAAAAAATATAACAATCTTGCAATTCATGGCTTGAAAAATAAAAAAGCAATTACTGATTTTAAGTTTTCCAATGAGCTTGGGAATGGATCAGTTTGTGGAAAAAGTCTCATAAAATCTGCAAAATATGATCGCTTATATAAAGATTTTGCTTTCTATCAAACTCCAAAAGAAAAACTTACAAATACAAAAGACAGGTTCTTATTGTTCTCTGCAAAATTACAGCCCTGTTATCCTAATGGATATTTTCTGTTTTATATGGTCTCATTTTTATTTTCTACACTATTAGTATTGTTTGCAGGAGCTAAAGATGAGAACGTCTTGATTATTATATTACAATATGTTGTAACAGGGCTTTGGATTGGTCAATGGGACAAAAGCGGAATTGTAATGGCGATTATTCTTATTTTGATTCTGTTGTTTTTCATAGGAAAGGAATTGAGAAGCATAAGAAAAGAGGGCGATTTACAAGATGAAGAAAAGAAAAATATTTGAGTTTTTATATCAGCTATTATTATTCCAATCATTTGTTGGATTCTTTGGAAGCATATTTGTTTTGTTGGTAATGAAATTTACGTTTGTTTATGAACCAATAGGATATGAAGAAACACATCCTTTTCATCCAATACCACCCCCAGCAAGTTTTCTGCAGGTCATACAGTATCATCCCATAATCTCAACATTTTGTGCAATCTGCGGAATAATATTTTTTCTGTATGTTGCATATAACGTGACAAAGACTATCGAAATGCATGTTAGTGGAAAAGAGAAGGATGCCAGATTGTTAATGCATCATTGTATCAATGCCTTAATAAATCTAAAAAATGTAAATATAAAAGATTTGGAGGAAGAGAAAGAGATGATTGGCGAAGTTAATGTATATCTGACAAACCCAGGTGACCTTAATCCTGAAAAAGTGATTGACTATTATTCAGATTCTGATTTTGAATACAATCTTCGTATCGGAGATTACTGTAAAGTTGTATTAGATAGAGAGGAGCCAACTCATTGGATATCTGGTATCATAATTGAGATCAACGAAGAAGAAAATTCTTTTTCAATAATAGATTCTGATGGTAATATCATTAAAATTGAGTGTGATCATATTCATAATATATGTTCTAAAGAAGAATTACAAAATCTAATGAAAGGGAAGAGTATAAAATGATTTTGCAAGAAAAAATTAAAAATACCAGTTTGCTGAATAAAGAATTATCCAACGAAGAAGTCAAATCAATTGTTGAACCAGCAAGAGAATCAGTCAATGCAAAAACAGCATTGTTTTCAATTCGTCCGGAATATGTAGAAAAGATTTTCAATGGAACCAAAAAGTTCGAATATCGAAAACAGCCAAACAGAATTCCAATTAGCAAAATACTGATATATGAGACAGCTCCAATCATGAAAATTGTGGGAGAAGCAGAAGTTGAAAAAGTTCTTGTGGATACACCAGAAGTGATCTGGGAAAAGACCAAAGAATATCCTGGAATAAACAAAAAGTTTTATGATCAGTATTTTCGAAAGCGAGATACTGCAGTTGCTTACCAATTGAAAAATGTGATCAAATTCGATATTCCAAAAGAATTAAGCGATTTTGGGATTAAAAGAGCCCCACAATCATTCTGCTATCTGCCATGAAATCTTATATGTGAAAATAATTTTGTTTGAATTCTTTCATATTTATATTGAAGATGAAAACTATATTCGAAGAAAGGAAAATATATGGCAGGATTAGATAATAACATGCTTTCAGTTATTGAATGTTTGGCGAAAAATAAAATACAGGATGCGAAAAATGCAGCGATCGTATGCTGCAAAAATGATACAACAAAAAAGAACGCAGCGAATCTTAATTACTATCAAAAACTTTTAGAAAATGGAAACTCAACATTTATGGAACTTCCTCCAAATCTTCAAGCCTATATGTCATTAGAAGATGTTTCCGGATTTCGTGAAGATCGATATTATGTTGGAGAAAAACAACAGAAACTGTATATCAGATTCTTGTAGGAACAAAAGTATCAGATAGACTAATGGAATATGGCATTTCCTATCATAATAGTACGCTTCTATATGGGGTTCCTGGAACAGGAAAAACTGAATTTGCAAGATATGTTGCATATAAATTGGGGCTTCCATATGCATATTTGAACTTTTCTAATCTGATTGATTCATATATGGGAAAAACGGCACAAAATTTATCAAGAATTTTCGATTATTGCAAAGGAATGAAATGTGTATTGATGTTGGATGAGATTGATTGTATTGGACAAGCTAGGCAACATAATTCCGGCCCAGATGCAGAAATGGGACGAATTGTCATATCTCTGATGCAATGTCTGGATAATCTTGTACATGGACAGATTGTAATTGCTGCAACAAACAGAGAAGACATTCTTGATAAAGCATTAAAACGAAGATTTCGTAACAAAGTGGAATTTACAAAATTCAATGAGAACGAAGAGCTTAAAATGATTGAAAAATTTGTAGAAAGCATTGATCTTATGAACATGGATCAAGAATTGGTTGAATATGTAAAGGATGATCACACGCAATCTGAAACCATGGATTTTCTTGTAGAAAAACTGATCCAAAAGGTAAGCAGGGAAGTAATCTAGATGACTCAAAAGGTAGTATTTATATAATATCGGATAATCTTCAAAAAGAATCCGAAATCTTATATATGAAAAATAAAAATTGCGAAATTCATCATATTTGTATTAAACAAAGAAGAAAGGAAGATGAAAAGTGAAAGAAGCATACCCTGTTTTTTTAACAGAAGATACAAAAGAAAACGGATTCTTGGTATATGTCCCAGGACTTGAAATTCATACAGAAGCTGCCGATCTATATGATGCGATTCAAATGGCAAGAGATGCGATTTCTTTAAAAGTTGCAGATCTGGAATTGGATGAAAAAGGACTTCCTACACCAATGACTTATGAAGAAGGATTTGCTAAGGTTTCGAAAGAATATGGATGTTTGGAAGGAATCATGACTTATGTAGACATTAACACGGAATCTTATCTAAGCCGTTTGAAAAATAAGTCTGTTAGAAAGAATTGTTCTATTCCTGTTTGGATGGACGATGAAGTCAAAAAATATGGAATTAGTTGTTCAAAAGTGTTGCAAAATGCATTAGCTATGAAAATTGCAGAAGAACGTGAAAAAGATAATATAGGAGATATCAGGAATGAAAATAAAAAGCGGTAGAAAAATGGATATAAAATTTAGTTCAAAATTAGAAAATATATACTTAAATGGGGGAACATATAATTTGCTGATCGGAGCCATTGTACTATATGGCTTGTTGATAAATCTCATTACATGTGCGTTTTTCAGAGATTATATAACAAGGATCCCATTAAAAGGATTGTTAATTGGATATCTGCTTATCGCAATTGTTGGAATTTCCATAATGACATTTTGTAAATCGGTGATCTTAAAATTCATAGGCTACAATATGCTGGTAATTCCGTGTGGTGCAACATTATCTACAACCTTAAATGATTATGTTGGAAAATCTGATATTGTATTAGAAGCATTGATCATTACAACGATCATTACTGTTTGTATGGTGATTCTTAGCTCTGTTTTTCCTAAATTTTTCTTAGGAATTGGAAGAATGCTTTTTGTTGCACTGTTAGGCATTATCATTGCATATATTGTGTGTCTTTTTGCAGGCTTAAATTCTGGAATTGTAACATGGATTTCAGCGATCGTATTTTCTTTATATATCGGACATGATTTTGTGTCAGCACAGCATGCATCCCATAATGTAGCAAATGCGATCATTTTTGGTGCAGATATCTATTTGGATCTGATCAATCTTTTTGTTGATCTCTTGGCAATCTTAAAAGACAATGACTGATTACTTATATATATGAAGATAGATCACAGAAAGGAGAATGCAAAGTGAAATCAAATATTAATTACACATATCCGAAATATGTTTCCGTAGAACAGTCCGATGGACAAATTGTTCAAATTTTGTATAAAAATATCAAGAATCATGAGGAATTTATTAAATGATTATACGGATGAAGGAATAGATGAATATGAAAAAGAGGCTTATACCCAATTGAAAGATCTGAAAAAGCAAATTAGAGAAAATCCTCAAGTAGTTCTTGCTTTAGATTTGCCCACATGGAGATATGTAGTCAAATCATAAAAACATAATTGAAAAAATACCAAAAACAGATTAGTTGTTCAATCGCTAGTCTGTTTTTTGTTAATATTAGCCAGTTCTATCATTTAAAATCTTATATATGAAAAATATCTTTTGAAAAATCTCGCATATTTAAATAAAGAAGAAAATGTAAATGTTTCATCTTGGGATAGAAGGAGAATGGAGAAATGACAGAAACACCGAAAGAAAAAATTGAAGAGCTGATTGCATATTACAAAGAATATGAAGACAGTCCACAGACAGAAAAATGCTTACAAGAATTATTAGCATATAAAGAAACCGTAACAGGAATTGCAAGAATGCTGGGCGTTACTCAGTACGATATCTCAAATAAGGATGCAGAACTATTAGACGTGAATCTTAATAATGATGCTATCAAAAATGCAATAGATAGATACAGAGCTTGTACAAATACATATCTAAACAAAATTACAATCGTGGCATTAAAGGAGTTATTAGAATATAGGAAAACAGAATTAGCGCCAGATCAAGTAAACAAAATGAAAGACGAACTTAATTATTACAAAGGTGAGTTTTACTACATAAAAGAACAGTATGACCAATTGCTGCATGACATGGATGAAATAAGTCCCTATTAAGACAAATAAAGGAGAAAGACATATGAATGGCTTATTAAATACGTTGTTAGAAGAAAAAGAGAAGCTTGATGAATTATACCGGATAGAGGAACAGCATCGAAAAAGAATTCACGAAACCTTGGATACATTAACTATTGATCAAATCAAGGAAATGTCATTAGAAGATAAGATATTACTGAGAGAAACGTTTTTGCTTTCTATTAAAGCTAAGCAGAGTACCATGTCCATAAGAGCAATTGCACCGCATGGGCGTGGGTGAATGCGCCTTGATGAACCCTAGATTTTCCTTTCCTCTTTGTTCTTTTATATAGTATCGAATAACTTTCAAAAGGAATCCAAAATCTTATATATGAAAAATATTTCTCATAAAATCTCGCATATTTATAATGTAGGAACAAAAAGGAAATTTATAAATACGATGTTTCCCAGACATCAGAAAGGATACAACCATATGGCATTTACCGTGACACAACGGGTGATCTCATCCGAAAATACGATCTACAGTTATTGCGACAACCTCTGCAGAAAAGCAAAGTTGTTGTACAATGCTGCTCTTTTTCGTGTCCGTAATGTTTTTACCGGATATGAGAAGGAGCATCGGACAGAAAACGAGATCGGAGTCTTTGAAGAGATCGCTATGTTGCAGAAAGCTTATCCAACGATCCATGTCCGGAAAGTGATCTCTTATTATCATCTGGAAAAGCTGATGCGTGTGACAGATAATCCGGATTTCTTTGCCGGTCTTCCAAAACAGACGGCTCAGCAGATGACAAAACAGGCTGTCACGGATTTTAAGAACTGGCTGACCGCTTTAAGAGATTTCAAGAAACATCCGGAAAAGTATCTGGGAAAGCCTAGGATGCCGCATTATAAAAAACGGGATCTTGCGACTGTGATCATCACGAATCAGGATGCCGTTTTGTATCCAGAACAAGATGGTGTATCCTTGAAACTTCCGATCACAAAGGAACGTTTGTACTTCTCAAATATCTCAGAGGATGCTTTTCTGAAAGATGTCAAGATCAAACCATATCATGGAAGATTCTTACTCTGTCTGACATTTGAAGAACCGGAACCTGTGATCAAAACTTCCATGCCGAATACCTGTGCCATTGATTTCGGGACTGACAACTTCGCAGCTATCGTATGTGATGATGAATCATCAGCAATCTACAAAGGCGGAGCTGTCTTATCTGATACGCAGTGGTTTCATAAACAGAAGGCAAAGTATGTTTCCATCCTGACAAGGGGACATAAAAACCGATATATCCCATCGAAGAGATTATCTGATCTTTCTTATCATCATGCGAACTTTGTAAAGGATCAGTGTCATAAGATCAGTCGGGGCATTATCGATTTCTGCGTGAAGCATCAAGCAGGGACTCTGATCCTCGGTGTGAATCCGTTATGGAAACAGAATTCCAGGATCGGAAGAGTCAATAACCAGAAGTTTGTCTCCATGCCGATCGCTTTTCTACGAACAATGATCACATATAAAGCATTAAATGCAGGGGTTAAGATCGTTGAACAGGAAGAAAGCTACACGTCCAAAGCAGATATCATGACAAAGGATTACATCCCTACCTATGGTGTGGATGATGAGAACGCACAGTTTTCTGGGACTCGTATCAAACGAGGACTATACCGTTGCGCAGATGGAACGATCCTGAATGCGGATTGTCATGCGGCTG
>ENA-OPVG01002725-OPVG01002725.1-human-gut-metagenome-genome-assembly--contig:-NODE-2725-length-10149-cov-4.615811_pt1 | contig 10149 bp, 11 predicted proteins | sample MGYA00241093_ERZ501975 | MGnify/ENA primary metagenome ERZ501975 (study PRJEB25962, sample SAMEA2042993) | human gut metagenome | biome: human gut; feature: human-associated habitat; material: faeces... | reverse complement strand
TTTTGTCCTTGGAGAGGGACTCTAATAACTACTACTTTATAATACGAGGAGGTTTTCTTTTCTCCGCAGATGAACAAGGGCGGCCCCGAGCATGATCCGGGGAGCCAGGCGGCGGGTGCGCGGTGACTTTTCCCAAAGGAAAATGAGCGAACAACACCAGCGCCGCAAGTGGGCCCGGCCAACCTACGGCCACGATCCGGCAGTGGACAGGCAGGCCGCCTGTCCCTCCGGGCCGCCCTCTCGTCTGTGAGGGAGCGCCGCGCCGAGTATAGTTGTCTTTGGACAGGTCAAGGAAATGGGCGCGGCGTTCCCTAAATTTTTATCAAAGGGGGAATGAAAAAATGAAGTTCGATCCTACATTGGCCGCTATGCTGGCCGATCCGTGGAGCAACAACGCCTGCCGGGGATATGTGATCTATGCGATGGAAAACTGTGGCTTTTCCCCCGAGGACATCCGGCGCGTTGTCGGTGAGCTCCATTATGTATTTGATTTCAAAACGCTGGACGAGGCCCAGCACCATTACGAAAACGGCCCCTATTGACTTCGAGACAAAGTGTCCCGATGTGAGGACAGGCCAAAGGGCGGCACTTATGCGGTGCCGCCTTTTCGCGTTTCCCCACAGGACAACCGGGAGGCGTTTATCAGTCTGAACAAAGGAGGGTTTACCGTGAGATTAACCGCACAGGAACTGGAACAAATGAAAAGCGTTGATATTGGCGCAGTTTCCCCTGAGTCTCTGCCCGATGTGAGCGGTATGACCTTTGACAATGCGCTTTCCCGAAAGGAGCGCATCTCTCGATTTTTGCAGACTGTCAAAAATCCATACTGCTTTTGCATCGGTGGTGTTGGCGTGAAAATTGAATTTGCTGAAAGCGGGCCATCTCTCCAAGACAAGCTGACGGATTTCCTGCTGCGGCAAAGAAGCGGGCTGTAACTTCGGTTACAGCTCGTTTTGCTTCTTCGAGACAAAGTGTCCCGAAGTGGAGGCATCCTTGTTGTCCTCCCCGGACAGAGTTATAATATAAGTGTAATGTGATAGGGAAGGAGGAACAATGGCACGAGCAAAAAACAGAGGGTATCAGCAGAGTTTCTCTCCCTCTTACACAATCCGCCGCTGGCGGCTGGGCATCTATATCCGGCTTTCAAAGGAAGATTTGAAAAAAGGAAAAGACGATAGCAACAGCGTAAAAAACCAGCGTGACCTACTGAACGATTTTTACCGACGCAACATTGACGAGTTTGAAAGTATCACGGAATATGTAGATGACGGACATACTGGAACGGACGCTAACCGTGAAGATTTTCAACGGCTCTTGGCGGATGTCATGAATGGTAAAATCAACTGCGTTATAGTAAAAGACCTGTCCCGCTTCGCACGAAATTATAGCGATGCCGGAAGTTTGATCGATAACCTGTTTGTTCAAATGGGTGTTCGCTTTATCAGCCTTGCTGAGAATGTGGACAGCTACAAGAACCCCGACAGCGTTTCAAATATCATCGTTCCCATTACAAACGTGATGAACGATAATTACTGCTATCAGACTTCCAAAAAGATCCGGCAGGTATTTGATTACAAACGGCGCAACGGCCAGTATATCGGAGCATTTGCTCCTTACGGCTATGTAAAGCACCCAAAGGACAAGCACAGGCTGATTGTTGATCCCGATGCTGCTGAAAATGTCAAACTCATTTTCACAATGCTTATTCAAGGGTCATCAAAACGTGCTATCGCGCTGTACCTGAACGAACACGGCGTACCGAGCCCCTCGGCTTACAAGGTACAAAAGGGCTTGCCTGTTTCGACAAGAGGGTATGACGATCCTATGTGGGGAGTCCGCATGATCCACTCCATTCTTACCAATCCGACCTACACCGGGGATTTAGCCCAAGGCCGAAGCCGGGTGAAAAGCTACAAGGTACACCAGATTGAAGCTGTTCCACGCGAGGAATGGGTGGAAGTGGCTGGAACGCATGAGGCCATTATCGACTATGAAACTTTCGACAAGGTACAGGCTCTCTTACAGCGTGATACCCGTACTTCCCCGAAAGGCCGTGAGGTACATTTATTCAGCGGCTTTCTGAAATGTGCCGATTGCGGGCGGGCCATTACCCGATGCGTTGGCAAGAACAACAATGTATATTATTCTTGCTCAACCTACAAGAACCGTTCCCGGACAGCCTGCACCATGCACTCAATCAAGCATGAACGGCTGGAGGCTGCTGTTTTGTTCGCTGTACAGCATCAGGTACATTTGGCTGTTTCCTACTCGGAAATCGTCACGCAGATCAATTCCGCTCCAATCAAAAAAAGCCAGTCTTACCGACTGGACGATCTGATAGCTGCAAAAGAGCGGGAACTGACAAAGATAACACGCTACAAGCAATCTCTTTATCAGGACTGGAAAGACGGTGAAATCACCCAGCAGGAATACCGGGATATGAAGGCTGACTATGAACGGCAGACTTCTGATATTTCCGCGGTGCTTACCCGGCTGAACGCTGAACGCGCAGAACTGGCAAACGGTGTGGACAACGAGCATCCTGCACTGGTAGCCTTTATGAAGTATCAGAACATTGAAGCCCTCAACCGTGAAATCTTGGTTGAACTTGTGGACTATATCAAGGTCTATGAAAACGGCAATATCAGCGTGAAATTCAAATTTGCTGACGAGCTCCGCAAGATTGCCGAGTACATTGAAATCAACACTACGGAAGATACCGCAGTAGCGGGCTAACCCCCGCTACAAACCCCTTTGACAGTGTGTTTTCCTAATAGGCGCTAATCATATGCATTGCAAACCTGATATAAAAATAGATCAGCTTCTGCAATTGCTTCTGTCGTATATATCGGAAGTTTTTCTCTTTGGTTGCAAACTACATCACCCACTAAAGTGTATTTATTTTTCATTTCAGACATTGGTTTATAACGCTCTTCGATAACAACACTATGATGTCTGAATGTCGTGTAATTAGCTTGCTTAATTGCTCCACCAAAAATATTATTCTCCAAAAAGTATGTATATGTTATTAATACATTTATAGCTGCATAATCTTTAACATGACGTAAGTAGGCAATAACACAAATAAATAATTCCCACAAAAGAGTTTTATATACATCCAAATCATCCTCATAAGCAGAATTGGCCTGAGGATCAAATGTTTTTATACAAGATAACTTATTATATAAATATTCGAATGCTTCTGCCAATACCTCTGCATAGTTATCCTCCGTTTCGGCAACAGCTTCTACAAAATCCAAATATATATCACGTAACGGTTTCGTATTTAAGAAATTATTGAAAGCTTCTTCTGGCTTCACTTCATATATATAATAAGACTTCAATGCTTCAATATAGGCCTCCTGAAATCTCGCTATACAATTTCTCCTTTTTACTGGTGTATTACTTCCCCGGATCTGACGAATCAAATCCTTTACAGGAAAAAAATTGGTCTTTTCCTCTTCTAACCATTCTGGTTTCTTTCCCAATGGAGGTTTCACAAATTCAGGTTTTTCATATATATTTCTAAGAAGCTTCTCATATTCTGTTTCATATTTTTCCGGATCAGAAAGATCAATATATATTCTGGTTTTTATATAAGTTGGTACATATTCTTTTCCTTCTTCGTCTCTCTCTGCAATAATCGGGATAAACTTTTCCTGTCTTGCATTTCCATACACTTCGCTGGAAATAATTACTGTTTCATCTCCTACCCCTCCAGTACGGTCATTTGCTTTTTGTGCGTATGCTTTATCGCAAATTATAAGTACTTTCGTAATACTTGGATCATTAACACATCTTTCCATAAATTTATATTTATCATTGCCCTCTTTCAAATCCCATTTATCAAGAACAACATCCACTCCATGAGAAACTAATCTATTGGCAAGATCAAGTACAAGTGCAAGAGCATCTTTGCTCCATGAATATGATATAAATATTTTCGGAATTTTATCGTCCTGCAATCTTAACGCCTCCATCTCTATTATGAAATTTCTTCTGACATTTTAAGTTCAAATATTGTTTCTTCAACTACACGTACACATTCATCAGCGTTTTTCTTTATATCTGTTCCCCAGAATCTAATCACCGTCCATCCCATAAACAGAAGCTTCTTATTTATCTCATCATCCCTCTCACGATTTCTAGATATCTTTGCCACCCAAAAATCACTATTCTTTCCTTTCTCAAGACGTGGTTTCAAAATTTCCCAATCTTTTCCATGAAAAAATTCTCCATCACAAAAAATTGCTATTTTATATTTTGTCAGCGCAATATCTGGTTTTCCTGGAAGTTTCTTATAGTTCTTCCGATATCTATAGCCTTTTTTCCAAAGTGCTTTTCTTAGAATAACTTCAATCTTTGTATTTTGGGATCTTATATGCTGCATATTCTTTCGCCGCTGTTCCGGTGTAAACACATCAGTCATAAAATATTTCCCTCCCATTTATTCCTGACTTTATAGCTCCAGCATCTCTATATTCATTTTTCTTCCAGATAAATAATACTCATATGCCATTTTTGCAGGAATAAGTCTCACTTTTATGTTTTCCAGCCCCATGGCTTCCAACATTTTCATAGAAACTTCACCTTTTTTTATTATCTTATCTTCTTCCGTTGGCATTAAAAAACAGTTCCGCACTCTTGCGAAGTCATGCTCATTTATGAATTTCTGATATGCTAATTGATATAGGTACTGCTTTGTAACAGATTCTATCCCTGGTTGACCTTTGGGAGTAACATTAATTTCTAAACGCGCATTATAATATTTTGCATCAAAAATAATAAAATCATATCCTGTATTATTTTTGAATATTGACACCATATCTGGAATCAATGTATCTTTCGCTGTTTTTCCAGTTACTGACCATAGTGGTTTCTCAATCAAATCAATAAGTCTGTCATTTCTATTGTATTCCTGTTTTAACGGCACAGGAAGTTTCAATGTTCCTAATCTTTCCAGCAGCTGATTATCCATTATATCAGCACATATTTTTTCCCACACCAGATTAAAATTATTCGTTCCGAATAACGATACACAATCTGTATTGTATAGACTGCCATTTTGTTGAATAAAAGCATACATAACTTTCAGAAGGAGTTGCTTGCGGGTATTAAACTGTCTGCTCAATTCATTTTTTAATCTATTTAAAATATAATCCACTTCGCCAAAATCATCCAGTTCTTCGTCACTCAGATTTATCTCTGTCAGTTCAAATAACTCAAGCAAATCTGCCGCATTTAATTCTTCTGACGTTTTGGTCAGTATGTATTCGTGCAACCGCTTAAAATAATCATATTCATCATTTACTCTTTTTCTGGTCTGTAATTCTGTATAAAACGGTCTGTTTCCAGACAGCAATGTAAATGTTTCATTTATTGTCCTATCCCACAGTATTTCACCAGATCCATTACTTTCTATAATCTCCTGCGTATTATTATATACACCACTTTCATAATAATCATACATAAGAAACAGCCAAACAGCCAGCAGATTAGATGAACGTTCTTCATTATTTTCATTAAGCATCTGTACAATTTGCTCTTTAGCACTATACTTTTCAAGAACTTTTAAAATCTGAGTAAGTTCCTTTTTCGGATTTTCCGTTTTGACAAGATATTTCGGACAACATTTAATCACTATCCCCTCTATTACGATAATCCCAACAAAAGAAAATACATAAAAAAATTCATCCGCTTCAATTTCTACATCATTCACTACAACATCTGCCTCAAACAACTCAGTCATGTCTTTCTGCACATCTATTGCTTTCACAGACTTTACCGCACCAAATTCTTTCAGCCTTTTCAATATCCGGGCGGTTCTTTCTTCTGAACACTTAAACAATTTACATAATTTTTCCTGTGTATATCGTTTTTGTTCTCTAAGAAACAAAGAGACCATAATATTTATGCCTCCTATTTTTATTCCGTTCCTTTTGGAATATCTTCCGGTTCACAGTCAATCTGAATATCGTGGTTGAAAATACCAATCCCTTTTTCATCAAATTCCCTACAAATTTCCGAATATCTTGTACTGTTTTCAAAGCACCCCTCAAAAAGACTTGCTCTTTTTTGTCTGGCCGCATCCTCAAATAAATACATGATTACCTTGCTCTTAAATATCTTTCCAAACTTCTCACTGTCAATCATATCATTTTCTTTTGGAACCACAATACTTCTCGCTATGAAATATGGACCAAGTTGTTTATCCTCATTAATTTTTTGCTTTGCAAGAAAAGTATTGATTGCTTTACGCAATTTATTCCATTCCACTTTTTGTCTGTTTTCTTTCCCTAGGACTACATATTTGCCAACCAAATCATTCTCACTATCATCAATTCCTAAATAGGTGAAATCCCATCTTCTCTTAAACGCTGTATCCATTGGGAATACGCCCTGATCTGCACTGTTCATTGTGGCCCATATGAACATATTATCCGGAATACAGATCTTCTCAAATTCACTAGGATCTCCATCCAATTCATCTGCAAGATATTTTTTCATATCTTCGCTCGTCTGAATTGGATATTCACTAACACCATTTTCATCCCTATCCAACAGCTGAAAAATATCTCCGAAAACTGCTGCTACATTCGCACGGTTTATTTCCTCTATAATCAAAAGATATGGCTTCACATTTTCAGTTCTTCCATTCAGTATTGCTTTAACATAAACTCTCATGAACGGTCCCGGCACATACTTATAAGTTATGGAATCCCGCCCATCCTCATCTTTATATGGAACTGGTTTGTAAGTTCCCACAAAATTTGCATAAGAATAATCCGGATGGAAAGTAACTCTTTCATAGTTCGTTGCACTGTCCAAATTTAACAGTACATCCTTTTCTTTATTTAATGTATAACTTTTTCCCGTTCCTGGTGCTCCAAATAAGATTCTATTTCTTTCAAAACCAGAAATAAAGCCTGTATGATATTTAATTATCTCTTCACTAGCATTTCCTTGTATTTCATCTGGATCCAATAATGGATTATACGGTTTCGGCTCTTCCATCATTCTTTGATATTCCTGTTCCCTATCCTCATCCATATGTTTCAAAGTACCGTATTCATGTGTATCTTCTCCCACGTATGCAATATTTTTTCTTTCATTTACATACAACCATTCAACATATCCAAGGTTTGCAAAAATTGTTTCTACCTGATTCCGGCTAGATCCCGAACCACCAAATACTATCTCAACATTTGCTGCTGGACGATAATACATTTCTTTCCAAACCCTTTCCATTCTTTCAAAAGACCATGTTTTTCTTTTTCCTTGAACATCCAAAACAATATATTTTTTTTCGTTATCAATTTCTGATATTCTAAAAGCTGAGGCGGTACCAGAAATACCATGTAGTTCTTTTCCTATTAGTTTATCCTGAATGTCATTTAATACATCTTGAAGTGTCTTTTTCATCAGTACTCATTCTCCATAAAATCCAATATTGTTTTTGCTACTCCGCTCGCCAAAACATATGGAACACCGTTCCCTATTGTTTTAAATTTATCTGTTAATGTCATTTCAGTTGGTAATTCAAATTCCTTTGGCAATGACTGCAACGCCATTGCTTCTGCTGCTGAAAGTCTTCGCTCTTTATAAGGATGTAAGTGCACCTCATTATTTCCATATGCTACCGTCGGCGAGTATCTCCACCGATGCAGACGTTTATATGATTTTTTACTCACATCTCCCTCATAAATTGTTTGCATGCGTACTAGGCCACCACGTGGAATAAAGTGATCCTTACCATTTGGATGATTTTCAACATCATTTTTCTCAAACCAGTATTCAACCGTTAATTCTGCTGGAATACCTTCTGGGCAATTTGTTTTACTATCTTTGCAAAATGGTTCCGTATCAGGCCATGAAAAAGATTTTACCTCATCAAGCGTAAATATCTGATGTCTTTCCCACGGAAACGCTTGTATATCACGTTTCCCTAAAATGCACTCTTGCAAACCAAATAAAAGAATCCTGTCTCTATCCTGTGGAGCACCATATTCAAGTGCATTAGTAAGCCTCTCAGTCATTACATATCCAGCAGATGAGATATTCTGTTTTAGTTCCTCATAAAATGCTCTATGGCGTGCTGTTCTCCATAACCCCTTTACGTTTTCAAATAAAAAGAAATCCGGTTTCATATTTATTATTAAATTTGTATACGAAAGCGATAATTTTCCATTGTCCCCATCTCTTCCCTTATTTTTTCCTGCAATAGAAAAATCCGGACAGGGCGGGCCTCCAATAAAGCCAACTAAGCTTCCATCTTTCCTTGCATCCTGCATCCACTGCTGCAGTTCATCTTTTCTATTAGATAAAAATTCATTAATATCTCCATTAAAATAACCATATTTAGGTTCATTTATTTTCATTTTTTTTCTTGAATATTTATAAGCATTCATAAATGCTGGATGAAACTCATTTACAAACACAATCTCAAATCCATTTTTTTCAAATCCAAGATCTAAAAAACCACTTCCGGAAAAGAAAGAAAATATTTTTAATTTACGTTTGATCATAAATCTATGTCTCCTTTTATGTACTTCCCAGTTTTTATTCTGGCATCACTCGGTTTATTCGTATTTTCCGGTATAGCCCACTGGCGACCAAATTTTACAGCACCATCTATTCTACCTTCTGTGCATAGAACTTGTATTCTTCTTCTGGAAATACCCCATCTTTCAGAAGCATCTGAAATAGTCATATAATCCATTATTTTTCCTCATGTAAATACAATCATTCAACAGTTACAAAATAATTTTATACTTTTGAACGAATATCGTCAATGATTTTATTCGTTCAAAAGTATAATATATCATTTACATTTTATTTCTCCCACCCAACTGCCATTTATCATGGCTCTTAATGCTCCGCACAGCCTGCCGCAGTGTGTTACTGCGGCCATGCTGATGATACGGATGGGACACCTTATGTTTATGAAATATAATGCAGGATCCCGGCAATGGATATTCTGGATTATGTATGTACCACATGTGCCTTGTATTCCGAGACATGATGGTCACATCCCGGTCATCCATGTAAATAATCTCAAAATACCCCGGATCCAGACATTCCAGATCTTTTCTGCTAAACACCTGCTGCCTCCTTTCCAAAATACCCCTCAAGTGCCTTTTTCATAATCTCCTGCACTTCTCCGGCATCCATCTGTGCAAAATACTTCTCATACACTTCCACTGGCAATTTTACAGATACACTCTGTGGTTTCTTCTGCTCCTTTCCTGCCAGAACTTTTTCTACCGCCTCTTTTGTAATCTCCTTTCCCATCTTCCGCAGTTCCACAGCCTGCTTCGGTTTCAGTTTCTTCCCCTCAGCCTCTGCCACCTGTTGGATCAGCTTCTGCATCTTTACATTCAGATAGGACAGATCCACCGCCGCCACCATTGCCAGCGTTCCCTTATCCACTGCCTCCTTAAATTCCGGAATCAGCCGGTCCAGTCTCATATATCTGGCAATATTCCTTCCTGTCATGCCATACTCTTCACCAAGTCCGTCACGGCTTTTCTGCGACTTGTGGACATCATGTCCACAGGTTGTTTTTCCGGACTTGTGGACATCATGTCCACAAGTTTCCTCCAGCACTTCAATCTCACGCATAATATCATTCCGTTTTCCCTGACTGCTGATTTTCTCATAACGTGCCACCAGAACTGCCGCTTTCTCTGATGGAAGCAGATCTGCAAAGGATCTCTGCAACAGGTTTGTCTCAATTACATAGACGTAGGCATCCTCATCAGACAGATCCGTCTTCACAATCGCCGGCACTTCCGTCAATCCTGCAATTCTCGCCGCATTAGTTCTGTTATGACCTGCCAGCATCTCATATCCTCTGGCAGCCTTCCGTACAATCACCGGATTCAACACTCCATAGTCCTTAATGCTCTGTACCATATCGTCCAGACGTTCTCCCTCATACAGCCGGAATGGATGGTCATGAAACGGATGGATTTCATCAACAGGCAGAGAAACAATTCCATTCACAGGTTCCGTTTTTTCTTCCACCGGATCCTCAGCAAGAAGATCCAGTGCGTCCTGAAATACTTTTCTTTTTGGTGCATTAACTTTCATCCCCAGCCACCTCCTCTGCCAGATTCCGGTATGATTTACAAGCCTTATTCTCCGGTG
>ENA-OPVG01002724-OPVG01002724.1-human-gut-metagenome-genome-assembly--contig:-NODE-2724-length-10151-cov-1.802199_pt1 | contig 10151 bp, 9 predicted proteins | sample MGYA00241093_ERZ501975 | MGnify/ENA primary metagenome ERZ501975 (study PRJEB25962, sample SAMEA2042993) | human gut metagenome | biome: human gut; feature: human-associated habitat; material: faeces... | reverse complement strand
AAATATGCCAGACTTTGAAAAATACACAAATATTACTATCATAGGTTGCGGTAGTGCCTACCACGCTGGATTAATTGGCAAAAACCTAATTGAAAAATACGCTAATATTAAAACAGATGTTTACATAGCTTCTGAATTTAGATATCAAAAAGTTTTTACTGATGAAAATACTTTAGTTATTTTAATTTCACAATCAGGAGAAACAGCTGACACTCTTGCATGTTTAAGAAAAGCTAACGAACTAGGTTTAGATACTTTAGCCATCGTCAATGTTATTGGTTCTTCTTTAGCTAGAGAAGCTTCTAAAACTATTTATATTAAAGCTGGACCTGAAATATCAGTAGCAACCACTAAAGCTTATCTAGCCCAAATTACAATTTTAAGCTTAATTGCTTTAACAATTGGTAATAATCGAAACTTAATTAGTGATAAAAAAGCTTTAGAAATTATTAGTTCCCTTGAAGACACCCCGCTTATTTTAGAAACACTTATTAATGAAAATTATAAAGGAATTGCGAAAACACTTTGTAAAAAAGAAAATTGTTTCTATATTGGAAGAGGCATTGATTATGCCTTATGTCTAGAAGGTGCTTTAAAATTAAAAGAAATTTCTTATATTACTACTTTAGCTTATCCTGCTGGTGAATTAAAGCATGGTACAATTTCCTTAATTGATAAAGGTACAAACGTTATCGCTGTTGTTACCGACAAAAACATTGCTGAAAAAACCTTCAGCAATATTAAAGAAGTCAAAGCTAGAGGCGCTTTTATAACTCTAATAACTACAGATAAACTAGATGAAAATTTAGACTGGGTCGATAACAAAATTAATATTCAAGAGGTTATTACCCGTGGTGCAAAAACTTTGGTTGTTACAAATCAAGAATTGCCAAGTAATAATATCGATACAATTATTACTGTTCCTGATACTAATGTTTTACTATCACCTATCTTATCAATTGTTCCTTTACAATTACTTTCTTATTTTATTTCAAAAGAAAAAGGATTAGATGTTGATAAACCAAGAAATTTAGCTAAATCAGTTACTGTTGAATAGAAAAAATCGGATTAATTTCCGATTTTTATTTTACAATAATATAATTTTTAATATTATCAGCAGTTATATCTTTATCATAAGCTTGAATTTCTATTTCAATTGAATTACTACTGTTAACTGGATACACAGTATAAACCTCAGTATAAGTAGTATCATAAGCAGTTGTTACTTTCGTTGTATGTACCTTCATTGTTTTATTATTTATTGTTGTTGTAAATTCATTATCAACATATTGATAATCAGCATAGCGATACTTAGTAATTGTTTCCATTTCATAGCCATACACTTTATCTGCATCCATACTTCTGTGTGAATATTTAATTGAATCATATCCATCATTCATATGAAAACTACTATAATCACTATCATTACCATCATAAGGTCTATCAAAGCCACTAGGTACTTTGAAAGTCACTATATTACTACCAGAACCCATGGTTACCTTTGATGTTCCAGTATTTTTAGTTGACTTTTCTACTGTTGAATGATTATCATCATAGTTTTCTAATTTATCAAAAGCATCTACATTATATCCTAATGATACTAAAACCGTTGCGATAATTCCTATAAAGAAAATTATAAATACAACAAAACAACCACCACAGCCACCTACAGAAAGACCTATTACTGCTCCGTTACTCAAACCAGTTTGTTGAACATTGAAATCAACCTCTTTAGTCCATCTTCTATACATATTAGCTACAGTCATTCTCATATATGGAAGAATCCATATTAATAAAATACCTAAAGTTAAAATTGAAAGTAACCACCAACCAAAGAAACTTAAATTAGTTCCATAATACTCAACTCTATGACCTTTAATAATATCTAAAGCTCGTTTAAAAGATAAAGTAAAAGTTTCCTTTGGTGTATTTTCATCAGCTAAAACACATAAGAAAATATCAATTGCTGGTCCATAATAAATGGATGCCACAATAAGTCCAATCATTAAGAAGAATCCTAAAAATGGAATTATCGTTGCTAAAAAGCCAACTACAAAACCAATAACATAAACTAATACCATTACTAATAAATAATAGCCAAGATTTTTCATATTTTTAAATGGTCTTGTAAAAACATCACCAAAGCTAATTGGTTTACCTCTTACGGCATCAAAAGCTACAGATAAAATTCCATAACCAAATACAGCTCCAACCAATGTAAATAAAATGCTTTCTATTGAACTAGCCCAAATTGGCATCGTAAATTCATCTGTATAAGCAGAATAATCAACTCCACTTACCGATGCAATAATTGCCCCTATCGCCCCACAAATTATAAGATAAACAAGGGTAGCTAATACAAGCGGTGTTTTAGGTCTTGCTTTAGCATCAGCTTTTAAAGCTTTTCTAACCCCTCCTGGATTAATCATATTACTAATTACTCCTGGATTTGGATTAGAATAATTAGTAGGTACTTCTAACGTTTCTGGAGTTTGAACTCCTGTTTGATTTGCATTACTAGCTGCCACTTCGTTCATTGGTGCCCCACAATGAATACAAAATTTAGCATCACCAGCATTTGCTGTTCCACATCTACTGCAAAACATACATCTCACCTTCCTCTACTATATTTATAAAAACAATATTAACCTGATAAAGAAAATTCTAGGGATGACGCTTTAGATAAATCAATGTTAGTCTCGGCCGTAACACTTACTGTTTGTTCAGGCTCTAGTTGTCCCCCAAAATAACCTAACAAAACAGCAATTGTTTTAGTGCCATTCTTAACTGTAATCTTAAGTGACTGATATTCCAAAATATCACTAGTCAAGTTTCGCACTTTCGCACTAAATGTTGATCTTTCCTTTCGCGTATCTAAATTAATATTTGTAATTACCACTTTTTCATCAACCACTTGGTCTTCTAATATATCCTTACGAACAGTTTTAACCTCTTTTACTTCCTTCTCTGGTGTCTTTTCTGTAAAAACAAACCACGAAAGCGCTAAAACAGTAACCGCCAAAAGAATAAATACTATTAATTTCTTATTCATTTGCTATCTTAAACTTTCCATCTTTCAACAACATCACAACTACTACTTGATGGTGCAGGATTTGGCATTTGCATTCTAACAATCATTGGAACCTTAAATGCTTGACCAAAGGCCATACAAGTTCCCGGCTGCAACGACTTTTGCTTTTCAACAATTTCAGCACTAATATTCGGTAACATCTTCGTAATATACTCAACATCCCTTGGATGGTTTAGTTTAAAAATTAAGAAATTCGCACATTGTGATATAACAGTCTCTGAAATTTCTACTGGTCTTTGGGAAATCAAATTCAAAATGATTCCATATTTTCTTCCCTCTTTAGCCACACGCTCAAAAATGTTGTATCCTATTAATTCCACATCCCCATCATTTTGAACATATCTATGTGCTTCTTCAACAAAAATATGAAATGGAATAGATGCCCTTTGTTTTAAACGCTTCGTAAAATTAAATAACATCTTTGAATATATTTTAACTACTACTTTAGCAAACCAATCATCAACATCTTCTAAATTAAAGTTAATAATTTGTGCTTTTTTACCATTCACTGATACTAATGTTGCAATATAATTTTCCATTGTAATAAAACTTGGATAACGTAAATATCTTGAATTTTCAGAAATAGTTAAAGAATGAAGACGAACTTTTAAAGTGATTGCATCACTATAAGTTTCATCATTATGTAATAATCCTTCACTAATTAAAGTAAAATCTAAAGCTTTTTCCAAATCTTCTAAAGTATAATATTTTATTTCAGTTGGCTCATATTTATCTAAAGATTCATCAATATGATTAGTTACATATTCAGTCATTAATATACTTTCTGGAAATTGTCCGGCTGTATCAATTGTAAAACATTCCCTAAATTTACGCGTATAACCAATACCTTGAACTGGTGCTTCTAAATTAAATTCATCAGTTGAACAAGTAGCTAAAATTTGAAAAACATCATTTCGCTTACTACTTGCAGTCTGATTTGTATATAAAATACTCATAATCGCTTTGGCAATCAAATGATTTTTATAACGAATAGCTGTATCATCCTCTAGTGCGAAGATATTAGCCAATTTAAGCATACGTTCAATAATTGTAAGCTGTGAATGCGTTTCTGACCTTAACAATAAAGCCATGTCATCAATATCTAATAACCAAACTGGTAAATTTAAAATCTGACCATCTGTTTGATTAACATTGGTCGTATAAAATTTAAAGTTCAAATTGGGATTAATCCTACTAACATCCATTAACGCATTATGATATTCTCCATATGCATCAAAAATAAAGAAATTTGATTTAAACGGTAATAACTTTGGATTAGAAAATACATTTTGCAAAATACGAGCTACCCCACATGATTTACCACTACCACTGTTACCAAAAATTGCCATATGGCTACTAAATAAATCATTAATATCAACTCTAATTGGATAATCATCATATAAAGGACTTACCCCTAAAATAAATGATGAATCATTATCTTCCCCAACTAACATTGCCACTTCATCACGATTAATCAAACGAAGATTAGCATTAAATGTTGGTTTACGAATAACTCCTCCAACAAAACGATTATTAACAATCTCTCCTAAAAATCTTATTTTAATAATACCATCACTGATATCTTCAACTTCACCTAATATTTTTTTCTTCTCATCTTCAAAAATAACATGCATATTCATTATATTTGTTGACATTGAACCATCTTGTAATCTTTGAACATGAGCTTCATTATCACTAATGTAAACTATTTTCCCAAACATATTTGCCTCCTATATTAATTCTTCTATTTTTTCTTTTATTTCATTATCTAAATTTTTAATTATCTTTTTTATTTCTAATGCTTTTTGATATAACTTTAATTTTTCTTCGTATGTTTCTAATTTTATAGCAACTTCTTTTAACTGTTTATGAACAGCATTGCGACTAATTTTATTATTTTCACTAATCTCTGATAACGTTAAATTATCAAAATAATAATCTTCAAAATAAGCTTGCTGTTTTAACGTTAATAAATCTCCATAATAATCATAAAGGTTTATTAAATAAATTCGATTATCCATTTATTAAATTGAAAACTCCAAGTCCAATAAAGAGAACACCAAATGCTATAAAAAAGAAAATCATGTACTTTTTATCATAATAATCACGTTTATTATAAGCTATAGTCATAAATGTTAAACCAGCTACAATATCAGCGATTGGTAAAAATGTTTTCCAAAAGAATGATAAAATTACCAAAACTATTAAAACGATTAACAATCCAAATTGAATCATAAGTCCAATATCCATTTTCCCATTACTACTTTTCATCTCTACTCCTCCATTCCTTTGAATAAACCATATATATATTTTTCAATATCAAACACTTTTAAATCTTCTTTGCCTTCACCTAAACCAACAAATTTAACTGGAATATTCAAAGCATCTTTAATAGATAAAACAATTCCACCTTTAGCTGTTCCATCTAATTTAGAAAGAACAATTCCTGTAATATCAGTTATTTCTTGAAAGCTTTTGGCTTGACTTATTCCATTTTGTCCAGTTGTAGCATCAACCACTAATAAAGTTTCATGTGGGGCCTCAGGAATTAACTTACCAATAACTTTATTTATTTTTTCTAATTCCTTCATTAAATTAACTTTATTCTGCAATCTTCCAGCAGTATCAATTAAAACAACATCATAATTTTCCTCTTTAGCCTTTAAAGCACCATCATACATTACACTAACTGGATCAGCATTCTCTCGGCAAACAATATCTACACCAATATTTTTAGCCCATTCTGCTAATTGTTCCGTTGCACCAGCCCTAAATGTATCACCTGCAACCATCAAAACCTTTTTGCCTTCATTTTTAAGTTTATGAGCTATTTTACCAATCGTCGTAGTTTTACCTGCTCCATTAACACCAACAAATAAAATAACCGTTGGCCCTTCTGAACTATAATTAATTTTGTTGACAATAATATCATTATTAACATAAATTACAAACATTTCATCGACAATAATTTCTTTAAGCTCATCAGCTGTTGTAATATTTTCTTTTTTTACCCTCGTTTTCAAGCGATCAATAATATCCATAACTGTATTAACACCAATATCAGCCATAATTAAAATTTCTTCTAATTCTTCAAAATATTCATCATCAACTCTATTATGTCTACTATTTAAATTTATAAGTGAAGTCAAAAAATTGTTTCTGGTTTTTTCTAAACCCTTATCATATAATTCAACTTCTGCCTTTTCTTCTTTTTTAAAGACATTTTTAAATCTATCAAATAAACCCATATTATCACCCTTATTGTCTATCATCATTTTACACTATTTAATTTTATAAAGCAAGAAAAAGGTACTAAATATTAATGATGTTTTAGCAAAATCAATGTTAATTCATATGAATTACCCATTTTTAAATAAACTCTATTGTATAGCCTTTTATATCACCTATAAAAAAGAGCAATTTTAACACTAAATGTTTAAAATTACTCTTTTTTTATTCGTATAAATATTCGATTTTTTTAATATCTTCTATTTTATAAGCGAAAGTAAAATTAGTTGTACCTTTATTTTCCAAAGTTTCATTCAAAGTAAATTCATAATTATTAACACGGCCAGATTTATCATAAACCTTAATTATTATTTTATTAATTACTAATTTTGTTTCTGAAACGTTTTGAACATTTACATTAATTTGCTCTTCTCCATAAATCGATTTAAACTCTAAATTATTATAAGTTGTTAAACTTATTTTCCCGTCTTCTATTTTAGCAACACTATCGATTTTATCCTTTTTTTCTTTTTCCATAGTACAACCACAGCCTACGCATATAAAAACTATAATTAAAATTAATATTTTCTTTTTCATACTCTCTCCTACAATTTATATTTTAACAGTATACACTTTAAGATAAGTTTCATTACCTGCCGCATCTTTAAGCCATACCCTAAGCTGAATTTTATATCCCCAACAGCCATACCCTAAACGAATAGCATAAGCTTGGGCACCCCACTTACTATAGCTATTATCAGTATTCCATGGTTGATCATAAATACTTGTATTATTACAATTTTTCTTTTTATTACTGCCACAAGAGGTTCCCTCATAACAATATTGATACTGTAATTCTGCCATTGCAAAATTTTCGCCAAAATCAGTAACTGTAGTATGCGAATAGCTACCCCAAGGTTCATAATACGAATAATAAGTACTATTTAAATCCCAAGGAGGCGTAACATCCCTTTTTATATTAGTTGAACATTTACCAGTATTACCCGCAGCATCTTTTACATAACCGTAATAAGTAGTCCCCGATGTATCCGAAGATTGAGTTGCTAAAGTACTGCTATTATAATTTTCTGAACTACTAGTCGTCAAGCCAAAGCTAGTAACACCGCTCATTGAATCACTCTTATCATTAAATTTTATATCAACGTTACTTCTATACCAGCCATTATCGCCTAAATCGCCAGACGATTTTAATGAACAAGTTGGCCCAGTAGCATCACGTTTAAATGTCTTTGAACAACTATTTTCACCAGCCGCATTAGCCACATATCCATAATATGTAATACTCTTACCATCAGAACTATGTACAACAGACGTTTTACCATTTGTTGAATTCTTAGTAGTTGCAAGTCCCTTTGTCGTAGCCGTCCCTACAGTTGTCATCTTTACAGTCACATCTCCATTATACCAATCATTATCACCTACGCTACCACTTAAACTTATACTACATGTTGGCGGAACTAATGCCTGTACATACACACTCTTATAAGTCGTATTGCCAGCTAAGTCTTTTGCATGTATATAATATGTTCCTGTTGTTTTTGTTACGGTTGTCGAATAATTTTTACCACTTACACTTGTCCACGTACTTGGAGTAGCAGTACTTGTCGTTATATTATATCCAGATAATCCACTCATGTTATCCTGCAAAGTTATTGTCAAATTACTAGATTGTGATATCTTCGTTGTCACAGATATTGCCGGTGCTGAAGCATCTCTTTTAAATGTCTTTGAACAACTATTACTTCCGGCTACATTTGATACGTAACCATAATATGTAACGCTACTTGTATCAGTACTATGCGTTACTGAACTAACTCCGTTTGTTGAATTAGCTGTTGTCGCAAGTCCCTTGTTCGTTACAGTCCCAGATCCATTTAAAGTAACTCCAACATTTGTCTTATACCAACTATTTGTTCCCATAGTTCCACTTAAACTAATTGTGCATGTTGGTGGATCCATTGAAATTATATCAACTTTCTTATACGCTGTATTTCCAGCTACGTCTTTTACATGTATATAATATGTTCCAGTTGCTTTACTAAATGTATTCGAATAACTTGTTCCACTTATCGCTGTCCAAGTAGTTGGCGTAGTAGCTGTACTTGTTATCGCATAGCCCTTTAACCCACTTCCACTACTCGTTTCTGATAATGAAATCGTTAAATTATCTTTTGTTGCTATCTTAGTCGTTGCTGATATTGCCGGCGCTTTCTTATCAATCGCTGCTACATATGTGGCTTCTGGTGTTCTTTTCTCAGATTTCATCTTTACTTTATATGTTACTTTTCCTTCAGTGTTCGCACCCTTAGTTGCTACATAACTTTTCTTAGTAGCCCCATTTATCACTGTACTTCCACTATACCATTGATAAGTTCCGGTATAACTACTTGTAGCTGTCAACGTTATATCTTTATTCGTCCATGTTCCACTTGTTATTGGCGTATTTCCTATCTTACCAATTATTACTAAATCTAAATTAATTGTACAATTATCATTGTATACATAATCATAAACATTTTTCTTGGCTACGCCAGATGATTTATTTGTTACCTCGATACAAGCTTCATCAATACTGGCCCCTGTAGATGGAAGTTTAATATTTCTTTCAATATATCCGTCTTTTTGTAAATCACTTAGCCATATATTGATTTTTACTCCAGGTTCTTGTGGCATTTTTCCTTTATTGTCAACTGCCCAACTTTTTGCCGCTAATATCATATTATCTTTAAGTTGTTTATCGGCATTCTCTTCACCTTTTTTTACCGCTTTTTCGACTGTTGGAATAATTATTAATATCATTAAACTTACTAAAACTATTACTCCTATCAATTCTATTAACGTAAACCCTTTTTCTCTCATTTATTTCACCTATTCCGTTTCAAATCTATAAACAGTATCAGATAACTCGCCTTCATAACTAACCATATCTTGCGATGATATCTGAATTCCCTCACGTGATTCTAAATCAGTATTGATTGCTATTGTTAAATCAGAAACAATATTCTTATCTTTATCCTTAATAATAACATTAACGTTTTTAAGCTTAACCTTCTTTTCACTATTGTTAATAACCGTAACATCTAAATTAAGTACTCCATTTTGAATTGTGATCTTTTCATTTTCCATTGAAAAGCCTTTAGGTATTTTCGATTTTACTTCTTTCTTTGGATTTTCTTTCTTTGTTTCTGTAGTATCATTATCTTTCTTACTAGTATCTTTCGTGTCTCCTAGCGCAAAATACACTATCCCACAAACTACTACAACTACTGCAAAAATTACTAATACTACTTTAAAACCTTTACTCATTTTCTTATTCCAACTCCTCTTCTATTCTAATTAATCGATTGTATTTACAAACACGATCAGTCCTTGATAAAGACCCTGTTTTAATTTGACCTAAATTAAGGCCGACCGCCAAATCAGCAATTGTCGTATCTTCAGTTTCTCCGCTTCGATGAGAAATAATTGTTTTATATCCATTAATTTTAGCAAGTTCAATAGTTTCTAACGTTTCAGTAATTGTTCCGATTTGATTAACCTTAATCAAAATAGCATTCCCTGCCTTTAAATCAATTCCTTTTTGTAAATACTTTTTATTCGTAACAAATAAATCGTCACCTACCAATTGAATTTTATTTCCAAATTTTTCAGTAATTTTTCTAAAACCATACCAATCATTTTCATCAACTGGATCTTCAATTGATACAATTGGATATTTATTAATTAATTCTTCATAATACAAAATTAATTCTTCAATTGATAATGTTTTATTTTCACCTTTTAGTTCATAATAACCATCTTTATAAAATTC
>ENA-OPVG01002719-OPVG01002719.1-human-gut-metagenome-genome-assembly--contig:-NODE-2719-length-10168-cov-3.229408_pt1 | contig 10168 bp, 5 predicted proteins | sample MGYA00241093_ERZ501975 | MGnify/ENA primary metagenome ERZ501975 (study PRJEB25962, sample SAMEA2042993) | human gut metagenome | biome: human gut; feature: human-associated habitat; material: faeces... | reverse complement strand
TCATGACACAAGAAAAGCTCCCTCACAGGAAGGAGCTTTGTCTACAGTCTGAAACAGTGCCTGGATTGGCACTGTTTTTTATATGAAGTATTTTATAAAGAGGACTTAACCTGAGATCAATACCCAGGTATCCCGCCAACGCAAGTATTTTATTACAAAATCCACATCCACCGGCTGCCCGGACAATACCGGATAGAACAGCAGGAACAGGGCAAACGCCACCGCAGCATAAGCGCAGCAGACGATGATGAAGGTGCGGTCAGACATATGCTTCTTCCACTGCATCAGGCTGTACACGATCATCAGCACTACAAAAGGAACACTGGGGAAATAGTGGTAGATGAAGGTAATTCTGGTGACGAAGAACCAGGGCAGGTACTGCGCCAGGTAGCCGACTGCGAGGAAAGCAGCTGCTGCATATTCTCTGTGGGACAGGGTGGTCGCAGTATCTGTGGAGCACTCTGTTTGTGTGTGTCCTGTCAGAGAACAGAGAAACGCATTGTTGCGAATTAACAGGTACAGGATGTAAATAAATGCCAGAATACCGATCCACCATACAACAGGATTGCCGAAAGCACTGATTCCCTCTTTGACTGCATCGGTCAGATATCCGGAATAGTACCAGATCGGGCGGACCATAGTGGGCCACTGATACCAGGAAGAGGAATAAGGATGCGTTGCCTCCAGGCCGCTGTGATAGTTGAACATGGAAGTCTGGTTGGTCAGCATACGGTCAAAAAGTCCCGGATGGGAATTGTCTACAAATGGCAGGTAGGACAACAGATAGATCACTGCCGGAACCAGCACGAAAAAGGTCAGGCAGAAGTCGATCGTCTTTACCGTATAATCCGGGAATCTCTTTACAATCTGCTGATGCTCCATGCCGTTGGTGCTTTTTCCGGGATGGGCTTTGGCATAGAGGTATTCCCGGTAGCGTCGCAGCAGATGCGCAAAAAACAGCAGTGCCAGTCCACAGCCCGCATAGATACCGGTCCATTTGCTGGCAATTCCCAGTCCCATGCAGATGCCACATAAGCCCAGAGGCACAAAGGTCTTATACAACGGTGTATCGTAAAAACTCATAGAACAATAGTAGTACATAAAATAGTACATTGCAATCACAAAGAATGTGATATAAACATCGATGGTGGCAATCCTTGTCTGCGTAAAATGCATAAAATCAAAGGCAAACAGGAAGCAGGCCAGAGCTGCCGCAGGTGTATTCCTTGTCATTTTTTTCCCCAGCAGGTAGATAAACGGCAGCATGGCAATGCCGAACAGAGTACCCATGATACGCCAGCCGAAAGGATTCATTCCAAAGATGGCAACACCCAGGGCGATGAAGATCTTGCCCAGAGGCGGGTGGGTATTTTCGTAGGTCGGCAGGCCGTGAAGGAACTCGTAAGCCGTGCGTGCGTGATAGATTTCATCGAAATACATGCTGTTGCGGAAGGAATAGCGTTCCGGGTACAGACCGCTTTCGTCAAACAGTGTAGGGTAGGCATCTGCGTTCAACGGGCGTGTGATGTTGCCATTCGCGTCCAGGAAGACCAGTTCAATCAGAGAGGCATCATTATCCGTCAATGACAGACGCAGATATCTGGTTGTGGCAGACACATCAGAAGTACTGTTTTCTGTGGCCTGTGTCAGCAGATCCTGCAGGGAGACATTCTGCCAGGTGAAGACATTGTTTAAAATGATCTCACCGAGATAAGTCCAGGAGTCTTCGGCATTACTTTTGACATCCATCCCAAAATGTCGCTGGTGCCAGGGAGCCAGATAACTGGCCATAGTCACAGGCAGCGCATCTTCGGGGAATTCCAGCTCGATGGCCTGTAATTCTCCCGACATATCATAAGTTGTTGTCGGAGCTTTGCGGTCTCCCAGATCATAGAGGGCAAAGCAACTGTACAGAATACCGATTGCCAGCAACAGGCACAGATCCGGTTTCGTGAAATGGATTCTCTCTTCGGAAGGAATGGGCTCCAGGGGAGAGAGAAAATATTCTCGAAGTCTTTGTCCGAGTCCTGCGGCAGATCTTGTGGAAGCAGTATGCCCGGAAGCTCTGCGGCCTGTTGCGGTCTGCGTCTTCGCATTGGTGGCAGTCCCTGTTTCATCGTGAACATAATATTTCCAGATGATCTTATAGAAATAATACAGGCAGCACAACATTCCGGCAGATACCAGCAGAATGATGGGAGCCTTGCGGTCATAATTCTGCGGATCGTAATGGTACAGCACATTGGCGGTGTTGTAAAAATGCAGCACTGCAAATCCACTGAAGCATTTCCAGAGAGGTGTAGAGGGCCGGTACAGGCAGCAGAAAAGCAACAGGGCCAGAGCGGGATACATATAACGCTCATGCATACGGACGGAGAACAGGAACATCGTCAGGATGATAAAGGCACCGAGACAGAAATATCTTGAAGGCTCTTTCCGGCAGCGGGCTGCAATAAGGAAGGTAAAGAGTACGATCAGCAGGATCACGATAGTGCCCCAGGTCTTACAGGGCAGGAAGAGGAAAATCGTGTTCTGGTCGACCCAGTTCATTCCTAATAGTCCCCAGAAATTGTAGGCATTGATGGCTGCATATTCATAGGATCCCAACGTTGAAGTATATTGTGAGATTGCAGCGGTTAATCCGAAAGGAGCGCACAGAAGGAGCATCCCGCAGATGACAACCAGACCACCGCACAAATTATAGAAGAATTTCCGCCAGGAAAAATCCTGTAAGAACACATGGTCCCAGATCCCTGCCAGCAGTACCGGCGTGAAGATCAGCATCTGTGGCTTTAACAGGACACCCAGTCCGTAGACAGCATAGGCAGGAAGCAGGTTTCCCTTCATGAGGAACAGGCACATAAGGATGATCATCAGCGTGTATACGGAATCCACCTGTCCCCAGCAGGAAGAATTCAGAATGACCGCCGGTTGGAACAGATACGCAGAGGCAGCAAAGATTCCCTGCAGATCGGAAAAATGCAGTCGCTTTACCGCCTCTCTGTAGAGTAGAAACCCACAGGCAATATCACAGAGAATTGCGGGTAATTTTAACAGTAAAATATGCAGATCGGAATAATAAGGAATCTGCAGCAGAGATCGTAACGCTCCGATCAGATACAATACATACATGAAACCGGGCGGATAGTCCGTAAACATCTCGGCAGAATAGAACTGCCCTGGCCCTAAAGTGAAGATCCGGTCAGCCCAGGCTGCAAAACAGGCGATATCATTACTGAAGCCGTGGGTGGTGTATGCAAGGAGCAGGCGCAGAAGCAGGGCACCTCCAAATACAAGCAACAGAAGAGAGCGCCGGTTGCTTGTATTGTGGAAATGAGAACTGTTCTGAAAGCCTGTATAGCAGACACCGCACAAAAGCAGTGAAAGCAGTGCAAAAAGATGTATCATAAGATTTTATTCCCCCAATAGTTTCTTATTTAAAGTCATACCTTAAAAATATCAAAAAATAACTCTTTCGTAAAGACGAATGCGGAAAAATAAGGTATAATCATTAACAAATTATAACGATTCTTGCAGGAAGGGGAAACTGGCATGAAAAATAAAAAAGCGGAAAATGCGATCACAGCAGTGCTGGTGGCAGCGGTACTGGTGACCGGAGGAATGAGTCTGCATTCTTATCTGTCAGAGCAGAGAGCAAAAAATGAATACGATGCCATCCGCCAGGAGGTGGTGGCAGAGCCTGCGGCGGGGGAAACACAGGAAGAGATTGCGGAGAAAAATTATCCGGAGCTGCAGATCGACTTTGCCGAACTTATCAGGACCAACCCGGATTTTCGTGGATGGCTCTATTTCCCGGCATTGGACATCAGTTATCCGGTGGTACAGGGGGAGGACAATGACTATTATCTGAAGCATTCCTTCGAGGGGGAGAGTGTGAATGCTGGATGCATTTTCATGGACTGTGGGGCTTCAGCAGACTGGTCAGACAGGAATACCTTTGTATTCGGACATAATATGCGGGATGAGAGCATGTTTGGGGCTTTTAAAAATTTGCTGAAGGGGACGGCAAGCTGCGAGGAGAATCCTTACTTCTATATATACACGGAAGATAAAGTCTACATTTATGAGATTTTTTCCTATTATGAAACAAAGAGTACCAGTGACCGTTTTGCCACGTTTACCTCAGATGCCTCCTATGATGATTATGTGCAGTGGGCCACGGAACATTCCCTGTATGCTTCGGATGCGGATTTAAGTGACAGGGGAAATATCGTATCCCTGTCTACCTGCTACGGCTCATCCGGTACAAAAAGGCGGGCTCTGATCCATGGAGTCCTGACAGAAACGGCTGCATACTAAGGCTTGTGTTACAAAAATAAAAAATGATACTGAAAAGACTAAAAAAATAATAAAAATCTGAACCTTTTTTGAAATGGCGTCAGTCTTAATAATTGTAAAGAGGAACGAAAACGTTTAAAGACGTTGAAACACGCAGTTTCATTGAGGGAGAAATCAGATGAGCAGATTTGGTAGGTATGTAAGGGAAAAAGTGGTAAAGGTTCTGGTGACAGCACTGGTTGTAGGTTCTGTTGCAGGGAACGAAGGGATTGCTTTGCAGGCAGCAGGTACGGATTTAAATGATCCATTTTCATTTGTATTATATACAAATGAATTTGTATCCTCAAATCTGGACCATATTGAGGGAAATGCCGCAATTAAAGAATTAAAGGTTTCCATGGTAAGCTATGGGGGAAAATCTTATCTGGGAGATCTTTCTGCTCCGAATCAGATTCTTAAATATACAGCGTCAGGCAGAACAGACGAAAAGGAACTGATAATTCCCCTTACTAATTCTGACGGAACCCAGAACTCTGTTGAGCGGGAAGTGACTGGACAGGGTTATAATATTATAGCTGGTGAAAATAAATTATATACTGGAAATCTTCTGAAGAACTGTGAGGTATGGGATACAGATATTGCATCTGAGATCAGCAATGTCCTGGCAGGTAATATGGTACAGAAAAGCAAAGATTTATATGCTATGGCGAATGAAGACAGCGATACACAACTGGTATTGAATGTAACAAGTGCTGAGTTAAATACCAGGATGGAAGACTATGACAAAGAGATCACTGGCGCAGCTTTTTATGGAAAAACAGTTGTGGTAAATGTAAGTGATTCCGGTACAGTGAATATTACCGGCTGGATGAATGCGCATGGTGCAAAAAAGCAAGCATTGGAACATCAGCTGTGGGCAGACAGAATTATTTGGAACTTTGGCAATGCAACAGAAGTTAATGTAAATTCTATTTTCGGATATATTCTGGCTCCGAATGCAACTGTCTATAATGGCGGAACTGTTGTCGGAGGCATCATAGCGGATAAGTATAAGCAGGGTGGAGAGATTCACTGTCCGTGCGAACCGGATGAGCCGGAACCTACGCCTACGCCGACGGTACCGGTGGTAACCGAGGAACCTACGCCTACGCCGGTAGTAACCGAGGAGCCTACGCCTACGCCGGTAGTAACCGAGGAACCTACGCCTACGCCGACGGTACCGGTAGTAACCGAGGAACCTACACCAACCGCAACACCAACCGCAACACCTGACACCCCGGATGAACCCGATACTCCGGATGATACACCAGATGATCCCGGCACCCCGAATGATCCCGGTACCCCGGCAGATCCCGGCACACCGGCCGGTGGAATCCCGGATACCCCGCAGGTACTTGGTGCAAGACGCCGCAGAATGGTGACCATCGAGGATGAGACAGTTCCCTTGGCGGACAGAGCAGTCCTCGGAGCATCCAGACGACCGCAGACCAGCGATGACTCCGATGCCTGGAATCTGGGCTTTGCCTTTTCCCTGACGAGTCTGGGAGCATGGCTTGTTCTTAAGCGAAAAGAACATTAAACAGGAACGGAACGACAGCCGATCTTAGCTGTAAAAGTATAAAAGGATCAGAATCTTGAAAAATTTTTCAAATTCTGGTCCTTTTTTCCATTTGGCGTAGTCTTACTTATTAGGAGAGTAAAAAGAAGTAATAAAAACAGAAATACTGGTTTTGAGGGGAAACAGAAATGAAGTTAAAAAACGTAATACAGACCAAACTGGCAAAAACTCTGGTAGCGGCACTGATGATCGGCAGCATCTCCAACACCGGATTTACGGTACAGGCGGAAGAAGCAACGCAGAATGAGCAGAACGATGTTGTTGAAATGGCAAGTGCAAGCGGAAACGACAGCGTTGTTGCTGTAAAAGAGAAAACCTATCCCACCATCAAAACGGTGATTCTTGCTGGAGGCACCATGGCAAAATATGTGGGAGGACAGGTAGCCAGCCCCAACGTATGGCCCAATAATTACAAGCCGGCAAACGGAGATTTTTCATTGTTTGCAGGTCATAAGATGACTTTGGATGATGCTGAAACCTTTAAATATCTTTCTGTGGATAATACAGGGGTAGATGCCGAAGGAAAGTTAACCGGAAGTAACGGGGCAAGCTGGCAGTGCGTTGGATTCGTAGCATTAGATGTAAACAAATATTCTGACTGCAAGCCCGCAGATTTGTTACACTATGTTTATTACGGTGGAGACAGCGAAGGCACTTCCTATTATAAAGAAAACTGCGGAAAAACCCTTGAGGATGTAAAACAGTATGTGAATGACAACAACGGCGTCTTGTATGGTGAAAATGTAACGGAAAGTTTTATGGATCAGTTGCTCACCACCGGTCGATCCTTCAGTGGAGTCACCATTGCCACGGTATGGTATGTGACCACACCCACAGAGACCTGGATCAATTATGACGGATACGATTACAGGATTCCCGGGGTATCCGCAGTAGATTATTATGAATATCCCACGGGAACGGTAACTTTTGAACAGAATGAGAACGGCGCAGTGTTCCATTATATTTCCGAAGGTATTACCATTACTACAACTCCGGAACTGGAACAGCATTGGGAAAGCGGCACCGGCAGGGGGACCTATGATGCAACGATCACCATTACGATCCACAGCAATGCCCCGGACAAGGTAAGAATCAATCTGTCCGATGCCATCGGTTATCTGAACGGTACCGTGGCAGGAGGAAATGCGGCAGAGCCCGGAGATACCCTGTACTACAACATAAAGCTGGTAAATGAGAGTAATAAGGAGTATCAGTATGATCCTGCAAAGGCCACGATCGGTACGATCCCGGCAGCGCCTAAGGCAGGAGAGAAAGTAACGGTTCTGTCCAGTGGTTTTGAAGGTTATGAGATCGGTGAAGTGGGAGCGTTCTGTACATTGCCCCGCCGTATTTTAAATGCTCCGTTACGGGATCTCGGAATCACCGCAGGTAAGGTTACGGATGCGATTGTCGGAGAGGCTCTTTTGAAAAAAGGATATGGCAGCGAAGAAATGAAGCCGGAAGAGGTTACGCAGAGCTGCCTGGCACAGTATTACTTAGACTGGTTCAACAATACTTCCAGAGAAGAAGGAAATAAGGTCTACGGCTTTTCAGAACTTACGGCAGAGGAACTGGCAATCCTGACCAACGGAACCGCCGATACCACAGTAGCGGAGAGCTGTTCTGCAGTAGCAGATGCTTTATATTACACGACATATCATAATGTATATACTTTTGACGGTGAAGGTCTGTATGACCGGATGCTGAAAAACGGACAGGAAGGTTCCTATGCAGATACTCTGGTATCCGACCTGTTAAAGGACGGAGAAGTGAAGATCACCACTAACCTTAACGGTGTGTTGGCCAACAACGGCTATCAGATGACCAGATACGGCTTCGGAATGCAGTTTGAATTGTCCAGAGAGCCGGAGGTTACTCCGCCCGTGACTACCAGCCCGGAACCGACTCCCAGTGCTACTCCGGAGCCTACGCCGACAGGCACACCGGATACCACACCCACGACGCCGACCACTACTCCGACCGCACCCCCGGATACTCCGGACGATTCGGATGATTCCGATACCCCGGATACTCCCGGTACACCGTCTGAGCCGGCAACCCCGGTAACACCTCAGGTGCTTGGTGTAAGACGTCAGCGGGTTGTAAGCATTACCGATGATCCTACACCATTGGCGGACAGAGCAGTCCTGGGAGCTTCCAGAAGACCCAGGACCGGCGATGATTCCAATACATGGAATCGGGGCTTTGCCCTTTCCTTGACAGGGCTGGGAGCATGGCTTATTATTAAGAAGAAGCAATCATAACGAATAAACATATATTTACTATAAACAATCAAGGAAAGAAGAGGTAGAACAAATGAAAAAAAGATGGATGAGTCTTGTTCTGACAGTCATCATGGTGCTGAGCCTTGCAGGCTGCGGCAAGAGTACAGAATTATCCTCTGTAAGCCGTGATCCTGCCACGGATGACGGAACTGTCTGGTTCGATGAAGAGGCAGTGGCACTGGCGGGTTCTGTGAGAAAAGCCGGTATGAGTGAAGCTGAGCTGGCCCGTGCAGATGAACTTCGTGCCATGGCTATCGATGCGTTGGATATTGTAAACGCGAAGAGAGCAGAGAACGGCCTGGCAGCACTGAACTGGAGCAACGGTCTGGAGTCCTGCGCTATGGTAAGAGCACAGGAAGCAGCTTCCAAGTTCTCCCATACCAGACCCAACGGTAAGGACTGGTACACAGTGAACAGTGAACTGATGTGGGGCGAGAATCTGGCGAAGGGCTATGATTCCGCACAGAGTGTAGTAGATGCCTGGATGGCTTCTCCTACACACGCAGCGAATATCCTGGCAGGCGATTTTACCACCTGCAGCATTGCGGTCTATGAGACCAATGGCAAGTTGTATTTTGCCCAGGAGTTCGGCTATTAACAGGGTATTTCTTATCATGAGGGGATAGAGAGATAAATGACAGGAGAGAGTTGATATTCTTAACGGAATATTAACTCTCTTTTTGGGCTTCAAAAGATAGAAAATTTTCCTGAATCATGGTAAAATAAAATCGACATATAAAATTGAGTATCTCTGCAGAAGATCACTGTTCCAAATGAGGGAGATGAATGGAATATCCGGGCGCTGCCGGACAAGTGGTCACTTCACAGAGTACAGGAAAATAAAGCATATAATAAAAATGCAGCGCAGAAATGAGGACATATGAGTACAAAAGCATCACAGAAGGGCACAAAGGGGCAGACACCCGGCATGACGACGATCCGGGAACGTCTGCAGAAGGCAATCAGCAGGTTGGTAGTGTTCTCGATTATTCCGTTGGTCATCCTTACCGTGATCCTGAATCTGTCCAGTACCATGAGAACACTGGAAGGCGATATGCTGGTGGTGGCAGAGATCTCTGCAGACCGTATCAAAGAGGAACTACGGGTGACAACAACGATCGTATCCGAACTCGGATGCAGCTATCAGCTGTCTTCTCCGGTATTTACCCAGGAGCAGAAGCAACAGTATATCAACCAGCGTGTGGAAGCTTATGGAATGGTCAGAGGCAAGCTGATCGGCTCCAACGGTATCTGTGCTTATGACGGAACCGATTATAGTGACCGTGATTATTTTAAGAGATCCATGCAGGGAGAGGTCGTGGTATCGGATCCCGTGATTGCAAAGACAGACGGTAAGCTCAGCGTTATCATTTCCGCACCCGTATATGCAGACGGAGATAAGAATGGTGATATTGTCGGCGTGGTATTCGTTGTGCCGGATCCGGAGTTCTTAAATGATATTGCTGCGGCAGTCTCTGTCAGTAAGAATTCCGAGTGCTATCTGTTGGGAGAAACAGGTATCACCATTGCTCACTGTGATTCTGCGATTGCCCAGGAGCAGAAGAGCAACATTGAACTGTCTCAGACGGACAGATCTTTGCGGGGAATTGCAAAGGTAGAGCAGAAGATGATGACCGGAGCAACCGGATATGGCACTTATATGAAAGGCGGAACCCTCACAATACAGGCTTATGCACCAATAGAAGGAACCAATGGATGGAGCGTGGCAGTAAATGCACCACTGACAGATTTCCTTGGTTCTACCGTTGTATGTATTGTCATTGGTGTAGCAATAGGTGCTGCAGCTTTATGTTTCAGTGTGCGCAGGGCAAAAAAGATCGGTCAGGCGATCGGTGAACCGGTGGCAAAGTGTACCGAGAGATTACGTCTGTTGGCTGAGGGCGATCTGCATACTCCGGCACCAGTGATCCGGACACAGGATGAGACACAGATCCTGGCAGAGGCT
>ENA-OPVG01002718-OPVG01002718.1-human-gut-metagenome-genome-assembly--contig:-NODE-2718-length-10168-cov-4.145259_pt1 | contig 10168 bp, 7 predicted proteins | sample MGYA00241093_ERZ501975 | MGnify/ENA primary metagenome ERZ501975 (study PRJEB25962, sample SAMEA2042993) | human gut metagenome | biome: human gut; feature: human-associated habitat; material: faeces... | reverse complement strand
TCCAGCCCCATCTTTTTCAGCAGTTCCATCGCCTCTTTGTACACCTCGCCTTTGTCCCGTTTCTGGACATGGATCGGCGCATCTGCTATATTCTTCAATACTGAATAATGTGGAAACAGATTAAAGTTCTGGAAAACCAACCCGAAACAGGAACGGATCTCTTTCATCTCTTTTTTATCCGGATGCATCACTTTGCCGTTTTCTACCCAGGCAGCTTTTTTCCCCATGTACAGGATCTCTCCGCCGTCAATCTCCTCAAGCATCGTCGCGCAGCGAAGCATCGTGGATTTGCCGGAACCGGAAGGACCGATAATAGAAACGATTTCTCCTTCTTCCACCGACAGAGAGATATCTTTTAAGACACCCAGTCCGTCAAATTCTTTTTTGATATGATTCATTTCCAACAGTTTCATGTCGACCCTCCTAGCGATAATAGTTCAGTTTCTTCTCAAACAGTTCCATCACCCAGGCTACCACATAGTTAAATACATAGTAGAAAATACCTGCGATAAAGAACGGTACTACAGTAGTCTGTGCAGCTGCAATCTGTTTTGCAACGGCAAACATCTCGATATAAGATACGGAATATACCAGAGAGGTATCTTTAACCAGTGTGATGACCTCGTTGGTGACAGATGGCAAAACGATTTTTACCACCTGTGGCAGAACGATCTTGAAGAAGGTCTGTACTCTTGTGTAGCCGAGCAGCTGTGCTGCCTCATACTGTCCGGTCGGGATCGATTCGATACCGGAACGGTAGATTTCCGCAAAATATGCCGCATAGTTCAGAGAACATCCCAGAATGATCGCGGTAAATTTATAATTGCCGATATTCATTCCCCACAGATAGAACGGTCCAAAATACCATAGCAGCAGCTGCAGCATCAGTGGTGTTCCTCGCATAATAGAAATATACGCCTTAACGATCCAGCTTAATGGCTTGAACCTGCTCACACGTCCAAAATATACAACCATGCCAAGTGGCAGGGAAAATAACAGTGTCAGAAAAAAGATCAGCAGTGTCTGCCCAAATCCCGTGGTAAGCTGTTGTAACATTACCTGAAAACTCATGTACTCTCCTCCATAAACCTACAAGAGGGATGCCACCCGGAAAACCGGGAAGCATCCCATTCTGTATTCGTATTTTATGTATTGCTTATTTTTCTTCTGTTTTATCTGTTTCTGCATCATCTGTTGCATCTTTGGAATCCTCTGTCGATGCATCATCAGAAGCTTTCAGTGTTACCATATCTGCGATTTCATACTTCTCAGCAAGTTCTGCAACCGTTCCATCATCTGCAAGTTTCTGAAGGTCTGCATTCACAATATCACAGAGTTCTGTATTACCCTTTTTAAATCCGATTGCATACTGTTCTGTATTCAGTGTCTCATCAAGGATCTTGAATCCCTCTCCTCTGGAATTCAGCTGATATTTGGCAACTCCGACATCGATTGCCAGTGCATCCAGTGCCCCTGCCTGCAGTTCTGTGAATGCAGTATTGTAATCTGCAAATTCATTCAGTGCTCCAAAGGTATCCGCCAGTTCTTTCTGTCCGCCTTCTTCCTCACTCTGAAGAAGATCCAGTGCTGCGGAAGCTGCCTGCACACCAACGGTCTTACCGGCAAGATCTGTAAGCTTCTCAATTCCGGAATCATCTGCAACAACGATTACCTGACTGTTATCTACATACGGCTCTGAGAAAGTATAATCATCTTCTCTTCCGTTCATAGTAAATCCATTCCAGATACAGTCGATAGATCCGGAATTCAGTTCCATATCCTTGGAATCCCAGTTGATTGGTTTTTTCTCCAGCTCCCAACCTTCCAGATCACACACAGCCTGTGCCAGTTCCAGGTCAAATCCTGTGTATTCACCATTCTCATCCATATATCCATATGGCGGATATTCCGCATCAAATCCAACGATCAGAGTCTTATCTTCTATTCCTGCCTGCACACTTACTGCAGATACCATTCCCAGTGCCATTACTGCTGTCATAACTACTGCAACTGCTTTTTTCTTCATCTCTCTATCTCCCTTGACATATTATTTTTCTTTTAATACGTAGCCACTCTACCACGTGAAAGTATTGATATCGTAACATACCCATTCTGACCTGTCAAGTGAATTTTGCGCTGCAGCTTTCATATAGCATACCAACTCTCTAATCTTACATCTGGTCTTTATGATGCAGTACTGTCACACTGCACGGTGGCAGATACAGATTCAGCGATCCAGCCTGGCACAGAATCTGTTTCCGGTGGTCTGTATACCCTTCCTGAGAAGATTGCACCAGCCTTGTAAATACTGTTTCTTCCAGTCTGCTGATTCCTGCCGGCCAGACTTCAATCATAACATCTCTGCCTTCATCCCGGTTGTTCAGTACGATGATCATCTGCTCCGTATGAGAGAATCTCGCATAACAGAGGCCCTGATAATCATTCCATAGGAATTTCAGAGAACCGCTTCTGAGCATTTTGTATTTCTTATGAACCGCAATCATGACCTTGTAGAAATTCAGAAGTTCCATATCTTCATGCCCCCACGGGTAAGTTCTCCGGTTATCCGGATCTGTAAATCCGCAGACACCTGCCTCATCCCCATAATACAATGTAGGAGCTCCCGGCCATGTCATCTGTATGGCAATCGCTTCACGCATGATCGCCGTATTGATATTTTCAGACGCCGCCTGTGCCCCGGCATAGGAAACACGTCCAACCCTGTGATTTGTTCTGGTAAGGAATCTGGAATGATCATGATTTGACAATTCATTCATCGCAGTGTGAAGAGATGACATATGCAAAGAGCGCATATGCGTCTTCATTGCTCCGATAAACGCATCACTGTTTCCATAAAGATCCTCTCTATATTCATCACTGTGTTTTTCCATTCCGGTCAGGAACCATGTCACAGGCTCCATGAACGCATCATAGTTCATGACAGAATCCCACTCATCTCCCTGCAGCCATCCTTCCGGACTTCCATAATGTTCTGCAAGAATCAGTGCTTCCGGATTCGCTTCCTTGACCGCTTTACGGAAATCTTTCCAGAACTGGTGATTAAACTCATTGCTGTGTCCCAGATCTGCTGCCACATCCAGTCTCCAGCCATCCACATTATATGGCGCAGACACCCACTTCTGTGCCACTTTCAGGACATAATCATACAATTCTCCTGAACCTTCATAATTCAGTTTAGGAAGTGTATCATGCGTCCACCATCCATCATAAGTCGGATTATAAGGCCAGCGATTCTGATCATGAAAATCAAAGAAATAGCGATACGGACTGTCTGCAGATATATAAGCTCCCGGTGCATAACCTTCCTGTCCTTCATATATTCTTTCTCTGTCCATCCACTTATTAAAAGATCCACAATGGTTGAATACTCCATCCAGAATAATCTTCATGCCACGTTTATGCAGTTCTTCCACAAGCTGTGCAAACATCTGATTACTTGCCTCCAGATTGCGCTTATCTGTCACACGCCGGATGTATTTTGTGGCATGTGTATTATCTCGATCCTCCGGTGCAAGCAGTCCGTCACAGTCTTCAACGATCTTTCCGTAATGTGGATCCACATAATCGTAATCCTGACAGTCGTATTTGTGGTTACTTGGTGATACGAAGATTGGATTCAGATACAGCACTTCAACGCCCAGCTCTTCAAAATAATCCAGTTTGTCAATAATGCCCTGCAGGTCTCCTCCATAGAATTCCCTGACTCCCATAACTGCCGGAGTCTTGGACCAATCTGTCACTTTTTCACTGTGTTCACCAATATATGCATATTCGTCGCTTTCCACATCGTTGGACGGATCTCCATTGCGGAATCGATCCACAAAAATCTGATACATCACCGCACCCTTTGCCCAATCAGGTGTATGATAATTCGGATAGATTTCAAACTGTGCCCATTCCTGCAGCTCAGAACAGACTCCCTGTTCCGTGTAATAGCATGTAGCCCATCCATACTGAATTTCAAAATGATACCGAAAAATCTCTTCCGGCATCACAATCTTTGTTCCATAATAATCAAAACCTTTTGTGGTTTTGTATACTTTCATTTTATATTTCTGATCTCCGGATACGAGATATACCGCATCCACATTATTCTTCTGGGTTCTGAAGCTGATTATTACCTTTTCGCCACTCTTTGGCTCAGTAGGATTTCTGTAATACCTTGTTCCGTCACTGAAAAGAGCCTCCTTGTTAAACACTGGTCTCATATTCAGAATATACTGCATTTTTCTTGCAATATCTTCGTTTTCCTGCTTCATTGTCAATCTTCCTTGTCTGTATTATTTATATTGCACTGGAAATGTAATCTGCATTTCCAGGTTTCTTGGTTTGTAGTCTATTTTTGTGGTGGAAATGTCATCTACATTTCTCATTTTCTTTGTTGTAGTCTACTTTTATATTAAGGATACCTCAGTTTCATATGCGGATGCGGCCTGGTCGTTAAATAGCACCCACTCAACAAGATCAAACCTATCAGGATTCTCCTGCAGAAATCTACAAACTGTTTTTACCGCAATCTTAGCAGCTCTCTCTACCGGAAAATGATAAACTCCCGTAGATATAGATGGAAATGCGATTGTTCTAATATCATTCTCCATCGCAAGCTTTAACGAATTATAATAACAATCTGTAAGAAGCTTATCTTCATTATTTTTTCCGCCATTCCATATCGGTCCAACCGTGTGAATCACGTAATCGCATGGCAGATTATATGCCCTGGTTATCTTTGCCTCTCCTGTTTCGCAACCATGAAGCGTCCTGCATTCCGCAAGAAGTTCCGGACCTGCTGCACGATGGATTGCACCATCAACACCCCCTCCTCCAAGAAGAGAATTGTTAGCAGCATTTACAATTGCCTGTACATCTGTAATCTTTGTTATGTCACCTTTGACTGTCTTAATCGTAAACATAAACTTCGCGATACCTCTCTGTTACAATTTATTATTCGTAACTTTTCATCCCCTTGCGGGATACTACCTTCTGAATAGTTACTATTATTCTTCATTTTTCATTTGGCGTAATGTCCTGCCAGGTCTTACCTTCGTCAGTTGTCTGATAGACCTTATTCTCGTTTACGTAGGTAAACATGTTGATAGAACCGTCTTTGCCGTAGGTGTAGTATGCAAAGCCTTGGTTTTGGTTGTTATTGTGCCATGCCTCTAAAGCAAAAAATGGACTATCCCTATAGGAGGCTGGCTTTGGCGTATAACCTATTAATGCATCTTTGAAAGCGGCTGAATCCGCATAATAGACACGGGTAGTATACCGTTCTCCATTAATATAGAATGTCTGATTAGAGAAGAAGGCCTTATTATTATTCATGTTGGCATCACCAATCCGCTTATATCCCTCTTTAAGAGTATTTAAAGTTGTATCCAATTTCCCATTATATGTTGGTCTCACTGCCACATCACCCCCACCACTCCAGGTAAAAATCACACCTTTATTTTTCTCATAAGATACTACACAGGTTCCGTTTCGGCCCGGTGTTCCAACCCAGTTATCTGTATTTGTGCCATCAAAGGAAGCACTCCCGACTATAATTGGAAGCGGACTCTGCCAGCCGGGATGTTTTTGTTTTAACTTGAAACTAATAGGCTCTGGATCTTCTTCCTTTTCAGCCACATTCATCATCAATTCATTATATGCGGATTTGGCATTTGCCAGATCTGTTGATTCCCGGCTTCTCTCAATGTACTTTGTATAGGCTGGTGCTAAAATCACCAACAACACGCCCAGAATCGCTACAATAATAATCAATTCTACAAGTGTAAATCCCTGTACAGATTCTTTGCTTTTTTTCGATTTTTTGAACATTACATTTCTCCCATAGGTAAACTCACATAATGGATTAATGATAACATGAATCCATTTTGACGTAAAGAAGTTCTGGAGTCTAGGATTGTATCTAATTTTCTCCTTTTCGCGATTTGCGATCACTTACCGGCGCCAGAAAGCGATGTCCAAAGCTTGGTGAGTAACAAAAAAACGCAACAAAAGACGATTTTCTCGCCTGATGCTGCGGGGTTTTTAGACAGTAAAAAAGACAGCGGGATAAGCTGTCTTTTTTGGAGAAGGTATTTCTTCTTATGGGGTGTAGCAAAAACTATATAATGTATTGGGGGGTTTTTACGGTTTATATAATACCATGAGGCAAGAGAAAAGTGTGCACAAACTTCACAAAATTTGGCACACTTTTTTGTATACATTATATACTGTTGTTTTCTGTTTCCGGATTTTCTGTTATAAAAAGTGCTTCAAATTCGTCTCTGTGCACCTTTTCCTTCTCGAGAAGAAGACTTGCACACTTGTGCAGAACATCCTCATGTTCCAGAATGATCTTCTTTGCCTGGTCATGACATTCACTGATAATACGGCGGATTTCTTCATCAATGGACTTGGCAACATCCTCGCTGTAACTTCTGGTATGAGCCAGGTCTCTGCCGATAAATACCTCGTCATCGTCATCACCATAACAGATAAGACCAAGTTTATCAGACATTCCGTATTTCATAACCATACTTCTGGCTGTCGCAGTTGCACGTTTGATGTCATTGGATGCACCAGTCGTAATATCTCCGAAGATAATTTCCTCTGCTATGCGCCCGCCTAACAGTGTCATAATATCCTGAAGCATTTTTCCTTTGGTATTAAACATCTCATCATTATCCGGAAGAGGCATGGTGTAACCTGCTGCTCCCATTCCTGTCGGGATAATGGAAATCGTGTAGACAGGATCCATATCCGGAAGTACATGAAACAGGATCGCATGTCCGGATTCATGATACGCGGTGATCTTTTTCTCTTTCTCAGAGATCACCTTACTCTTCTTTTCTGCACCGATGCCTACTTTGATAAAAGCACCTTTGATATCAGACTGAAGGATAAATCCTCTTCCCTTTCTCGCTGCTTCAATGGCAGCTTCATTCAGAAGATTCTCCAGATCTGCACCTGTAAATCCTGCTGTTGTTCTGGCAATCTGAGCCAGATTTACATCCTCTCCAAGAGGTTTGTCCTTGGCATGAACGCGGAGGATTTCCTCTCTTCCCTTCACATCCGGACGTCCCACTGCAACCTTACGGTCAAAACGTCCCGGACGCAAAATTGCAGGATCCAGGATATCCACGCGGTTAGTCGCTGCCATCACAATGATTCCCTCATTCACACCAAAGCCATCCATCTCTACCAGAAGCTGGTTCAGTGTCTGCTCTCTCTCATCATGTCCGCCGCCCATACCGGTTCCACGCTGTCTTGCAACCGCATCGATCTCATCAATGAAAATAATACATGGTGCATGGCGTTTGCCTTCTTCAAAAAGATCACGCACACGTGATGCACCTACACCGACAAACATTTCCACAAAGTCAGAACCGGAAATGGAGAAAAACGGAACTCCCGCTTCTCCTGCCACTGCCTTTGCCAGAAGTGTCTTACCAGTTCCGGGAGGGCCTACAAGCAGCACGCCTTTCGGAATCCTTGCGCCTACTTTTGTATATTTCTGTGGAGATTTCAGGAAATCTACCACCTCTACCAGATCTTCCTTCTCCTCCTGCAGACCTGCTACCTTGTCAAAAGTAACTTTCTTATTATCATCCGGAGATGACATTCTTGCGCGGCTCTTGCCGAAATTCATCATCTTGGCATTTCCGCCGCCACCGCCACCTGCCATCTGGCGGTTCATCATCATGATCAGAAAGATCACAAGGGCACCTGTGAGAAGAACCGGAAGCAAGGTTGTCAGAAATACATTGTCTCCGGGTACATCCTGAGTTGTAATATCAATATCGTATTTATTCAACAGTTCGATTGCCTGATTGACATCTGTCACATAAACCTTCTTCTGACCGGAGTCAGTAGTATCTACGATCACAGAACCTGTAGGCACTTCTCTGTTCTGTTGAATTGTCGCATCAACCACTTTGTTGTCTTCAAGAGCCTGCTCCAGTTGCTTCTGTGTGTAATTACTCTGGGAAACCACCTGGTTATTCAGATAAAAATAACCGGCTACCAGTGCAATGATCAGCACCAGATACAGACCAATTCTGCTTGGCTGTTTATTCACTTACTTAAATCTCCTTTCAGTCTTCCCCCAGTTCCACTACTCCTATGAATGGAAGATTCCTGTATTTCTGTGCATAGTCCAGACCATAGCCAACTACAAACTCATCCGGGATGTTAAAGCAGCAATAATCAACTCTTACATCTCTGACTCTTCGCTCCGGTTTGTCCAGCAATGTACACAGACGGATGCTGTTTGGATTTCTCTGCTTCAGAATTTCGATGAGATAACTTAATGTTCTTCCTGAGTCAATGATATCCTCTACGATCAGAACGTCCTTTCCTTCCAGTGGCTGGTCAAGGTCTTTGACGATCTTTACAACACCGCTGGACTTGGTGTCATCACCATAACTGGATACAGACATAAAGTCAAGAGAAACCGGCACTGTGATTCTCTTTGCAAGTTCACAGGTAAAGAATACACCACCTTTTAATACACAGATTAAATGGATTTCCTTGCCTGCATAATCCTTGCTGACCTTTGCTGCGATCTGCTTAATACGGGAATCTACTTCCTCTTCGCTGAGTAAAACTTTGATTTTCTCACTCATTTTCGTTTCCTCCTTGGTAATTTAATACTAACACCTTCCTGGTTTGGGGGTTAATTTTATACCTCTCATTCATCCTGCTTCCCACCATCCAGAGGATTTCTTTTCCACATGCGATCAGCGGAATGCTGTCTCTGTATTCCGACGGGATTTTCTCATCGATCATACAGCGGTTCAGCTTCTTTGTGTTCCCCTGCGCATTGATAACCATATAATCTCCTGTCCGTCTGGTGCGAATATACGGATTCTTTTCTATTTTATCATAATCCATCCATTTCGTATACTTTTTTTCTTCAATCTTCTGACCTTCATACAAAAATATTTCTGCCGAAAAAATTCCCAGCGGACTGGTCACAGTCCCCGGAATTCTGATTTTCCATTCCCTGTCTGATATATTTTTTCCGCAAACTGTTTTTCCGTTTTGAATATCTGAACCTTTATGCTTTTCACCGATCATCCCGGCTGACTTCTCCTCTCCGTACCGACAAAGTCTTACTCCCTCGTAATCTCTTCTGGCTTCCATGTGATAAGGAAGGCTGATCCGTCTTCCAGTCTGCATTTCATAAAGTTCCAGAACCTTCTCATAGTGAACAGCCGCCAGATCCTTCCGTCTGCCTGCCAGCTGTTCCATCGCCTGTTGTAATGCATAAACCTGAATGATTTGAGGCTCCATAAAAAATTTTTCAGTAAAGTAATATTCCTTACCTTTCTGAAACTCGCCCAAAACCAGGCAGCTCTGCTGCGTAAGATATTCCTCTGCCTGGGAAATCCTTGCCGCAGTCTCTGCCATATGTGCCGCTGCCTTTCCATTGACCTGCTGTTCCAATATAGGAAGAATATGATGTCTGATTCGGTTTCTGGTATATTCATCTGACAGATTGGTGCTGTCCTGAATATGAGAAATCTTCTTTTCTTTCAGATACTCTGCAATTTTGTCCCGGCTTAAGCACAGAATCGGGCGGATAATCTCTCCGTCTACAGGGCGCATGGTGCATAGTCCCCGCAAACCTGTTCCTCTGCACAGATTATGAAGCATAGTTTCCGCAAGATCCTCCTGATTATGCGCTAATGCAATTTTTATCTCACTGTCCTTTCTCCCACAGACGGCAGCTTCCCTCTGAAAAGCTTCTTTTCTTACAATCCTTCCCGTCTCTTCCTCGCCCAGCTTCCACTCCCGGCTCAATCCCGGAACATCATAACAATAAACAGTACATGGAATCTGCCACTTCCGGCATATGTTTTCCACAAAGCTTTGGTCCCTGTCCGCTTCCTTTCCACGTATTCCATGATGTATATGGACCACTCTCAATGTAAAATCCAGTTTTCCCTGAAGCTCCTTTAAAATGCGGAGCATTGCCATAGAGTCACTTCCGCCGGACACTCCTGCCAGGACCACATCATTTTTTCCGATCATCCTGTTTTGCTTTATATAAGCAAGAATTTCTCTTTCCATTTTTATCCTGATTTCCTTTTCTATCTTAGAGCATGTCTGAAAAATCATTCCCGCAATCTGCACGCCCCACTTTGCGGGATATTTCACC
>ENA-OPVG01002717-OPVG01002717.1-human-gut-metagenome-genome-assembly--contig:-NODE-2717-length-10174-cov-2.797806_pt1 | contig 10174 bp, 11 predicted proteins | sample MGYA00241093_ERZ501975 | MGnify/ENA primary metagenome ERZ501975 (study PRJEB25962, sample SAMEA2042993) | human gut metagenome | biome: human gut; feature: human-associated habitat; material: faeces... | reverse complement strand
TTTCGGACAAACGGTTTTCAAGACCGCCTCGTTATGACCACTTCGATACCTCTCCAAGATACCTAATTGCCGATTTCAGCAAACTATTAAGTTGTATCGCATTTGCGACGTTGATTATTCTATCATAGTACTTTACGAAATGTCAACACTTTTTTACTATTTTTTTCGCTATTTTTTTATATTCTTGCAGTTTATTAAAAATATGTATTATTTACCTAAAAAAGCTTCTGCAATCACCAGATCCTCTGGGGTTGTAATCTTAATATTTTCATATTTTCCCGTAAAAACCTGCACTTCATGATTAAGCATCTTCTCTACTACCATCGCATCATCCGTTACCTGGATCCAATTCTGCTTCATCAATTTCCCGTATGCCTTTAAAAGAAGATCTGCTAAAAAAACCTGTGGTGTCTGTATTGCCCACAATGTTGCCCGATCCGGTGTAGACTCCACCCGTTGTCTTTCATTTACAATTTTAATTGTATCTTTCACCGGCATTCCCGCGATACAGGCATCAGACTTGCAGACACACTCATACGCTCTTTCTATGATACCTTCATCTATAAACGGTCTTGCACCATCATGAATATATACATATCCCTTTCTTTTTATTACCTGCAAACCATTCCATACCGAATTGAACCGTTCAGCTCCACCTTCAACAATCCTGCTGACTTTTGTAAAGCCATACTGGTCTACGATCTCTTTCCTGCAATATTCCTGCTCATCTTTTCCTGTAACCAGTATAATCTCATCTATAAACTCCGACTCCTGAAAAGTGCGTAACGAATAAAAAAGGACAGGATGCCCTCCCATAAGTAAATACTGCTTATGTGTAGTTGTTCCCATTCTTTTTCCACTGCCCGCCGCCAGTACGATAGCCGTACAATATGATTTTTCCATTTTATCCTTATTCATCTCAGCGTTCTCCCAATTTCAGGTTCGGAACTGCGTTCAGATCCAGTCCTGCTCTTGCTCCTGAAATATATTCATAGTAAGCTGCTGCCCCGATCATTGCTGCATTATCCGTACAAAGAATCGGAGACGGACGATAGAATTTCATTTTTCTTTTTTCACATGCCTCGATCATTGCCGCACGCAAAGCTGAATTTGAAGCCACTCCGCCTGCGATTGCGAATTTTGAGATCCCCAGTTCTTCTGCTGCTTTCATTGAATTTCCTACCAGCACTTCTACAACTGCTTTCTGGAATGACGCAGCCAGATCCGCCGGATCAAAGCTCTCACCTTTCATTTTACAGCCATTAATATAATTCAGCACTGCTGATTTCAGTCCACTGAAGCTAAAGTCATATTCTGCCCCGTCAACCTTTGCTTTCGGGAATTTCACTGCATCCGGATTTCCTTCTTTTGCAATCCTGTCAATTTTCGGTCCACCCGGATATCCAAGTCCGATTGCACGTGCCACCTTATCCCCCGCCGCATCATCTCTGGTCCGTCCAAGAATTTCATATTTTCCATAATCTTCTACTTTTACAAGGTGCGTATGTCCTCCTGATGCCACCAGACAAAGAAACGGTGGTTCAAGATCCGGATGTTCAATATAGTTTGCTGAAATATGCCCTTCGATATGATGAACTCCGACCAATGGAATTTTTCTCGCCCAGGCAACCGCCTTTGCCGCTGCCACACCAACAAGAAGTGCCCCAACAAGACCGGGACCATATGTCACCCCGATCGCATCTATATCATCTAACGTCTTACCGGCTTCTTTCAAAGTCTCTTCTATCACCTGATTAATTTTCTCAATATGCTTTCTTGATGCAATTTCAGGGACAACACCACCATAAAGTTTATGCAGATCAATCTGTGAAGAAATCACATTTGAAAGAACTTCCCTTCCATTCCGTACAACCGCTGCTGCAGTTTCATCACAGGAACTTTCTATTGCAAGTATTGTTACATCTTTATTTTCCTTCATTTTTTCACGCCTCTCATTCTTCAAACATAAGATCTACTGATTTTCCGTCTTTTCCTGCTTTTGCATTTGGGAAAATCTTTCTTACGTCTTCCATATAAGGTTCCGGTCTGGTCAGTGACGGGCTGTAATGCGTAAGCCACAGTTCTTTTACCTGCGTCTCTCTCGCCAGCTCAGCCGCTTCATAAAAGGTCATATGTTTATATTCCACTGCTTTTGCCGCCTTTTCTCTTTCACCGTACATTCCTTCGCAAATGAAGAGATCGGAATCTTTCGCATTCTTCCGTATAGAATCAGTGGGTCTGGTATCTGTCGTATAAGTCAGTTTAATCCCCTTCCTCGGCGGTCCAAGAACCATCTCGGGGGTAAAATGTCCTTCCTCTGCCTCCACACATTCTCCACGCTGAAGAACACTCCAGTATTTTTGAGGAATATTCTGTTCTTTCGCTCTTACAGGATCAAATTTTCCTGACCGGTCAATCTCGATGGTATATCCGTAACAAAGCACATTATGGTTTACACGAAATGCCTTCAGACGATATCCATTCATTTCAAAGCACTGTTCTGCTCCTTCAATTTCTTTGTAAATGATCGGAAACGGCAGCTCCGGTGCGATGACCCTCAGGCAGCCTACTACCCGCTCAAGTCCCTTAGGCCCTATCAGCGTCAACGGTTCTTTACGGTCCGCATTTCCCATGGTAAGAAGCAGTCCCGGAAGTCCACTGATATGGTCCCCATGATAATGAGTAAAGCAGATCACATCAATCGGTTTAAAACTCCATCCTTTTTCCTTTACAGCAACCTGTGTTCCTTCTCCACAGTCAATCAGGAGACTGCTCCCGTTATAACGGGTCATCAATGCTGTCAGAAAACGATAAGGAAGCGGCATCATGCCTCCGCTTCCAAGTAAACATACATCTAACATATTTTTCCTCTATTCTTATTTTTCAATTTCAGCCGGAATGAGGAACCCCTTCAATAACCGGTCATAACACTCCTCACATAAGTCAAATTGATGATGCTCCCCGTCCTTTTCAGAAAAATAGCCCCAGGTATACTCCACACAAAGAACTTCTTCCTCCGGTCTTCCATTTATGACACTGATCTCTCTTCCGCACTGATTACAAATGATCTTTGAAATTTCTTTCGTCTTTTTTAATTGATACTGGTGCATACAATCTCCTCCTGCGTAACTGTCATTTTCTTTATCACGCTTTCATTATAGCGAGCGTATGCCTCTATGCCTACTGGAAAGTGATGGTTATCCGCTGATCTGCATACTCATCAACACAGCATCTTCTTCCGGTTCAGTATAAAACCTCTTTCTGATCCCATCCTCTTTAAATCCAATTTTTTCATAAAATGCCTGTGCCATATGATTTTTTTCGCGTACATCAAGAAGGATCTTTCTAGCTTTTCGCTGTGTTCCCTCTTCCTGAAGTTTCTTCATCAGTGCAGTACCTACCCCCTGACGTTTTACTTCTTCCACAACGGCAACTCTTGCAATCTCAATCTCGTCCGCCGCCTGGTATGCAAGCAGATATCCGACCCGTCTTCCTGCCTTCTCTGCCACAAGACAGAGAGCTGTCGGCTGTCTGAGCGTTTCCAGAACCGCTTTTTCACTCCACGCATCTGAAAAACTCTGATGCTCCATCTCTGCTACCGCCGCACCATCTTCTATCGTCATACCACGGACTTCCGGCTTTGCATTTTTTTCTTTTTCTGCACGTTCCCGTTCTGCCTGTGATATCCGCAAGTAATCTGGTTTATGCTCTGCTGCTGTCTCGAATTTCCCTTCACGGTAATAGCAGATTCCTAGAGATCCAACCACTGCCGCTCTCTGCCTGTTCATATATGCCGGTGCAAAAGAATACGGAACTTCCATACCCGCTTCTATCATTTCTTCATAGACCGGCACACCATCTCCAAGGAATACAACCGGATGTCCATAACTGTTCAGTTTCTGAATCAGTTCTTCTACCGGAAGTGCCATCTGCTTTTCCATCACCTGAAATTCCGGTTCTTCAAGTCCTTTCCCGCTGTCCTTTCCCTTTACGAAAGTATAAAGACCCGTATATACCTGCTTTCTTCTTGCATCCATAATCGGACAGATCACGTCTGTGCATCCATAAACATTATAAGCCAGTGCATCCACAGTCGGTACATGGATCAACGGTTTGTTCAGTGCCAGTCCAAGTCCCTTTGCAGTTGCCGATCCGATCCTCAGTCCTGTAAATGATCCGGGGCCTCCTGCCACCGCGATCGCATCCAGGGTAGAAAGATCCAGATCTACCATCCTTGTCATCTCATCGATCATTGGAAGAAGAGTCTGAGAATGCGTCTTTTTATAATTCACAGTATATTCCGCAATGGTCTGCGTATCTTCAACGATCCCTACGGTCGCAGTTAAACCCGAACTGTCTATTGCCAATACTCTCATACGTTACTCTTCCTTCTTTCCTCTATTGTGATCCTTCGGAAGTCGAATCCCTGTTCCAGATCTTTCTCAATGGTAATGTTCACCCGGTTCTCCGGCAGGATCTCCTCGATCAGATTTGCCCACTCGATCAGTGAGACGCCCTCACCCGACACATATTCATCAAATCCTACTTCATCCATCTCTTCAACATCGCCGATCCGGTAAACATCAAAATGATAAAAGGGCAGACGCCCTCCTTCATATACCTGGACAATCGTAAACGTAGGGCTATTTACCGGCTCTTCAATCCCAAGCCCTTTTGCAAGCCCCTGCGTAAATACGGTTTTTCCCACACCAAGATCTCCGGTCAGGGTAATCACCTGACCGGGATATGCTTTTTCACCAAGACTTTTTCCGACCTGAAATGTCTCTTCAGGACTTCTTGTCTCTATTATCATAGTTTCTGCCTCTTTTCTGTACCCGGAATCTCACGGTCTGCCCGATTAATGATGGAACAGACGAATGCCTGTAAATGCCATCGCCATCTGATATTTATTACATGTTGCGATTACATTATCATCTCTCACAGAACCGCCCGGCTGTGCAATATATTTTACGCCACTCTTATTGGCACGTTCGATATTATCTCCAAATGGGAAGAACGCATCAGAACCTAATGCCACGTCTGTAAGTTTATCAAGCCATGCTCTCTTTTCTTCTCTTGTAAAGACTTCTGGTTTTACCTTGAAAGTATTCTCCCATACACCATCTGCAAGTACATCCATGTACTCATCTCCCATATAGATGTCGATAGCATTATCTCTGTCTGCACGACGGATTTCATCTTTGAACTGAAGTCCCATTACCTGTGGAGACTGTCTAAGCCACCAGTTGTCTGCCTTCTGGCCTGCAAGACGTGTACAGTGGATTCTTGACTGCTGTCCCGCTCCAATACCGATTGCCTGTCCGTCTTTTACATAGCATACGGAGTTTGACTGTGTGTATTTTAAAGTAATCATGGAGATAGCTAAGTCTCTCTTGGCTTCCTCTGTCAGTTCTTTATTCTCTGTAACGATGTTGTCAAAGAACTTATCATCGATGTTTAATTCATTTCTTCCCTGTTCAAATGTAATGCCAAATACCTGCTTTTTCTCGATTGGTGCTGGTACATAAGCCGGGTCAATCTGAATAACATTATAGTTGCCTCTTTTTTTAGATTTTAAAATTTCTAATGCTTCTGGTTCATATCCTGGAGCAATCACACCATCAGATACTTCTCTCTTAATCATGTTAGCTGTGGAAACATCACACACATCGGATAATGCGATGAAGTCACCATAAGAGGACATACGGTCTGCTCCTCTGGCTCTTGCATATGCACAGGCAAGTGGAGAAAGTTCTCCCAAATCATCTACCCAGTAGATTTTTGCCAGTGTATCGCTTAACGGAAGACCTACTGCTGCACCGGCAGGAGATACATGTTTAAAAGAAGTTGCGGCAGGAAGACCTGTTGCCTTTTTCAGTTCGCTTACAAGCTGCCAGCCATTAAAAGCATCTAAAAAGTTAATATAGCCTGGTTTTCCGTTCAGTACTTGAATAGGAAGTTCGCCCTCTTCCATATAAATCCGGGATGGTTTCTGGTTTGGGTTGCATCCATATTTTAACTCTAATTCTTTCATTCTTATTTTACCTCTTTTTTTATGATGTACTTATGTTCTGACTTTGTGATTTCGGTTATTCTGTATAATGTAATTATTTAAGCTCCTGCAAATTTAAATAGCTATATAAATTCTCATCACACGTCTGAATATATCTTATAAACTTGCGCGGCAGATACGACTTTCTACCATTATAAATAATTACCTGTTATTTATTTTTATTAATGATTTTAGATTCATATTTTCCTGTTGCAATATCAATATAGCGGACAAATAAAGATACTTTATTATCTTCATTTAAGCTGCTCCAAAGCAGCTCAGCAAATGCATCCATATCATCCGGAATTGCCATCCACTTTGGCTCACCTTCAAAACTTGGTAATGGATTGCCATCATGCATATATGTAGAAATAAAATGGCCTTCTCCCGCTGGAACTTTATTATAGGCAAATGTATAACGGTTACAGCTTTCCGGATTTCCATTATTGCTCTTTAAAATAGACATGGCATAATTGAACTCACCTTTTTCTAAATGAAGAACTGCAGAAATTCTAGGAGTGTAGTTTGGTCCGTCTGGCTCAAACTCTCTAGAACGTAAGGACTGCTCAAAAGTAAGCTGTTTGTCCATACCATCATAGATAGTATCTGTCTGATTTCCATTTGTCACAATTGTTTTATTTCCAAGCACTCTCACTGGGGCATAAATAATAAGACTTGGATCTTCTAATTTAGAAGGATCAAATGCCTGTGTGCGAATGCCCTCTCCGTCCTCTACAAAAATACGGTTACGGCTGTTAGAACTTCTTCCCATAATAAAATACGCAATCACGGCCTTTGTTCCATCTTCGGAACGTCCGACAATAATTCCTCTTCCCGGATAAGAATTCTCTTTCAGTTCTTTTTCGATTGAAATCATTTTCATGAATCAAGGTCCTCCTTTTGAATCTAAAACATATTTAATAGCGTATATTTATAAAGTATACAATAAGATACCCACAAACGCAACTAACAGGACTTTTGAATTATAAAAAAGATATTTAAAAAGATTTAGATATTTTCTCCTACTTCTTCCCGATATGTGGTAGAATAAAGTACGTCTTTTTTACAAAAACTAAGACGTATCATATAAATTGTGTGTCAACTACGCACAGAAAGGACCTATTATGAAGAAAAATTTTTTACTACTTTTCACTCTTTTACTACTTGCACTTGTCGGTACCGGCTGTGGTGATAAAGTTTCCGGAAGTCTTGGTAAGGATGGTGCAGAGCTGGTTGGAACCTGGAATGGTGTTGGAAATGCTTTAGGAAGAGATGACAGCTATAGTTGTGACTATCTAAGTTTTTCTATAGATAAAGAGGGAACATTTACTCTCAAAGATATTGCACAGAATAAAACCTGTCTTTCCGGAAGCCTCTCTGCTAAGTCAGAAAAGTTTTCCTTAGATACCAGAGAAGAAACCACAGCGGAACTTCCTTCTGGCTGGGACGGCCTCGGTTCTGGCAGCACACTGTCTTACGATATGCCGACAAAAAATAAGCTGGTACTTACTTATGATAATGTCAGCTACCTTTTTGAAAAGCAAAACGATTCTTCCAAACAAACTTCTAAAAACAGCTCGGCAAGCCCCCTGTTAAACCTTGCGGAGAATGATGTGTGGTACAGCAATGACGGAAGCAATGAGGATAAAACAACTTACGAATTAAGTCTTTATGATAATTATATGGAGCTTTATTCCATTGACCCTAAGGCAGCTACAGAAGGAGAAGCAACTTTTCTTACAAACTTCTTCTATTTGTCAAGCAGAGATAATGAATTTACATTCTATACCTATAAAGAGGCAAGTATGAAGCTTCCAGACTTCTTAAAAGATCTGCCAGATGGTTTTTCAAAATCTACTATTACTATGAAGGCAGAGGATGATTCCATCACTTTATCTTACAATGGAAAGAGCCTTTCTTTTTACAATAATGTAATTTATGGATTAAAGAGTGACAGTGATTCTTACAGACTTTGTGATACTTGTTTTAACTGGAAGTTTGACTCTTCCGATCACTTCAGTTATTTTACTATGAATCCTGATACAAATACTTTATATCTGTATGTAACAGACGGGGCTGAAGATGCCGATGAGCCAAAATACGTTGCCGGTGAAGTACACATCAACGAAAAGAAACATACGATTACCTATCATTTCGACAAAGATTTAAGCGAGAAATCTATTGGCACAGACAGTAATCTTTACAAAATATTTGAAAAAATGGATAAGACAAAACTTTCCTACACGTTAAAGGACAAACAGTTAACACTGAAACTTGATAAGACAACTTATAAACTTACTCTTGATGAATATTAATGGAGCTTGTATATGATTGAAGTAGAAATTAAACTGCCACTGTTTCGAAGGTCCATCACAGAACGGGCATTGACAGACTGTGGATTTAAAGCAGGGAATCTCGTTAAGGAATCCGATTTTTATTTTACCAGCGATTTTCATGACTTTATGAAAACAGACGAGGCACTCCGCATACGAACCTGCGAGAACTTTACAACCAGAGAAACAACGTCCTTTCTTACCTACAAGGGTGCAAAGCTCGACACCGTTTCCACAACAAGAAAGGAACTAGAAACCCGTATCGAAGATGCTGATATTGCAAGGGAGATTCTTATCTCCCTTGGCTACAAAAAGCTATACCCAGTGACAAAGCTTCGCCAGTACTACCACAAAGGCCGCATGACCGCCTGCGTAGACCAGGTAGAGAGTCTTGGCTCTTTCTTAGAATTAGAGATTCTTGTGGATAGTCCAGAGCAAAAAGAAAGTGCCCTGCAAAGCATTGAGGCACTTCTTCTTGATATGGGCAGCAGCCTGAAAGAAACTACACGGAAATCTTACCTGTCGATGCTTCTTTCAAAGGGTTCTCCCGATTAACAATATAAATTCCGATACATACAAGAATTAATGAGGTCAGGCCGGTTAAGGAGAACGCCTGGCCTTTTTCTTTTAATAAAAGAGCAGACAGCATGACGCCAAACACCGGATTCATAAAACCAAAGACAGCGATTCTTGACGGCGGATTGTATTTTAAAAGTAAAGACCAGAGTGTATATGCCACCGCGGAAATACAGGCCATATATAATAAAAGAAACATCGGCGCAATTCCCTCAAATTGAAACTTACCACCCATTAATTTTCCCATAATGATAAGAACCGTTCCTCCCATCATAAACTGCCATCCACTAAGCAATACCGGATTTGCCTTTGTGGAAAACTTCTTAATAAATGCCGATGAACACGCTGCAGATACTGTAGAAATTAATATGAAAAATTCTCCATTCCAGTGGAAACTCATATCTAGCCCCGCTCCGCCAAGATTAACAAGTACAACGCCCGCAAAGCCGATAATGCAGCCAAGAATCTTCGGCCCCGTCAGCTTTTCCTGATGAAAAATGAGACTTGCAATGATAATGACAAGAAAAGAGTTTGCTCCATTAATAATCGAAGACTTTACTCCTGTTGCATGGGCAAGTCCCATATAAAAAAATACATACTGTAATATCGTCTGAAAAACAGCTAAAGTCATTGCCATCGGAATCTCTGTCTTTTTTAACTTAAAATTACCGGAAGTTCCAAGTAAAAGCACTAAAACACCGGCAAGAAAAAAGCGGCAGCCCGCAAATAACAACTGTGATGAGGCATCCGCTGATGCGATATGAAACATCTTATATCCTATTTTTATACAGGGAAATGCACTTCCCCAAAGCAGACAGCATATCATGGCTAAAAACCAGACAACAACTGTCTTTTGCATCCATTGTTCTTTCAAAACTTTTCCTCCTTTTATTATATATGTACTCTCAGAATCTTTCTTGCAATTTATTTTCTACAATACCTGTTCTTTATTTATGTAGTTACTTTGCCGTTCTATTCTATACTAGTCCTGTCTCATCTGTCAAATAAGTTTTCTTTCTTGTTTTTGGAAAATTTATTTTTATGACATCGCAGAACACTTGTTCGAATTTTTGTTCTATATCCTTGCATTTGGAAATCAAATACTATACAATAGAAATATCCGAAATTTATCTCAGTCGAGAAGACTCCCACCTCTTCAGGGACGCCACTGAAAAAGTGGTCGTAAAATCATATATCTGATATAATTAAGGTA
>ENA-OPVG01002710-OPVG01002710.1-human-gut-metagenome-genome-assembly--contig:-NODE-2710-length-10192-cov-1.956792_pt1 | contig 10192 bp, 6 predicted proteins | sample MGYA00241093_ERZ501975 | MGnify/ENA primary metagenome ERZ501975 (study PRJEB25962, sample SAMEA2042993) | human gut metagenome | biome: human gut; feature: human-associated habitat; material: faeces... | reverse complement strand
CAGATTATGATATCGAGCGTGCAGAGCATGGTATCATTTATATAGATGAGATAGATAAAATTACAAAGAAATCAGAGAATGTCTCAATCACCAGAGATGTGTCAGGCGAGGGTGTACAGCAGGCTCTTTTAAAGATTCTTGAGGGCACAGAGGCATCTGTACCGCCACAGGGCGGCAGAAAGCATCCACAGCAGGAGCTTATTCCTATTGATACTACTAATATACTTTTTATCTGCGGTGGAGCATTTGATGGTCTGGAAAAAATTATCGACAGTCGTATGGATACATCATCTATAGGCTTCAATTCAGATGTAAAGTCAAAGACAGAGCTCAATGTAGGAGAGGCGTTTAAGCATGCACTTCCACAGGATTTTGTAAAGTTTGGATTGATTCCTGAGTTTATCGGACGTGTACCTATTACCGTTTCTCTCGAGGCACTCGACAGGGATGCACTTATCCGTATACTTAAGGAGCCTAAGAACTCGCTTATCAAGCAGTACACCAAGCTTTTTGAGCTTGACGGAGTAGGTCTTGAGTTCACAGACGATGCAGTAAATGCCATCGCTGACAAGGCACTTGAGAGAAAGACAGGAGCCAGAGGACTTCGTGCCATCATGGAGGCTGTTATGCTTGACCTTATGTATCGTATACCGTCAGACAAGAGCATCAGCAAGTGCGTAATCGACAAGGATATCGTTGAGGATAACTTAAAGCTTGATGGTGATTGCGTGCCTGAGGCATATATCGAGGAAAAAGAGGCATCGTAAGTACAAGGCGGTATTTTACAAAAGATACAGCATCGGATAATATAAATTGCACAGCGGTTTGTTATGCATGGCTGTGCAATAATACAGGAGATATAAGTGGAAGAACAGATTATTAACATGCCTGCAGTAGCGCTGAGAGGGCTTACTATTCTGCCTGGGATGATTGCTCATTTCGATGTCAGCAGAGAGCGCTCACTCCGTGCTGTCGAGGAGGCTATGGAGCAGGATCAAAAGATTTATCTTGTCACACAAAGGAATGTGGACAGTGAGGACCCGACTCAGGAAGACCTCTATCAGATGGGTATTGTTGCTGATATAAAGCAGGTTGTCAGATTACAGAATGATGTTGTGAGAATACTTGTAGATGGAATAAGCCGGGCAGCATTGCTTGGCTTTACCGATAATGAGAAGTACCTTGAGGCAGAAATCTGTTATTGTGATAGTAATGCAGACAGCCTGCCGGAGGATCTCAGGGAAGCCATGCTTCTCGGAGTCAGAGAGGCTTTTCACAGATATGCGGCAGTCGTCGGCAAAATCAGCAAGGAGCTTATCAGGCAGATAGATCAGTATGAGGATCTTGAAAAGCTCATTGATTATGTAACCAACAATCTGCCGGTGTCATATGAGCTTAAGCAGCAGGTGCTTGAGGCAGAGGATATCAATGACAGATATCAGGTTATAGTATCATTACTTCTCTCCCAGGTGGAGGTTATTTCCATAAAGAATGAGCTTCAGAAAAAAGTAAAGGTTCGTGTGGACAAGCATCAGAAGGAGTATGTGCTTCGTGAACAGCTTGGTGTGATACGTGAGGAGCTGGGCGAGAATGCTGACTCGGAGGCTGATGAATATGAGAAAAAGCTATCTGAGTTAGATGCGCCTGACTACGTAAAGGAAAAGACGAAAAAAGAGATAAAGCGCTTTAGAAATATGAGCAGCAGCTCATCGGAGAGCACAGTTGAGAGAGGCTATATAGAGACTGTACTTGAGCTTCCGTGGAACAAGATGTCTGTGGACAACAAGGATCTTGACCATGCAGCACAGGTGCTCGATGATGATCACTACGGATTAAAGGATGTTAAGGAGAGAATACTTGAGTTTCTGGCAGTCAGAAATCTGACAAGCAAGGGAGAGAGTCCTATAATTTGTCTTGTAGGTCCTCCGGGAACAGGAAAGACAAGCATAGCCCGTTCAATTGCGTCTGCACTGGAGAAGAAATATGTGCGTATTTCTCTTGGTGGTGTGCGTGATGAGGCAGAAATCCGTGGACACAGAAAGACATATATCGGCGCTATGCCGGGCCGTATAGTAAATGGCTTAAGACAGGCAGGCGTTTCAAATCCTCTCATGCTGTTGGATGAGATAGATAAGGTGTCAAGTGACTACAAGGGTGACACATCAGCCGCTCTTCTCGAGGTGCTTGACAGTGAGCAGAACAGCAGATTCAGGGATCATTACATTGAGATGCCTGTGGATTTGTCGGAGGTGCTTTTTATTGCAACGGCAAATGAGGTTTCAGGCATTCCAAAGCCGCTTCTTGACAGGATGGAGCTTATCGAGGTGTCAAGTTACACTGAAAATGAGAAGTTTCACATAGCAAAGGAACACCTGGTTGAGAAGCAAAAGAGCAAAAACGGAATTAAAAAGGAACAGCTTACGATAACAGACTCTGCCCTAAAGGATATCATCAGGCTGTACACCAGAGAGGCCGGAGTCAGAAGCCTTGAGAGGACTATCGGCAAGCTGTGCCGCAAGGCTGCCAGGGAAATCTTTAAGGACAGCGAAGCTGCTGTAAAGGTTACAAAGACCAATCTTAAGACATATCTGGGCAATCCGAAGTACAGTCCGGAGAAGAAAAATGATCACGCAGAGGTTGGAATTGTTAGAGGCCTGGCATGGACCAGCGTGGGCGGTGTCACACTCGAGGTTGAGGTGAATGTGCTGCCGGGCAAGGGTGAGCTCGTGCTCACCGGTAAGCTTGGCGACGTGATGAAGGAGTCGGCACAGGCGGCACTTAGCTATGTGCGCTCAATAAGCGAAGGATATGGCATTGATGCAGAGTTTTACACGAAGCATGATATCCATATACATATCCCGGAGGGCGCAGTGCCAAAGGACGGACCATCTGCAGGTATCACTATGGCGACAGCCATGCTCTCAGCCATTACAGACAGAGCTGTCAGGGCAGATGTAGCCATGACAGGCGAGATAACACTGCGCGGCAGGGTGCTTCCGATAGGAGGACTCAAGGAAAAGCTGCTTGCAGCCAAAGTAATCGGAATAAAAACAGTGTGTATTCCAAAGGATAATGAAAAGGACCTGGAGGAGATTTCAAAAGAAATAACAGACGGCATGGAAATCGTGCCGGTGGAGAGATTTTCACAGGTGGAGAAGATAGCATTTGTAAAATAAGAATGAGGAAGAGATTATGGTAATTAAAAGTGTTAATTTAGAGACAGTTTGCGGAATTACAAGCACAATCCCTGACAATGAGTATAATGAAGTGGCATTTGCCGGCAAGTCAAATGTAGGCAAGTCGTCACTGATCAACGCACTCATGAACAGAAAGTCACTTGCCAGGATCTCTTCACAGCCCGGCAAGACACAGACCATCAATTTTTATAACGTCAATGACGCCATGTATCTGGTCGATCTGCCGGGCTATGGCTATGCCAATGCCAATATCGAGATAAAAGCTAAATGGGGACAGATGATAGAAAACTATCTTCACACCTCAAAAAAGCTTCAGGCAGTGTTTCTTTTAATAGATATAAGGCATGAGCCATCGGACAATGATATCATGATGTATGAATGGATGGTAAACCAGGGCTTTGCACCGATTATCATTGCAACCAAATCTGATAAATTGAAAAAAAGCCAGATTGCCGCACACATAAAGACTATCAAGGATGTGCTTCATGTGAAGCCGGGCACGGTAGTTATACCGTTTTCGTCCATGTCAAAGGAAGGCAGGGACGAAATCTGGAATCTCATAGATTCACTCGTGTTTGACGAGGAGACGCTTCTTGCCATGAAACAGGAGGAAGAAGCAAAGCGCGAGGCAAAATCAGCTGCAAAAAGAGCCGCTGCATCAAAACCGCACAAAAAGGAGCGCTGGAAGAAGACCGGAAAGCCGGTTGCCAAAAAGACTAAAGAGCGCAGAGATAAGGCCAAGAGCAAAAAAAGCGTTAATAATCATAAAAAGAAATAAAGTCGAAATAAAGTCATAGAAATAAAGCTATAGAAAGAAAGGCGAATATTTAATATATGAAGAATAAATGCAAATTTGTAGGCATTATGTTTTTGTGTATATTGATAGTGTGTACGCTTGCGGTAATGGCATATGAACACACAGCAGGTAAAACAGGAGCTGCCGGTGAAATGTCAGATACTTCGGACAGTGAAAAAAATACTGACGAAGCTGATGATATGCTTACTGTCGTGACATCCTTCTATCCTATGTACATTGCCACTTTAAACATAGTAGACGGAGTGGAAGGCGTTAGACTTGAAAATCTAAGCGAGCCACAGACCGGTTGTCTGCACGATTTTCAGCTAACACCGGAGGATATGAAGCTTTTATCCACAGCCGATGTTTTTGTAATAAACGGAGGCGGTATAGAGTCGTTTATGTCTGATGTGGCAAAGGCGTATCCGAAGCTTGATGTGGTTGAGGCCTGTGAGGATGTGGCACTTCTTTCTGAGGATGATGCAGACAGTGACCACGACCATGATCACGATGCAGATGCAGAATCGGACAGTGACCACGACCATGATCACGAAGCAGACACAGAATCAGACAGTGACCATGAAGCAGATATAGAATCAGACAGTACGCATGAGCATGACCACGGTGATGAGAATGCCCATGCATGGATGAGCGTGCCGCGTTACCGCACCATGGTTCAGACAATCGCATCCCGGCTTGCCGAAAAGGATGCAAAGCATGCTGATGAATATTATGCAAATGCAAAAGCATATGATGCAAAGCTTGCAGTGCTTGAAGAAAAGATAAATAGCATAAAGAGTCTTACCAATGGACAGAATATCATCATATTCCATGAGGCCTATGCGTATGTAGCTGATGATTTTTCCATGAATGCATGCTATCTGTTAGACCTTGACGAGGAGCGCTCAGTCAGCGCAGGTGAGATAAAACAGGTAATAGGTGCCATAAAGGATGACGGAGTGTCGGTAATACTAGCCGAGGAACTCTACGGAAAGAGCATGGGAGATACCGTATCGCGTGAGACAGATGTGCATGTGATTTATATCGACCCTCTCAACAGGGGAGAGTACGACAAGGACAGCTATCTTTATGGTATGGAGCACAATATAGAGCTTATCAAAGAGGCATTTACTAAATAAAATTGGAGAAAATATGCGGAAAATAATACAGCCATGTGGCTTTCATTGCATAAAAATAAATAACCTTGGAGTGAGCTTTGGAGAGCAGACAGTGCTTGAGGATGTAAATATGCACATACACTGCGGCTCCTTCAATGTCATAATAGGCCAAAACGGTGCCGGAAAATCTACACTCATAAAGGCGATACTCGGCGAGATACCTCACACCGGTACGATTGAGTTCAAGGATACTAAGGACGGACATATGGCTAAGCTTAAAATCGGCTATGTGCCGCAGTCTGTCAATATCGAGAAAAATACACCGGTCAGCGTGTATGACCTCATAGCAAGCTATCAGTACAATTATCCTGTTTTTCTGCCAAAGAGCAAAAAGATAGAGGCAAAGATAAGGGAGACACTCGAGGTATTTGAGGCTGAGGAGCTCATCGACAAGCAGGTGTGCAACCTCTCGGGAGGACAGCTGCAGAGAGTGCTTCTTTCCATGGCAATCATGGACGAGCCGAATCTGCTGCTGTTGGATGAGCCGGTGTCCGGAATAGACCAAAACGGCATGGAGCTTTTCTATAAGACCATGGATTATTTAAAGACACACTATGACCTTGCAATCATACTTATATCGCACGATCTGGACTATGTGGCAAAGTACGCAGACCATGTTGTGCTGCTTGATAAGACAGTAGCAAAGCAGGGGACTGTGAAGGAAGTCTTCGAGAGCAAGGAATTTGAGAGAATTTTTTACACAGGAGAGGAATCCTGGGTGAGAGAGGAGGAGCACAAATGAATATAACCTCCTGGCTTCAATATGATTTTATGAGAAATGCCCTTATCGCTGTGCTCATCATCACACCGCTTTTTGGCATAATGGGAACAATGATTGTAAACAAAAAGATGGCATACTTTTCAGATGCACTCGGACATTCAGCACTTACCGGAATCGCTGTCGGAGTGGTATGCGGCATGGCAGACACCTCGCTTGCCATGGTGATATTTGCGATAGTGTTTGCACTTCTTTTAAATAAGATAGGCAGTCTGAACACTGCATCGACAGATACCATTATATCGGTATTTTCATCGTGCTCTGTGGCGATAGGTCTTGCGATACTGTCAAAGGGCGGCAATTTCAGCAAATACTCAAGTATACTGGTGGGCGATGTGCTAAGCATCACAAAGACTGAGATAGTTTATCTAATTGTGATTTTTGTGGTCACTATAGTGTTCTGGGTGCTTTGCTTCAATAAGCTCAACGCCATATGTATACACAGGAGCGTGGCAAAAAGCAAGGGTATCCATGTGCGTCTTCTGGATAATCTGTTTGCGGTGCTTGTAGCACTCATAGTTATGCTGTCCATCAAGTGGATAGGTATACTTATAATAAATGCTCTGCTTATATTACCGGCGGCTTCATCAAGGAATATTTCGGAAAATATGCGTGAGTATCATTTCTTTTCAGTGCTATTTTCAGTTTTTTCAGGAATAGTCGGTCTTGCTGTGTCATACTACACCAATGTGGCAACAGGTCCGATGATAGTGATTATTGCATCGGTAATATATTTTTCGACATTTATATTTGGCAGAAAATTGAAAAAATAACGGCAAGGGCTATAAGAAACAGAATATGATATATTAGAGGGACTGCGCGCAACGTGCAGTCCCTTTTTAGGTTAATTTGACTGATGAGATGTAAAAATTAACAATTAAATGAGAATATTTAAATTTGCTCTTTTTGGCAGGGTGTGTTATAATCCTTGTATACAAAAAACAGAGGTAATACAATATGGGTAGTAATAACGATATTTCATTAAAAGCATTAGCCAAGATTAACCTGGGGCTGGATGTGGTGAGGCGTAGAGAGGACGGATATCATGAGGTCCGCATGATTATGCAGACCATTCATCTGTATGACAGGCTTGATATCAAAAGGACAAAGGAGCCTGGCATACAGATACAGACCAATCTGTCTTTTCTCCCTGTAAACGAGAACAATCTCATATACAAGGCTGCAAAGCTTCTGATGGATGAGTTTTCTATAACTGACGGTGTATCAGTGAAGCTGGACAAGCGTATTCCTGTTGCAGCAGGGATGGCGGGGGGCAGTACTGATGCGGCGGCTATGCTTATAGGTGTAAACAGGCTTTTTTCACTGGGACTGACAAAGAGAGAGCTTATGGAAAGAGGTGTGCAGATAGGGGCGGATGTACCATACTGTATTATGAGAGGCACGGCGCTGGCCGAGGGCATAGGAGAGGCGCTTGGTCCTCTTCCTCCAATGGTAAAGTGTCCGGTGCTTATTGCAAAGCCGTCCATCTCGGTATCCACAAAATTTGTGTACCAGAATCTGAAGCTTGATGATACGACTATTCATCCGGATATAGACCGCCTGATAGATGATATAAAGGCTAAGAATCTGCATGATATCGCAGCACATATGGGAAATGTCTTAGAGACCGTGACCATACCAAATTATCCGGTGATAGATGAGATAAAGAAGCATATGCTTTCAAATGGCGCGGTAGGAGCCATGATGAGCGGTAGTGGTCCGACGGTTTTTGGTCTGTTTGACGATGAAGATACTGCAAAGAAAGCGTACAAAGCCATGAGAAGCTCACATCTTGCCAGACAGGTGTATCTGACATCTGTATACAATAATCGCAAATAACGTGATATCCGGATAGCACAGCGGGTGCTTTATAGTTACTTTTTTCTTATATGTGAGAATGATAATACAAGAGATAGGAGAAGTTTGATGACTGATAATTTAACTTTAAATATGGATGCATATCTGCCACTGCGTGATGTGGTGTTTAATACACTTCGTGAGGCAATTTTAAAGGGTGAGCTCAAGCCGGGAGAGAGACTTATGGAGCTGCAGCTTGCGTCAAAGCTTGGAGTCAGCCGTACACCTATACGTGAAGCAATCAGAATGCTTGAGCAGGAGGGGCTTGCAGTCACAATGCCGAGAAAGGGCGCAGAGGTTGCCAAGATGACTCTCAAGGATATGGAGGATGTGCTTGAGGTGAGAGAGGCTCTTGATGAGCTTGCAGCCAAAATAGCCTGTAAGAAAATCAGTGATGAGCAGCTTGCGAATCTAAAAACCATAAAGGACGAGTTCAAGAGGAGCATGGATTCAGGAGATGTGAAAAAGATAGCTGAGGAGGATGTGAAGTTTCACGATGCTATCTATGAGGCAACAAACAATGCGAAGCTTGTATCTATGATGAACAATATCCGTGAGCAGATGTACCGCTACAGAGTGGAGTATTTGAAGGACCCAAAGAATTATCCGATGCTTGTGAAGGAGCATGATGCCATCTACAGGGCGCTTGAGGCAAGAAATATGGAGCTTGTGACTACAGAAATGCATACGCATGTGGCCAATCAGGCGGTTGCTGTGAAGGCTGTGATACAAAAGCAGGATGAAGAGAAGAAATAAAACAGAAATATAACAAGATTATAGCAGACAAAGATAATAAAATACAAAATAATATAACAAAACCAGGGGCTGCCGGTTGCACTGACGTGTGAACGGCGGCCTTTTTTTAGTGGCTTAGTTAGTGGCTTAGATAATAGAAAAAAATAAGTAATCAGGGATATTTGCGGGCTTGTATGGTCATACTATATCAGGGATTTTAAATCTTACGGGATTTATTGGGTATATAGGAGAGTTAAAGATGACCACAAACATAGATGAGAACATAAAAAGCTTCAGGCAGATATATTCTGACTGCTCAGATATCAAGATGCAGGAGATGTATCTGGGGCGTGATGCTTCCATAAAGTGTTTTGTTGCATATATTGAGGTGACATGTGCAGGCTCCGGTATCAATAACAGTGCGTTTGGACGATTTACATCATACCTTGAAGGGATAGACCGGGATCAGGTTAAGGAAGTACTTGACAAAAATCAGGCAGCTCTATCCGAATTTGCACATCTGCACACGGTTAATGAGGCAGCCCAGATGATGCTGACAGGAGACGTGATATTTTTTGTGGATGGCTATCCGGATGCCTTCAAGCTTCCAGACAAGGGATATCCCGCCATGTCAATTCAGGAGATTGATTCGGAAAAGGTCATAAGAGGCTCAAATGAGGGCTTTGCTGATTCAATAAAGATAAATACTGCACTTATCAGGCGCAGGTTAAGGAGCACTCGCTTAAAGTGTAAAGAGGTGAAAAAGGGGCTTCGCGGACACAGCAATGTGGACATATTGTATGTGAGAGACCTCGTAAAACCGGGGCTTGTAGAGGAAGTGGAAAAGAATCTGGACAGCTATGTGATAGACCATGTGGGTGACTCGGGAGTTCTTGAACAGTTTGCTGAGGCAAAATGGTATTCACCGTTCCCACAGCTTCAGACCACAAAGCGGCCGGACGTGGCGGTAAATGCGCTCCTGGAGGGGCGGGTGGTGGTGCTGTGCGATAATTCACCGATAGCAATAATACTGCCAACCACCATGAACAATTTTTTAAAAACCGCAGATGATTACTATAACAGAACGATAGCGGCAAGCTTTGCCAGATTGATAAGGTACGTGGCAGCCTTTATGTCATTTACATTGCCGGGGCTTTATCTGGCGGTCACAAATTTTCATACACAGATACTGCCGACACCACTCATACTGGCGTTTTATGAAGCAAGACTCGGCTGCCCGTTTCCACAGCTCATAGAGGTGCTCATGATGGAGCTGTCCTTTGAACTGCTTCGCGAAGCCGGCATAAGACTTCCCGGAGCCATGGGAAATACGATAGGCATAGTCGGAGGCCTCATAATCGGACAGGCAGCAGTGGATGCAAATTTAGTGAGCCCTATAGTGGTCATCCTGGTTGCATTCACCGCACTCTGCTCGTTTGCCATACCGAGTGAGGAGTTTGCATTTTCATTTAGGATACTCAAATTCGCTGTAATAATTATGTCGGCATGGCTTGGATACTTTGGATTTTTAATAAGTCTGATGGTGATACTTTTGCATCTTGCAAAGCTCAAAAGCTGTGGTTACCCATACATGATGCCATTCGTGGGCAGCGAGCTGACAGGAGGCGAGGATGAAAAGGACAGTATCATA
>ENA-OPVG01002709-OPVG01002709.1-human-gut-metagenome-genome-assembly--contig:-NODE-2709-length-10195-cov-2.206312_pt1 | contig 10195 bp, 5 predicted proteins | sample MGYA00241093_ERZ501975 | MGnify/ENA primary metagenome ERZ501975 (study PRJEB25962, sample SAMEA2042993) | human gut metagenome | biome: human gut; feature: human-associated habitat; material: faeces... | reverse complement strand
CGCGGCCACGCTGGGCGCGGACATGCCGTTCTGCCTGACCGGTGGCCTTGCATACGGCACCGGTTTCGGCGAACGCATCACGGATATCGCCCCCGGCAGCCGCGATGAGCTGGCGCTGATAGAACAGGGATTCAGCGGCGAAGTATTGGTCGGCGCATACCAGTCGCAACTCAGCACTCCTGAGGTCTACCACACCTTTGACATCGTGGGAGCCGCAGAAGGCGACCGCAATCATCTGCAGGCTGCGGCAATCAGCCTGCATCCCCGCAGCGGGCAGGCCATCGACGCCGCCACGCAGGCGGGTGCCAGCCATGCATTCGTCTCCGGATCCGGCCCCTCAGTGGTCGCTTTCGCCGCCGACGAGGCAGCGGCACAACGCATTATCGAGGTGTGGCGCGATACAGCTGTGGTCGATCGTATTATTCGAGCCAAATCTCCCGAACACCCCAATATCAGCGTCAGACAGTGACGCTAAGGTAGCAACCAGCCACCCGACCCATGAAAGAAGTCCACCGATGACGTATCAGGTTGATGAACGTGAAGCCCGCAAGGCGTACGTGCGCCGCCGCCAGACCATCGTCTTTTCCATCAGCGGCGCGGTATTGGCAGTAGTGCTGGTCATAGCCCTACTGTTCAATTTCCACGTTTTCGGCCTCGGCGAAGTGGAGACTCCGGCCAGCCAGCCGAATTACGGCAACGCGGCGCCGTGCGCGGTCAAGGACAGCAGCGGCAAAGCGCAATACGTGTCCAACGCTTCGGTCGGCATTCGCGTGATGAACGGCACCTCTCACGGCCAATTCGCCAAGGCCGTGGGTGAAGCTTTGGCCAATCGTGGATTCAGCGTGCAGAAAATCGATAACTATTCCAGCACCGACGTTGAACGCACCACCATCTACTTCGGCAAGAACGCCATTAATCAGGCGTATACGCTGATCGGCAATTTCACCGACGCCACCATGATCATGACGGCTCGCGAGGATCAGCTCATCGATGTGGTCATCGGCGCCACGTTCAACGATCTGCAGGACACCAACTCCTCCCCACAATCCGGTAAGACCATCACCAATATCGAGGGTTGCAAGGCCGCCGATAGCATGACCAAGCTGCCCGCCGACACCAAACACGACGCATACACGGCGCAGTAAGGCGCATACAGCTTCATCTTCGCGAAAAACCGTACGCTGACACGTATTCAGCGTACGGTTTTTTGGTATCGGACTAGTATCGGACTACTGAATCTCGGCGTACCAGCGCTTGAGTTCTTCGACGGCCACATCGTGGTCCACCGGACCGTTATCCAAGCGGTATTCCAGCATGTGCTTGTAGGCGCGGCCGATCATCGGGCCGGGCTCCAAGCCCAGCAACTCCATAATTTCGTTGCCGTCCAGATCCGGGCGGATCGCGTCGAAGTCCTCTTTCTTCTTGAGTTCGCGGACGCGCTCCTCCATCTCATCCATGGCCTGGGAGAAGATCATCGCCTTGCGTTTGTTTTGTGTGGTGGCATCCGCACGCGTGAGCCTGTTCAGCCGCTCATAGAGGTGCCCGGCATCCTTGACATACCGGCGTACGGCCGAATCGGTCCACGGCTCGTCCACATAGCCGTGGAAGCGCAGGTGCATATTCACCAGTTCCGAGACGTCCTCGACCAGATGGTGGTCAAAACGCAGCGCCTTCAAACGCTTGCGGGTCATTTTGGCACCCACCGCGTCATGGTGGTGGAAGCTCACCTTGCCTCCCGGCTCGAAACGTCGGGTCTTCGGCTTGCCGATATCGTGCATCACGGCGGCCAAGCGCAGCGTCAGGTCGGGGGCGGGCACCGGGCCGTCCGGGCCGGTTTCCAGGGCGATAGCACGTTCGAGCACAATCATCGTGTGCTCGAAGACGTCCTTGTGGCGGTGGTGTTCGTCGATCTGCAATTGCAGGGCCGGAATTTCCGGGAAGACGATGTCCGCAAGACCGGATTCGACCAACGCCTCAAGGCCGGCGCGCGGACGGTCGGAGAGCAGCAGTTTGGTCAGTTCGTCGCGCACACGCTCGGCGGATACGATGTCGATGCGGTCGCGCATCGAGGTAATCGCCTCGGCCGCGTCCGGCGCGATACGGAAGCCCAGCTGGGCCACGAATCGCACGGCGCGCATCATACGCAACGGATCGTCGTCAAAGGACTGTCGCGGGTCCACCGGCGTGCGCAACACGCCCTTGGACAGATCACTGGCACCACCGAACGGGTCCACGAATTGCAGGTCAGGCACGCGCAGGGCCATCGCGTTGACGGTGAAGTCGCGGCGGGACAGGTCGCCCTCAAGCGTGTCGCCATAATTGACCTCGGGCTTACGCGAGTCCGGATCGTACGTGTCGGAGCGATAGGTGGTGACCTCCACCTTGACCTCGGTGCCGTCCGGGCGGCGGCGCATGGCACCCAGCGTGCCGAACTTGCGCCCCATGTCCCAGAAGCCGTCATGCCCCCACCGGCGCAGTATCGGCTCGAACTGCTCAGGCCGTGCGGATGAGCAGAAGTCCAAATCGTGGCTCTTTCTATGGAGCAGCAAATCCCTGACCGGGCCGCCGACCAATGCCAGCTCGTAACCCTGTTCGGCGAACAGTCGACCAAGTTCGATGGCTTCAGGCCATACTTCGAAATCCAATGGGCACCTTCCCGCGTGCGACGTTTTTCTGCCCTACCAGCATACCGTTACCCCACCTGCACACGGGGTTGAGTAAGGTGGAGAATATGATTACGCCCGCCGACCTTGCCCGCATGCTGGGGCAAACACCAGATTCGGCGGATAGCCATACCCAAGACCACCTGCTGTATACGTCCGAAACTCCGCATCATTCCGCCGATTCGGGCGATTCTTCCGATGTCGGCGGCACCGCGAGCCACTCCACCAATCAGGCCGTTCATCAAGACGAAGTAGACGCAGTACCGACTGCGCAACATTCCGGTGTGCCTGGCACACCCGCAACGCCCGCCACACCCGAACCATCCGAATCCGAAATATCGGACGCCGCCAGCGCACCGAAGCCGATGATGCCCACACCGGCCACCGTCTTCGGCATGCATGCCACCGTCACCATCGCCACTACCAGCGGCACTATCGAGGGGCAGGCTGATGGTATCGCCGGCGAGGCCGGTGCCGAGACGATTGCCGAGGTCGAGCCGATTATCGCCACGGCACAAACGTCCGTAACCATCGTCACGAACGATCCCGCGGCGACCGCTCACGCGGCCGTAGATGCTGCCGTTGCGGTCGCCAAGGCCGCCGCGCACACCACAGCGATACCGACTCCGCGCGACGTGCTGATGCCGCCTGCGGCACGTACCGCACCGGCCGCAACGCCGGTCACCATGCCGGTCTCAGCGCCGTCTGCAGCACCAGTGAGGCCCGCAACGTCAGCGCATCCCACGCCGGCCACGGTCTTCGGCCGGCACCCGTCCGGAGATGTTGCCTCGCCGGAACCGGCAGTGCCGGTAGAACCGGTGACGCCATCCGGCCCGACTCCGGCCATGATGCCGCAACGCCGTACGTCGGACGGTCCGACCACATTCGCTTCACTGGATGCCCAGGAACTGCCGGTCGTACGCGAATATTCGGCAGGCGGTCTGATTTTCGATGACCAGAACCGCGTGGCCATTATCGCCCGTCATTCCCGCTCCGGCCATCTCGAATGGTGCTTGCCGAAGGGGCATATCGAAAAAGGCGAGACCCCGCAGCAGACCGCTGTGCGCGAAGTGCATGAAGAGACCGGCATCCTGGGCGAGGTGATCGATTCCATCGCCACCATCGACTACTGGTTCACCGGTACCACGCAGCGCGTGCATAAGCTGGTCCATCACTTCGCGCTCAAACAGACCGGCGGCGAATTGACGGGGGAAGGAGACCCGGATCATGAGGCGGAAGACGCCATCTGGGTACGTTTTGAAGATTTGGATGGCGTGTTGAGCTATCCCAACGAACGCAAAATCGCGTGGCTCTACGCCAGGAAGAAGAACAGGCAGGCAAACGAGTGAACCTACCCGGAGTCTTACGACATTACACACGTCTGGCACACGCACTGGCGGCTGGCGTCGCCGTTGTGGCGATGCTGGCCGCTCCATTGACCGCCTACGCGAACGATACGACGGACACGACTGATTCATCATCCGATACGACGGACGCAACGGGCAATCAGACCGAGAATCAGCCCAAGCAGAGCATTGCCATCACGCAAAGCACCCCCATCGTCACCTCCAAATCGGGCTATCGTGTCACCGCGGTCATCAGCAATACGGACAGCACGGCCACGTCAAGCGGCACACTGCACCTGACCACCAATGCGTTGTTCACCTTTGTCTCGCGCACCGATATTCAGAATTGGGCCGAGAACAACGCCCCCATCCCAACCCCCAACGAGTTGGGTTCCGTTGACGTGCCATCGATTCCCGCCGGCGGCACTGCCACCGTCACCATCGAGGTGAACGCCAATCAGCAGACCCTTGCCTCCATAGGGAGTTGGGGACCGAAACCGCTGATGCTGTCGTATATCGTTGGCAATCAGATACTCGCCGATTTGCCGAGTTTTCTGACCCGATCTTCGGATGGGCTCAACACCGCGACAACACCGGCCATGAACCTGACCGTGGCCATGCCCTACACCGCCAGCGGCTGGCAGGTCGATAATAAGGCCATCAGCAATCGCATTGCCGAAACCACCACTTCCTCGACATCAACATCGTCCAAGTCCAACAGCACGGACAAGGCCGACAAGTCCGATAACGCCGACGCCAGCAACGCGGCCAAAGCCACTGATACGCAAGCCATATCCTTATCCGAACAGGATGCCGATACCGCGCGATCCCTTGGGCAGACATTCGCCAAGCACCGCTCGCTGCAAGTGATCGCGGATCCTCTGTATTGGCGTCAGTCCGCAGTGCAACCGTCCATTGCCGGCATCATGCAGCCCGCCGACTTCGACATCACCGCCTATACCGCACTGGACGATACCGCGGCCTACGAAAAGGCCGGCATCACCACTGAGCAGTGGAACGCCAAGCAGGCGGCCGCATGGTATGCCGACGGAGGCGACTCCGAAACACCCTCCGCGTACGCATGGCAGGGCAACAACTGTTGGACGTTGGATGCGCTGACCGCAGCACGCGAGCAGGGCTATGACACGGTGATTGCCGGTGCCTCTTTCGATGCCGACCAGACTGAAGCCGTACACACAGGCACCTACGTGGTGCATACGCCTGCCGGCGATGTCACCGTGCTGAAGGAGCAATCGACCTTGGGCACGCTGGCCAAGGGCCAAGCCACCAGCACGGACGCGCAGGCCGAGTCCAGCGATGCCGGTCGGTTGGCCCGACTGATCGCTCAGAGCGCGTTCTACCAGATGGAACAGCCCTATACATCCCGATACCTGCTTATGACGTTCTCCCGCACCACGGAGGCCAGCTGGATCGATCAGGTGATGAGCGCCTTCGAGCAGGCGTCTTGGTTGAATCTGACGGACCTGAAGACCATGGCCAAGGCCGATCCGTACAATGTCAGCGATTCGGTCAATCCCGACAAGGCCGATGATGCCAACACCGCCAATACCCGGTCGGCATTGAGACAGTTGGCCGACAGCCGGCATGACATCATGCGCATGGCCACCTCCATATTGAGGAACGAGATTGATTCCGACGAGGTCTCGTCGTTGGACCCGCAGGCCCTGGCCCGGCAGGACGCCAATGACACCGCCTCGCATAGCAACGATCCGACGCAATGGATTGGCTCTTTACTGGTGCTGCATGACGATATGGCGCTGCGGTCCATGTCTGGCTCCCCCCAGCCGACAGCCACGCGAAAAGCCATGGTCAAAGCCGCGAAAACACTGGCCAGCGATCTTCTGAACGGCGTACGCATCAACCCATCGGAATCGGTATCCGTGTTCAGCGAATCCGCGAAAATGCCAATCACCGTCAGCAATGACCTTCCCTACGCCGTCAGCGTGCAGGTCAACTCACTGACTGACTCCATGCAGATCGTCACCTCGCGAACCGCTGACATCGATATTCCCGCGCATAGCGACGCTCAGGTGACCTTCACCATCCGCGTTTCCACTTCCGGCTCATCGACGGCCCATGTGTCGTTGACCGACCGGGAAGGCAACAGCTTCGGCAACACGCAGGACACCGCGATCACCAGTGTGATGCGCATCAGTGATGCCAGCGGCTTCATTATCATCGGCTTCGCCGTGCTACTGGGCATTATCGGCCTGTGGCGGCAGTTCCATCGGAAGAAGGACCCCGACGAATGAGTTCAAGCGTAGGTCGTAATTCCCTGATCATGGCCACGGGAACCGCTGCTTCCCGTGTGACCGGTCAGCTCCGCACGATTCTTCTCGCTGCGGCCATCGGCACCACCGGATTGGCGGCCAACGCCTATCAGGCCGGTTCCATGATTCCCCAATCCGTGTTCACGCTGGTGTCCGGCGGCATCTTCAACGCCGTGCTGGTGCCCCAGATCGTGCGCACGTTGAAAGAAAAAGACGCCCAAGAACGACTGAATCGCCTGATTACGTTGGCCATCGGCATCCTATTGGCCATGACCGTGGTGATGGCGGCGGCCAGCCCTCTGCTTGCCCGCCTGTACGTGGGTAGCGACGATCACCAGATGATAGCCCTGACCACCTCGTTCACCCTGTGGTGCATGCCTCAGGTGTTCTTCTACGGCCTGTATACGGTATTGGGGCAGATCCTGGCCGCCAAAGACCATTTCCTCACGTATGCGTGGAGCTCAACCGGTGCCAACATTATTAGTTGCGCCGGTTTTACTGGCTTTATTCTGCTGTTCAGCAAGGCCAATGAACAGCCCCTCGAATTCTGGACCGCCGACAAAATCGCGCTTACCGCAGGCACCTGGACTTTGGGCGTGGCCTTCCAAGCGCTGATACTGTTCCTGCCGCTGGCCCGTATCGGGTTCAAGTACAAACCCAGCTTCGGGCTTGGCGGCTTTGGACTCAGGTCTATGGGTCCCGTGGCGTTAGGCTCTTTGGGCGTGGTGATCACCAGTGAGATCTGCGGCATTATCCTTACCCGTATCGCCACATCCGCACCGCAGCGCGCCCACGAACTGACGGGTGCCAGCCTGTTCAGCGTGGCAGGCAACGCGACCTATCAGAATGCGTACACACTGTTCATCCTGCCCTATTCGCTCATCGCCGTATCGGTATCCACGGCTATGTTCCCCAAAATCTCCCGTTCCATCGCAGCTGCGAATCTGGATGAGGCACGGCACGACCTGGTCAGCGCACTGAATAATGTGGGCCTGCTCATCATGTTCTTCGCCGCCGCCATGGTCGTGTTCCCCGAACCGATCATCCGCGCATTGCTTCCGTCCGTCTCGATGGACGAGACTATGTTGATCTCCTATGCGCTTATCGCCTTGTCTATGGGCATTCCATTGGGGTCGGCGTTCCTGTTAATCCAGCGCACGTTCTACGCCTTTGAGGACGGCCTTCACCCCTTCCTGTCCGCGGTGATGCAGTATGGATTCACCTCAATATTCATGATCATCGGCATGATGGTACTTCCTCCTGAGCATTGGGTACTCGGCATCGCCTGCTCGGTGACCCTCGGTGGATTACTGGCGTTGCCGCTGACGTTGATGATGTTGCGCCGCAAGTTCGAAGGCAATCTTGGCGGTCGGGAGATCACGAGGACATATGCCAAGGCCATTGTGGCGGCACTGGCTTCCGGAGTTGTGGTCTGGCTGATCAAACGACCGGTAGTCGCACTGCTCGGCGCGGATATTCGACCAGTAGGCGGACACATGAGCTGGTGGTCTGCGCTGGCCATCTGCGTGGTGCTCACCATTGTGCTGGCCGTAGTATATGTGGCTGTGTTGTGGGTGGTACACACCCCGGAACTCATCAGCGCCTATCACTCGATACTGGCCCGTCTACACAAGACTCCGGCCAGTGAGGACGTTGCTGTGACAGCCCAGCCGGAAAAAAGTCGACGCTACGTAAATCAATCCTGAGACGGAGCCCGTCAAGGATAGCCCCGCACGTAGAATATCTAAGACCAATCTCGAACACCAATCACACGGAGCCGAACGCACTATGAAACCGCAACTCGGAGACACGATTCTCAACCGATACACCTTGGTATCATCGTTGCGTGAGGAGCCTGGCATTCAGGCATGGAAAGCCAACGACCGTGTGCTGGCAAAGGATTGCCAGCTGTTCATCATTACCGATCGCAGCGCTTTCGCCGCAATCGATAAGCTCGCTGGTCGCATCGCCGCCACTCGCCCTGATCGTGTGATTCCCATACTGAAATACCGTATGGAATCCGACGTACTTCTCATTGTCATGCCGGTGGATAGCGGCCAATGCCTGACTGACTACATGGTAGATACCGCCAAGCCGCTCAGCTACAGCGCCATCCGGTCGATTATCGGAGAATGCGCCGACGTGCTGCGCGAGGTCATTGCGGATACTCCCAGCGGCATCGTCATCACAACCGACACCGTTCGAGTGACTACCTCCGGTGTGCAAATTGCCGATGCACCATGTGCCACGATGCTGGCCGATACGTCCGCTACCGATCTGCGTACGGACGGTCCTGAACGGTATGCGATTCGCCAGCTTGCGGCATTACTCTATACCCTGCTGACACGCACGCCAAGCCAAGCGACACCCACATTCAATCTGCGTGCCTTGCCGCAAGACACCCCTGGCGAATTCCGCGTGATTTGCAAGCGTGGATTGGCCTTGAGCGAGCCCGACGATCATACGTTGCCAATGGCTGCCCTTGTAGAACTCGACGCCTTGTTGGGTAATTGGAAGCCGCTCTCTGAACTGAGCGATGCTGATATTGCTTTGCCGAGCGTGGAAAGCGATTGCTCGATTACCAAGGCGATACTGAAGCCTGCCAACGAGACTGATATCGTGCCTATTCCCAGCACGTTGATTAACAGCAGCAGTCTTCCGGAATTGTCTATTACCCCTTCCCTGCCGGTTCAGCCGGCCGCCGTCCCCGCTCCGCACGCGATGTCACCGGTTCCTCTGCCTGATGGGTCCAGTACTGCTGACGGTAACCAGTCTCAGTCTGATGCCCGCCGTCTGTTTGACTTCAACCTTTCTGACGCCTGGGAGCACGAGAATCTTTCCGGTGAAGACACCGGTGACTGGTACAGCGAAATGAATCCGGCCCCCATCGGCGGTCCGGGTGATAATACTCGGTTGACGGTGCCTATTGTTACCGGCGGTATTTCCGATGCCACCGTGGGAGAGACAACCAGTCGTATTCCCGTGTTCGACGCCAGCGGCCGTGCTGTGGCTCCTGGTGAGGAATCGCTGCGTGCCTTGGAAGAGGAGCAGGCCCGCATTGCCGAAGTAAGCGCCATTCCTCCGAGCTTCACACCGAAGGATGTGCCGGATGACGAGGTTGACAGCAAGCTGCCCGATGAACATCTGTTCGGTAAACTGTCGACCAAGGTCGTTGCCATCATTGTGGCTCTGATATTGGTAGTGGCAGCGGCTGTTTGGGCAGTGCATGCGTTCCGATCCTCCGGAGACAATCCTGCCGATGCTTCCAGCAACTCCAGTGAAGGTGACTGGCCTGATATCAATGCTGACGCTGTGCCATTCGGTGGCAGCGAGAACGCGACGAACGGTGGCACCACTGACGATTCTTCAAAATCGAGTGATGCCACTCAGAGCGAATCCAAGGACTCGGCATCAGACAAGTCCAAGAAGTCCGAGACTGCTGATTCGTCGTCCAAGAAGACCAAGGCCAAGAAGTCCGGCGATAAGGATTCCAGCGCTGTTCCGCAACCGAGCCATGAGAACAACACGGCGTTTACGATTTCCAGCGCCAACTTCCTGTCGAATCCTGGCGGCCAATCCGGGTACGCATACTACATGCACCTTGACCAGCCGCAGGATGCGTACCGCATGGTTATCACCATCCGCACATCCGGTGGTAAGGGCTATATTCGCGCAAATACCACTGGGGACCCCACTCAAGGCAAGCAGGTGGCCGAATTCACCTTTGCTGAAGGTGGCACTACTGAGGTGAAGTTCACCAAAGCCGTCAAGACGCAGGATCTGCTGCTGTGGGTGCCATCGGATAGCCTGCCGCAGAACCAGCTGTACATCGAAAAGGTGGAGGTCTTCTAATCGGCATCTATGCCGATAACTGACCCAAGAAGGGGCGGTACCA
>ENA-OPVG01002701-OPVG01002701.1-human-gut-metagenome-genome-assembly--contig:-NODE-2701-length-10207-cov-3.628054_pt1 | contig 10207 bp, 9 predicted proteins | sample MGYA00241093_ERZ501975 | MGnify/ENA primary metagenome ERZ501975 (study PRJEB25962, sample SAMEA2042993) | human gut metagenome | biome: human gut; feature: human-associated habitat; material: faeces... | reverse complement strand
AAAGATAAAGCCGATATTCCTACGCCGAAACACGGTCAACTTCTTGTCGTTCATGGAAAAAATGTCCTTGCCGTCGATCAGCACCTTGCCTGACGTAGGCGTGTCCAATGCGCCGATCATGTTCAGCAGTGTACTTTTGCCGGAACCGGATTCTCCGACGATTGCCACATACTCGCCCTTTGGAACAGAAAAGCTGACATCCTTTAATGCCTTGACAGCGGTTTCTCCGTTGCCATAGGTCTTACTGATATTTTTGACTTCTAATAAGTTCATAGTGTAAACACCTCTTTCTGAATGATTTTGCGATATAGGCAGGCTGTCTTTGTTTGTCCTGCCTATGTGTGAGAGAATAGCACCTGAATCTTACTGTAAGCCTACAGCCAGCCTACAATTTTGTAGGAATCAGAAAATTCATTGTGAAAGTTGTCCCGATACCTAATTCGCTGTCAACCTCAATGGTGCCGTTATGTGCTTCAACGATTGCCTTTGCCAAAGGTAATCCCAGTCCAATCCCTTGCTTGTCCTTAGAAAAACGACTGCGATAAAACCGCTTGAAGATGTGATGTATATCCTCTGGGTGGATGCCGCATCCATTATCCGTTATCACAATTTGGACACCAGACGGCAACTCCTTCCACGCAACACGAATTGTTGCACCACTTTCTGTATGGTCAAACGCATTTTTCACAATATTGTCGATTGCCTCATTCAACCAATCACGATCACAAAAAAGAGAAAGATGATCCGAGCCAGACAGAATGATTTCTTTCTTTTCCTGTCTGGCTCTATATGCAAAATGCAGTTCAATATCCCGCATCATATCTGCAACATTTTCTGCGTTCTTTTCCAAGACAATGGCTCCGGCATCCAATCTTGTAATCTTGAGCAGACTTTGCACCAGTGTTTCGATACGGTCAAGTTCCTGCTCAGACAAACCCGCAAATTCTTTCACGGAGGACACTTCTATATCCTCGTCTTGAAGGAGTCCGTTATAAATATTGAGTGCTGCCAGCGGTGTTTTCAGTTGGTGTGAAATGTCGGAGATTGTATTTTTCAAAAACTCTTTCTCTCGTAACTCGTTATCTGCATGGGCATTTAACACTGCCGCTAAAGAATTGATGGAATGAAACAGTCGGTACAATTCGCCCTCATTGTCACATTCAATACGGGCATTGCGATCACCATCAAGATACGCATTGATTTGTAATATCGCCTGCTCCATGATCTGATTTTGCCGATTAAAATATACAAAGCAGACTGCCCATACAGCACCGCCAGCCAATAGAAAAAGGATTAGCAATAACAGAGAAAGCCGACGATATGACAGCCATAGAAAAACCTCGGCTAAGAGAAATGTAACCCCAAAAACCAGTGAAAGCGAATGAAATAGATTTTTGATTTCTTTATTTGCCAGTATCTTCATTCTGCACCTCACCCGATAATATTCCATTTATATCCCATACCTCGAACAGTCAGGAGCATTTGTGGTTCGCTTGGATTATCCTCGATCTTCATACGAAGCCGACGCATATAGACCGTAAGGGTACTACTGTCGATATAATTCCCGTCGCAATCCCATAGCTTATCTAAAATTTGTCCCTTTGTCAGCACCATGCTTGGGTTTCTCATAAACAAGCACAGTAGCTTGTATTCCGCGGCAGTCAAATCCAACAGCTCCCCATTTTTGAAAACCTGTCCTTGCAGCAAAAGAACCTTGATGCCATTCGACTGCAATTCTGTGTCTGCTGCTTGAAAAGAATTTGCACGTCGAAGTAAGGCGTTAATCCTTGAAACGAGAACCCCCAGTTTGAACGGTTTTGTGATATAGTCATCACCTCCAATATCCAGCCCCATAATAATACTTGTTTCCTCATCCGAAGCCGTCAGAAAAATAATTGGCACTTTTGATGTAAGTCGAACTCTTTTGCAAAATTCAAAGCCAGACCCATCTGGCAGAGATACGTCCAACACCAACAAATCATATTTTCCGTCTGTCCACAATTCCTCCGCTTCTTTGAGCGTTCTGGCGATATTTAATTCAAATCCCTGCTTTTTGAAAGCAAAAGAAAGCCCGTTAATCAGGCTTAGATCATCTTCAAGAAGTAATATATTACTCATACTTTTTTGCCTTTCCTTGTTTTGTTCGACCATCAATCGGCTTTTCCGCATCCTTTGGAATTAGCCAGATAGTTGCCATCTTTACAGCTCCAGATATGCGCCCGGCGGGAAACTGGTTTATTCGACCTGTACCTTTGACAGGGACGAGGACGAGGGAACGATCGAGTATATTCTGGAGAAATATCCGCAGATGGCGGTCGTGCCGCAGAAACCAGAATATGGCTTTGAGGGAAGCCGTGGCATTGAGGGCTGTCTGAGATTGTTTCCGCACCGTCTGGAGGGCGAAGGACATTTTGTTGCGCTGTTGGAGAAGCGGACGGAGAAACCAGACGCAAATGTCAAGGAGTTGGAAAATGCCGGTGAGAAAGCATTGAGCGATCCACTTTTGGTAGAGGAAATAGAAGCGCGGCTGTGCCGTGTGGCGGAAGACGGTAAGTCCAGACAGATGGCTTCCGGAAAAGCGAAAGGGAAAATGTTTGGAAAGGGAAAAAACGTGGCGCAAAACCAGACCGCCGAGGATTTTTCCCCCCTGTTTGAGCTTCTGCGCCAGCTTCCGGTAAGAACCTGGAATCCGGAGCAATTCTACCGTGACAGCGAGCGCATCTATTACCTCCCGGCAGCGCTGGCAGGCGACAATACACGCTATTTTAAGCCGCTCCGCTGTCTGCGTACCGGACTTCTGCTCGGAGAACTGAAAAAAGGGCGGTTTGAACCATCCCAGGCGCTGGCAATGAACCTGCGGATGCAGGAATTTGTAAATTACTTAAATTTTAATGCCTCGGATGAGCGCACGATCCGCTATTTAAAGGGCGAGACATTGACAGCCGCAGAGGAAGAGGCAGCAGATGGTCTTGTACTAATCTGTGTGGATGGATTTCCGCTTGGCTGGGCGCAGAAACGGGGCGGTCAGCTTAAAAATAAATACAATCCCGGATGGAGGTGGCAGTGATGGGACAAGGTAAAAGTATACGTTTAGACCGTTTCCTGGCAGAGATGAAGCAGGGAACGCGCAGTCAGGTAAAAGAGATGATCCGCAAAGGGCGGGTTCTGGTCGATGGAACCGTCTGTCGCGAGTCTGACCGGAAAATATTCCCGGACGAAACCCGGGTTACACTGGATGGACAGCCGGTTGGCTGGGCAGACACGGAATATTATATGTTAAATAAACCGCAGGGCGTCGTTTCCGCAACGGAAGACGGGCGCTATCAGACTGTCATTGACCTTATTGATGAAGCAAAGCGAAAAGACCTCTTCCCGGTCGGACGCCTCGATATTGATACGGAAGGACTGCTTCTCATCACAAACGACGGTGCGCTGGCGCATGAGCTTCTGGCACCGAAAAAACACGTGGATAAGGTCTATTTTGCACGCGTAAAGGGAACACTGAAAGAAGGAATCGAAGCGCGCTTTCAGGCAGGACTGACGCTGAAGGATGGCACACCGGTACGGCCGGCAGAGCTTGTGATCGAGAAAAAATGGAACGACGCAGGAGAAGACCTCTGCGAGGCGCGCCTGACCATCCATGAAGGAAAATTTCATCAGGTAAAGCGGATGTTTGAGGCAGAGGGCGGCGAAGTCATTTACCTGAAACGCCTTTCGATGGGACCGCTTGCCCTGGATGAGGCACTGGCGACGGGAGAGTACCGGGCGCTGACGGAAGATGAAATTAGAGCGTTAAAAGAAAGAACGCTAACCTCACAAAATTGTGTATCGAATGACGAAAATTTGTCAGACACCCAAAATAACACACCTCCTGAAATCAACTGGAACACAGTAGACGCCGTCCTCTTCGATCTCGACGGCACCCTGGTCGATTCCATGTGGATGTGGAAAGCGATCGATGTGGAATTTTTAAAGCGTTACGGCTATGACTGTCCGGAAGATCTTGAGAAGGTGATCGAGGGCATGAGCTTTTCCGAGACAGCAATCTATTTTAAAGATCGCTTCCAGCTGCCGATGACCCTGGATGAGATAAAGGTCATCTGGATTGAAATGTCGATCGATAAATACCGCCATGAGGTACCGCTGAAATCGGGTGTTGCGGAATTTCTTTCATTTTTAAAGAAAAAAGGAATCCGCATGGGAATTGCAACGAGCAACGCACAGGATATGGTAGCAGCCGTGCTGGATTCTCTGGATATCCGTTCCTATTTCGGTGTGGTGGCAACTGCCTGTGAGGTGGCAGCAGGAAAACCGGCGCCGGATATCTATCTGAAAGTAGCGGCGGATCTGGGCGTACAGCCGGAAAAATGTCTGGTATTTGAGGACGTCCCGGCGGGGATTCTGGCTGGAAAACGGGCTGGTATGCGCGTCGGCGCGGTCGAGGACGTATTTTCACTTTCCATGACCGAAGAAAAGAAAGAATTAGCTGATTTTTATATCCGGGACTACCGGGAACTGATACAGGGGGCAAGATAAAATGATACATGATTTTTTACCGATCTGCAGGGCGGATATGGACAAGCGCGGCTGGGAGAGCTGCGATTTTGTCTACGTGTGCGGGGATGCGTATGTCGATCATCCGTCGTTCGGCCACGCGATCATCAGCCGTATGCTTGAAGCGCACGGCTATAAAGTAGGCATCATCGCCCAGCCGGACTGGAAGAATCAGGAATCCATTCAGATTCTGGGCGAACCGCGTCTCGGATGGCTTGTGAGCGCCGGAAATATGGACTCGATGGTAAACCATTATTCGGTTTCGAAAAAGCGCCGCGCAAAGGATTCCTACACACCGGGCGGCGAGATGGGAAAACGTCCGGATTATGCGACGATCGTCTATTCCAACCTGATCCGCACCTGGTCGAAAAAGCCAATCATTCTCGGCGGTATCGAAGCCAGCCTGCGGCGTCTGGCACATTATGATTACTGGTCTGGAAAAATGAAACGGTCCATTCTGCTGGATTCCCAGGCAGATCTGATTTCCTACGGAATGGGCGAGCGCTCGATCGTGGAGATCGCGGATGCACTGGCCAGCGGCATCGAGGCAAAGGATATCACCTTCATCGAGGGAACTGTTTATAAGGCGGAAAACCTGGATTCTGTTTACGACGAAATCCGTCTGCCGTCTTACCGCGAGGTTTCCTCCGATAAAAAGACGTATGCGGAGAGCTTTTACACCCAGTACAGCAACACCGATCCATTTTCGGGAAAACGCCTCGTTGAGCCGTACAGCGACCGCCTCTATGTGGTCCAGAATCCGGCGGCGAAACCACTGACCCAGGAAGAGATGGACGATGTCTACGCACTTCCATACATGAGAACCTGGCATCCGTGTTACGATGCAGCGGGTGGTATTCCGGCGATCACGGAAGTAAAATTCAGCCTGATCAGCAACCGTGGATGTTTCGGCGGATGCAGCTTCTGTGCGCTGACCTTCCATCAGGGACGCATCGTGCAGACCCGCAGCCATGAATCAATTATTCAGGAAGCAGAACTTTTGACCCAGGAACCAGATTTCAAGGGGTATATCCACGATGTCGGCGGTCCGACGGCAAACTTCCGTCACCCGGCATGCGAAAAACAGATGACCTACGGCGCCTGTCCGCACAAACAGTGCCTGTTCCCGCAGCCGTGCAAAAATATGAATGCCGATCACAGCGATTATATTTCCCTGTTAAAGAAACTGCGGGCGATTCCGAAGGTGAAGAAAGTTTTTATCCGTTCGGGCATCCGTTTCGATTATCTGCTGGCGGAGAAAAACCGGGCATTTTTGCGGGAACTTTGTCAGTACCATGTCAGTGGACAGCTCAAGGTAGCGCCGGAACATATATCGGATAATGTATTAAAACGGATGGGAAAACCGGAGAATAAGGTCTACCGCCAGTTCATGAAGGAATATGCTGCAATGAATGACTCGCTGGGAATGAAGCAGTACCTTGTTCCGTACCTGATGTCCTCCCATCCGGGTTCCACGCTCAAGGAGGCGATCGAACTGGCAGAATATCTGCGGGACCTCGGCTACATGCCGGAGCAGGTGCAGGATTTCTATCCGACACCATCCACACTGTCTACGTGTATGTATTACACGGGATATGATCCGCGCACGATGGAAAAGGTGTACGTGCCGACCAACCCGCATGAGAAAGCGATGCAGCGTGCGCTGATCCAGTACCGCAACCCGAAAAACTATGATCTGGTGCTGGAAGCACTCCGTCTGGCAGGCAGAACGGATCTGATCGGTTTTGATAAGAAATGCCTGATCCGTCCGCGGCAGATCAAAGGCCGCGATTTCGCGGCTGGCGGATATAAAGGGGCGCATCATGGCACCCAGACGGCAAAACCGGCTGCTGCCAATCGTGCAAAAGACACCAAACGACCGGCTGTGGGCAGTATGGCCGGGCACAAACAGACCGGCATAAATGGAAATGGACGAAATGCGGGGGGATTTGGCAGCGCTGGTGTTGGAAAGAGCAGTGGCAGCGGAAAGAAAAAAGCCATCCGGAACGTGCACAAGAAGAAATAAAACGTATGTACGCTCGGAATGAAGGAACGACTCCGAGCGTACATACTTGAGACGGGAGGAATTTCTCATGAAAATTGCGATAATTACAGGTGCCTCTTCCGGCATGGGGCGCGAGGCAGCCAGACAGCTGGCGGATCGCTTTTCGGGACTTCAGGAAGTCTGGCTGATTGCCCGCCGGATGGACCGGATGCAGGAGCTGGAACGGACGCTACCGATCCCGGCGCGGTGTTTCGCCATCGATCTGACGGATGCATCCCAGCGGGAGACGCTGGAAAACGAGCTGGCGGCGCGCAAGCCCAACGTAAAGCTTTTGGTAAACGCTTCCGGCTTTGGTAAAATCGGAACGGTCGGGAACCTGCCGCTTGACGATGAAACGGGAATGGTAGAGCTCAACTGCAAGGCGCTGTGCGCGGTCACGCATATGGTGCTTCCCTATATGAGCGAAAACAGCCGGATTCTCCAGTTCGCGTCAGCAGCCTCCTTTCTGCCGCAGCCGGGATTTGCCATCTATGCGGCAACCAAGGCATTTGTCTTAAGCTACAGCCGCGCCCTGCGGGAAGAACTCCGCCCGCGTAGAATCGGTGTGACGGCGGTCTGCCCCGGACCGGTCAAAACCGAGTTTTTCGACATTGCCGAGACAACCGGGGAGATTCCTCTTTATAAGCGTCTGGTGATGGCAGATCCGCACAAAGTTGTAAAACTTGCCATCCGCGACTGTATGGCGGGAAAAAGCGTGTCGGTTTACGGCGTATGGATGAAGGCATTCTTTGTGCTCTGCAAGGTAGTGCCGCATGAATGGATTCTGCGCGCGATGCAGGCGTTAAACCATTAAATCAGACAAAAAGCTAGTATCATTCAATAAAAACATGATAGAAAGGATTTTTACACCGTGAAAAAGATAAAAAAAGGCGATTATGGCTACCGCAATCATTTCAAGCGGAAACAGCTTTTTATCATCGCACTTCTGGCGTTATTTATCATCGCACAGCTGGTTGGGCGGTCTTTTACAGACAATGATTCCGTCAAAAAAATTCTGACGGTCATGGCGATCGTCACGGTACTTCCGGCGGCGAATCTCGCTTCCCCGCTGATTGCCATTTTCAAATACCATACACCGGAGCAGGCGTTTCATGAGGCATATATGCCGTATGAGGAAAAATTTGAAGTTCTCTATGATCTGGTTCTGACGACACCGGAAGATGTGATTCCGTCCGATGTGACCGTCGTTCACCCGACCGGCATCTATGTGTACTGCATTAATCCAAAGCTGAATGTAAAGCGCGCGGAGGCAGGTTTAAATGAACTGTTAAAGGCTAACAAACTGGATCCGAACCTAAAAATCGTGACCTCACGCAGCACCTTTGACAAGCGGATTCACAGCCTGAAACCGGCGTCAGAGTATGAGGACGATGGAACTGTAGAGTACGGTGTGCGCGTAATAAAAGGATTATCGATGTAAAAAAGGGAGGCGGCAGCCATGCGGATGCTGACAGTATCTAAAAATGAGGCGGGGCAGCGCCTGGACAAGCTGCTGGCAAAATATCTGAATCTGGCGGGAAAAAGCTTCATTTATAAAATGATGCGGAAGAAAAACATTACCCTGAATGGAAAAAAATGCGACGGTTCCGAACATCTGACCGAGGGCGATGAGATCAAGCTGTTTCTGGCAGAGGAGACGATCGAGAAATTTTCGGAAGTGAAGATTCAGAAGGTTCAAAAGAAAAAGCTCGATATCGTCTACGAGGACGAACATATTTTACTGATCAATAAGCCATCTGGAATGCTGTCCCAGAAAGCGAAAGAGACGGATGAATCGTTGGTTGAATACCTGATCGACTATCTGCTGGATTCCGGCAAATTAAAGAAAGAGGACCTGGCGTGCTTCCGTCCGTCCGTCTGCAACCGCCTCGACCGCAACACAAGCGGCATCGTGGCAGCTGGACGTTCCCTGCCGGGACTGCAGATCATGTCCGAGGTCATCAAGGACCGGAGTCTGGGAAAATATTATGTCTGCGTCGTGCGGGGAATCGTAAAAGGCGAAGCCCGGATCGAGGGATGGCTGACGAAAAATGAAAAGACGAATCAGGTGTCGATCCGAAAAGAGGAGACCCCTGGAAGTCTGCTGATCCGGACTGCATACAGACCACTGGCGTCTGGAAATGGATATACCCTTCTGGAGGTTCATCTGATCACCGGACGATCCCACCAGATCCGCGCCCACCTGGCTTCCATCGGACACCCGATCGCCGGGGATCCAAAGTACGGCGATCCCCGGGTCAATGAGGAAGTGAAGAAACGCTTCGGCGTCCGTTCACAGATGCTTCATGCGTGGCGGCTGGTAATGCCGGAAACGATCTCCGAGCCGCTTTCATATCTGGCGGGCAAAGAATTTACCGCGCCTATGCCAGCGGAGATGAAGCGGATGGAAGAGATGATGAAATCAGCTCCAAAACGCCCAGCCAATCATCGCCTGTAAATTTTAAATTGTGCGAAAAATCAAAAAAATAAGTGGAGGAGCAACAACATGGGGACTTGGAACAGCCGGGGACTTCGTGGTTCAACCCTGGAGGATATGATAAACCACACAAACGATCTTTACCGTGAGAAAAAGCTGGCATTGATCCAGAAAATCCCGACGCCGATCACGCCCGTCTCGATCGATAAAACCAGCCGCCATATCACGCTGGCGTATTTCGACCAGAAGAGTACCGTCGATTACATCGGCGCGATTCAGGGCGTCCCGGTCTGCTTTGATGCGAAAGAATGCGCGGCAGATACATTTCCACTGCAGAACGTCCATCCGCATCAGGTCGCATTTATGCGGGAATTTGAAGAGCAGGGCGGGATTGCTTTCTTAATTATATATTTTTCACAGAGGGATGAACTTTACTACCTGCCATTTTTCCATCTGGACGCATACTGGGAGCGGATGCAGCAGGGCGGACGGAAGAGTTTTACATATGAGGAAATGGATAAAACGTGGCGCATCAAAAGCCACCGGGATATATTAGTCCATTATCTGGAACCGCTGAGCCGGGATTTAGGAGAAAGAGAGGATGATTTTTCATGACAACAGCTGTAGAACGTTTTTTGAAATATGTATCATATGATACGCAGTCAGACGAGGCATATGACACCTGCCCGAGCACGGAAAAACAGCTTCTGTTAGCCAATGAGCTGAAACGCGAGCTGGAAGAAATGGGTGCATCCGATGTGCGGATGAGCGAGTACGGATACCTGTTTGCACGCATTCCGGATAATACAGGCAGTACCTCTGCACCGCAAGAAGCGGAAGCTTCTTTCAGCACTGCGTCTGCTCACGGTGCATCCGGCGTTGGACAAAAAAACACCATCCCGGCACTTGGCTTCATTTCCCACATGGACACCGCGCCGTCCTTAACCGGAACAAACGTAAAGCCGCGCATCGTCCAGGCATATGACGGCAAAGATATCGTATTAAATGCAGAAAAACAAATTGTCATGAAAGTTTCAGAATTTCCGTTTTTAGCCGACTTAAAAGGTCAGGATCTGATCGTAACCGATGGAACCACGCTTCTGGGCGCCGACGATAAGGCAGGCGTGGCGGAGATCATGACGATGGCAGAATATTTCCGTGACAAAATGCAC
>ENA-OPVG01002700-OPVG01002700.1-human-gut-metagenome-genome-assembly--contig:-NODE-2700-length-10219-cov-2.518989_pt1 | contig 10219 bp, 7 predicted proteins | sample MGYA00241093_ERZ501975 | MGnify/ENA primary metagenome ERZ501975 (study PRJEB25962, sample SAMEA2042993) | human gut metagenome | biome: human gut; feature: human-associated habitat; material: faeces... | reverse complement strand
CGTGCCGCGTTTCTTATACCCTGCCAAGGGCTACGGGGATTTGATAGCATTTCTTTACTAACTCTCAATTTACATCTATATCGAATTGCTAATTGACGTAATCTTATATCCATATTATTATGAAAATAAATAAGACATTTTTGTAAGAATTTGGAGGTAATAGCATGCGAGAGTATGATGATGCGGTACTGGAATGCTTCCTGGACAAACAGCTCCAGCTTTTTCCGGAAGCTGTAGCAGAGACACTGGATGAGGCAGAAGATTTTCTGGAAGAGTGCATGGCAGTCGTGGTAGATTCCGTAGAGGATGTCATTGAGTATTTTGATGAGGCCGGCATGGATGTGGACGGCGCTGTGGATGATGAGATTCTGGAGGCAGATGAAGTATTCGATATCGGAGACGGCAGATATCTGATCGTAGAAGCGTAGAACCGAAGATTATTGTACACAGAAACTGGAATGAACCGGAGCTCTCCGACATATATATGTTGGAGGGCTTCTTTGCGTAAGTCTCCTGTAAAAATCTCTTCCCCATTTGTAGGGAATGCGTTATAATGAACTAATGGACTTTTACAGAAAGGTATGGTAAGGAAAATGTTAGAAGGACAAAAATGTCTGGTCATCGGCTCCGGCATCAGCGGGATCGGTGCAGTGGCTTTATTGGAAAAATACCATGCAGACGTGGTTCTGTATGACAGCAGTGATAAATTGACAAAGGAAGATCTGGAGGCGAAGCTTCCCGGGGAAAGCAAGGCAGTCTGTATCGCCGGAGAACTGCCGGAGGAGGTAGAACTGAGCATTCAGGCAGCCGTTTTAAGCCCCGGAGTACCTACGGATATTCCTCTGGTGAACCGTATGAGGGACCGCGGGGTACAGATCCTGGGAGAGATCGAACTGGGATTCCTTGCGGAACAGGGCAGAGTGATCGCCATTACCGGCACTAACGGCAAGACTACTACCACCACATTGACCGGTGAGATCATGAAAGCTCATTTCGGTGCGGAGAAGACCTTTGTAGTGGGTAATATTGGCAACCCTTATACACTGGAAGTAACGAAGACGTCAAAGGATAGTGTCACCGTGGGAGAGATCAGTTCTTTCCAGCTGGAGACCATACATACATTCCATCCGGTAGTATCAGCCATCCTGAATATTACACCGGATCACCTGAACAGACATCATACCATGGAGGCCTATGTGGCAGCCAAGGAAGCAGTGGCTTCCCACCAGACAAAAAATGATATCTGTGTATTGAATTATGACAATGATTATACCAGAGATTTCGCAGGAAGATGTCCTGCGACTCCGGTACTGTTCTCCTCCCATCACGAGCTGAAAAACGGTTACTTCCTGCGGGGAGACAAGATTATCAAGAGTGTGAACGGCGAAGAGACCGAACTGATGGATATTCACAAGGATATGAATCTGGTAGGCCTGTGCAATGTGGAAAATGTCATGGCAGCCATAGCCATTGCAGAAGGTATGCAGGTGCCCATGGAGACGATCCTTACTGTGATCCGCGGTTTCCATGCGGTGGAGCACCGGATCGAATTCGTGGCTACCAAGGGCGGTGTGGACTATTACAACGATTCCAAGGGAACCAATCCCGATGCGGCGATCCAGGGCATCAAAGCCATGAGCAAGCCTACCGTGCTGATAGGCGGAGGCTATGACAAGCAGAGCGAGTACGATGAGTGGATCGACAGCTTTGATGGCAAGGTAAAGTGCCTTGTCCTCATCGGCCAGACCAGAGAGAAGATTGCCGAGTGTGCCAGAAAGCATGGCTTTGATAAGATCCGTTTCGCAGATACCTATGAGGAATGCCTGAAGCTGTGTACCGAACTGGCCCAGCCGGGAGAAGCGGTACTGTTGTCTCCGGCCTGTGCAAGCTGGGGCATGTTCCCGAACTATGAAGTCAGAGGACAGCTTTTCAAGGAATATGTACACGGACTGGCGGAATAAGAAATCATAACAGAAGTAAGGAGTAAAAGCAGGCATGGCGGAAACGCGGGGAAGAAGACGTAAAAAGAAACAACAATCCGAATACTTTTTTGACTACAGCCTGCTTTTTATTGTGCTGTTTTTACTGGGATTCGGACTGATCATGATCTATTCGGCCAGCTCCTATGAGGCTTATGATTCCTATGGAGATGCCGCCTATTATATGAAGAAACAGCTGATCGCCAATATCATCGGTCTGGTCTTCATGATGGTCATTGCCAATATCCCGTATACCTTCTGGGAACGGTTTGCCACCCTGGGATATGTGGTGTCCATGATCCTGATCTTCCTGGTAAAGACCCCCCTGGGTATCACTTCCCACGGCGCTACCAGATGGATCGGTATCCCACATACGGGCTTCAACCTGCAGCCTGCGGAAGTAGCGAAATTGTGTATGATCCTGTTCCTGGCAAGTCTGGTATGCAAGATGGGAAAAAGCGTCCGTACCATGAAAGGCTTCTTTACCATGATGGCGGCACCCCTGCCGATCGCAGCATCGGTGTACCTCATTACGGATAATTTGAGTTCCGCCATTATTATTATGGGTATTGCGGTGCTGATGGTATTCGTGGCAAGCCCGGATTACAAGAAATTCATCATCATGGGAGGCAGCGTACTGGCGGCGGCTGGACTTTTGGTAGTCGCAGTCGTACAGTTGGGAGATAAGATCGGTGGCAAGTTCCGTCTGGCAAGAATCCAGGCGTGGCTGAACCCGGAAAGTCAGGCACAGGATAAAGGCTTCCAGACCCTGCAGGCACTGTATGCCATCGGAAGCGGTGGCATCTGGGGCAAGGGACTGGGGCAGAGTATGCAGAAGTTAAGCTTCCTGCCCGAGGCACAGAACGACATGATCTTCTCCATTATCTGCGAGGAACTGGGATTGTTCGGAGCGGTTGCCATTATTCTCATGTTCATTATGCTCTTATGGCGAATGATGGTCATTGCCAACAATGCACCGGACCTGTTCGGCGCCATGCTGGTGGTGGGCGTTATGGGACATATCGCAATCCAGGCGATCTTAAACATTGCCGTAGTTACCAACTCCATTCCCAACACAGGAATTTCCCTGCCGTTTATCAGTTACGGTGGTTCTTCGGCATTGTTTTTGCTGTCGGAGATCGGACTGGTATTAAGCGTGGCGCGCAGGATCCAGTTAAAAGAGCTGTAGAAAAATACATATTCAGAAGACATGGTACGAAACAGTGCTTTCCTACATAAGATAAGATTATCATAAAAACGGGGATGGTGCTGTATGAAAGGAATCCGCATGCAGGGAGGCATTCCGCTGCAGGGGAAGGTACGCATACAGGGATCAAAAAATGCGGCACTTCCGATCCTGGCGGCAACGCTTCTTACCAATGAAGTATCCTATATTCAGAACTGCCCACGTATTGCAGATGTACATCGTTTTGTGCATCTGCTTCGGGAACTGGGATGTCTGGTGCACTGGCAGGAAAAAGGGATCCGGGTACAGCCGGGAGAAAATGAAGAACTTCCCTGCGAGAGAGCGGAGGCCAGACGGATGCAGGGGGAAGCTATCACCGGAATGCGTTCATCTCTGTGCCTGTTGGGAGCATTGCTGGGAAGATGTGGTTATGTGACCATGGAGCATCCGGGTGGGTGCGTCATCGGAGAACGGCCGATCGATCTGCACATCAGGGCACTACAGCAGATGGGCGTCGAATTCCGGGAGGAAGAAGGGCTTCTGTCTGCACAGGTGAAGGATGGGAAAATGCACGGGGCAGAGATCACACTGGAGTTTCCCAGTGTGGGAGCTACGGAGAATATTTTGCTGGCTGCGGTGAAGGCGGATGGAGACACCAGGATACTGGGGGCCGCCAGAGAACCGGAAGTGACGGCATTGTGCGAATTTCTGACGGCATGTGGTGCACAGATTGAGGGGATTGGAGGATCGGAACTTCTGGTTCATGGTGACAGACCACTTCATAGTACACGGTACACAGTTCCGTCAGACCGGATTGTAGCCGGGACATATCTGTTCGCCTGTATCGGCTGTGGAGGCAGTGTACTTTTGACAGAGGCTCCCTGGGAGCAGATGGAAGCGGTGACCTTTGTGGCGGAAAAAATGGGTGCACAGTGTATCACCTCGGAGGAAGGTCTGTTCGTACAGTGTTCCAAAAGACCGCAGGCCATACCGTATTTACGGACCGGACCTTACCCGGGGTTTCCCACGGATCTGCAGTCGGTGGCAATGGCGGTGCTGACGAAAGCGGAAGGATGCAGCTGCATTGAAGAGAATATTTTCGAGAATCGTTTTCGTATTGCGGAACCGCTAAAGGGCATGGGAGCAGAGATTGTTCTGAAGGACGGAAGACATGCCGTGATCACCGGAGTGGAGCATTTACGGGGAAGCCGGATGGAAGCCTGTGAACTTCGCGGCGGTGCGGCACTGGTTCTGGCGGGGCTTGCGGCAGAAGGCGAGAGTTTCGTGACAGGACAGCACTTTATAGAACGCGGATATGAAAATATCTGCAGAGACTTGAGAGAATTAGGAGCACGGATCATCAGTGTATAGAGACCGAAGCAAAATTATCAGAAGAATAGTGATCATAGGCATCCTGCTGCTGGCACTGGGCGGTGGTGCGGTGGCATTGCACTCCGTGTATACGGTACGTACCGTGTATGTGGAGGGCAATGTGCATTATACCGAGGACGAGATCATGGAGATCGTGATGTCGGGACCTTTGGGAGATAATTCCCTGTATCTGTCTCTGAAATACCGTGACAGAGGGATTCAGGACATTCCCTTTGTGGATGTGATGAATGTATCGATTCTGGCACCCGACACGATCAAGATCACTGTATATGAAAAAGCACTGGCGGGATATGTGAAATATCTGGATACTTATATGTATTTTGATAAAGACGGCTATGTGGTGGAAAGTTCCGGGATCCGCACCCAGGGAATACCGCAGATCACGGGGCTTTCCTTCGACCATGTGGTGCTGGGAGAGCAGCTGCCGGTGGAGGATCCGCAGGTGTTTTCCAGGATCATGGATCTGACAAAGCTTTTGAACAAATATTCACTGGCTGCGGACAAGATCTATCTGCATTCTTCCGGTGACATTACGATCTACTTCGGACAGATCAAGGTGTCCATGGGCAGTGACAACAGCCATATAGAGGACAAGCTGCAGTTGTTGCCGGACTTCCTGGAGAAGTTACAGGGTAAAAGCGGAACCCTGCAAATGGAAAACTACGAGGAAGGAAAGGGTAAATTTACCTTCAAACCGGACGCGTGAAACATTTGTGAAACATTTTGAAAAAATAGGTTGCTAAATTTGTAAAATGATTATATGATAGTCTATGTGAAGTTGAAAAAGGTTAAAAGGAGGAACTAACCTTGCTGGAGATTAAGACGAATGACGCGGATGTAGCTGCCAAGATCATCGTAGTCGGTGTAGGTGGCGCGGGTAACAACGCTGTAAATAGAATGATAGATGAGAAGATTGACGGAGTGGATTTTATCGGGGTGAATACCGATAAGCAGGCATTGCAGCTCTGCAAAGCTCCGAAACTGTTACAGATCGGTGAGAAGCTGACCAAGGGTCTTGGTGCGGGAGCCAAGCCTGAGATCGGTGAGAAAGCAGCCGAGGAGAGTGCAGAAGAGATTTCCGCAGCTCTGAAGGGTGCAGACATGGTATTCGTCACCTGTGGTATGGGCGGAGGTACCGGAACCGGAGCTGCTCCGGTAGTGGCCAAGCTTGCAAAGGATATGGGCATCTTAACCGTTGGTGTGGTAACGAAGCCTTTCCGTTTTGAAGCAAAAGCCCGTATGGTCAATGCATTAAACGGTATCGAGCGTATCAAGGAACACGTGGATACCCTGATCGTAATCCCCAATGATAAGCTTCTGGAGATCGTGGACAGACGTACCACCATGCCGGAAGCACTGAAGAAGGCGGATGAAGTACTGCAGCAGGCAGTACAGGGAATCACTGACCTGATCAATGTTCCCGCAGTTATCAATCTGGATTTCGCAGATGTACAGACGGTTATGAAGGACAAGGGTATTGCTCACATCGGTATCGGTGAAGGCAAGGGCGATGACAAGGCTATGGAAGCTGTCAAGATGGCAGTGGAGAGCCCTCTGTTAGAGACTACGATTTCCGGTGCTACCCATGTTATCATCAATATTTCCGGTGACATTACCCTGGCAGATGCTTCCGATGCGGCAAGCTATGTTCAGGAGCTGGCAGGAGACGATGTAAATATTATCTTCGGTGCCATGTATGATGAGTCCAAGTCCGACAGTTGCACCATTACGGTTATTGCTACCGGTCTGGAAGACAAGGCCAACAACGGTGTACAGAATCGTCTGGGAGGAGGCGCTGCATTCAGACAGCCTGCTTCCCATATGACTCCCAGTTCTCTGAAGGGAATGAATATACAGTCTACCGCTCCTACGACATCCCAGGGACAGGGAGGACAGGCTCCGAGACCCATACAGCCGGTGCCCGGTATTCATAAGCCTACAGATATCAGAAGCTCTGTAGAAGAGAAATCTCTGAAGATTCCTGATTTCTTACAGAGAAAGTAATACTTAGCATTTGTTTTTATAATAACGGAACATAATAAGAGCCACGACACAGAATACTGTGTAGTGGCTTGTTTTGTGTGGAGATTTTAGGAAAGCATATTAGTCCGCCGTTCTCTTTTTCCTGTGCAGAGAAATAATCCTCTCCCCCAGTACAAAGAACGCACCGATCGCACAAGGTAACAGCATGGTGGCGAAACGGTAGAGAAGCACGGCAGACAGGGCTTTGGCCTCCGGCAGGAGACGCCGGAACAGCAATGTAAAGACAGCCTCTACGGATCCGATCCCCGCCGGGGTGGGGATGACACCCGCCAGCGACTGGCTGAGAGAGGTCAGAGCAAAACATTGCAGGAAAGAAAAAGGCAGATCGCCGTATTCTCCCCCAAGAGAATTGCAGAACACGATCCAGGGGATGATATACCAGGTAGTGAACTTTAATACATTACACAGGAACAGGTGAAGCAGCAATATTGGATCCTGTAACAGAGACCGGCTTTCCGCCTGTAGCAGGGCAAGCTTATGCCCGGCACCGGTGAGTTTTTCCTCCCAGGAGGGATACTTTGCACGGAACCGGTTGGCCAGCAGATTACAGGCAGTCTGCATCCAGGGTACGGTAGCGACAGCTAACAGAACTCCTGCAATCACACAGACTCCTGCAAATCCCAGCAGGATATAACATTGATAATCGGCAAATGAAGCATGAATAAATCCATAGGTTGCCAAAAACAATAGCAGACTATAGACTGCCATAGAGACCTTGTGGACAATATATTGGAAAAAGTACATGCCGGTGGCATTGGGAACCGGGATACCGGCTTTGTTCAGGTAATAGATTCCTGCGATGCCGGAACCGCTGCCCAGAGTGGCTGTCTTATAGAAAGAGCAGTAGAAAGCATTACAGAATCCCTTCAGGCGGGGATATTCCGGGTGCGTTTTATGCACGATCAGCCAGGTGATGTGCCCTTCAAAGATATGGTAGAGGATCACGGTCAGGAACAGGGACATGACCACTTGCGGGGAGACATTGGCAAGCTCCGTCAGCATATCTCCCATGGAATCCCGGAAGCTGTAATACAGGATACCTAATAACAGACAGACAAACAGAAGCTTTCCTGCGAATTTTAATCTCTTTTTGGTAGTATCCGACACAGACGTTTCCTCCTTTTTGAACCTTTTGGCAAGTAAAAATCTATTTTGATTGTCTCTCTTTTGCCTGAAAATGGAAAGAAACAGATTTTGAAAAACGTAGTCTTTTCACCGCATAAGTTTATCTTTTTTTTAGAATAAGGTAAGAGAATATCCATTGATTGTGTGGCAAAAAGTGGCTATGATTGATTTATTACAACAGATTTGGACAATAATACAGGAATGAGAAAGGGAAAATGTATGCAGGAAGTCAAACAACCAAACAAAAAACCGTTCATATTCTATTATATGATTGCATTGATCGTGATTATCCTGATCAACAGTCTTCTGGTACCTCAGATCGTACAGAGGGCAGTGAAGGAAGTGGATTACAACACTTTTATGCAGATGACTTATGATAAACAGATTGATGAGGTACAGGTCCAGGACAATCAGATCGTATTCACGGCAAAAGATGACAAGACCATCTACAAGACCGGTCTGATGGATGATCCGGACAGAACGCAGAGACTGTATGACAGCGGGGCAAAATTCTCCAGTGAGATCGTGGAGGAAGCCTCGCCGATTTTAAGCTTCCTGATCAGCTGGCTGCTGCCTTTGATCATCATTATTGGCTTCGGACAATTGATGTACCGCCAGATGGCGAAAAAGGCCGGCGGCGATTCCATGATGTTCGGCATGGGAGGCATGGGCAAGAGCAATGCGAAGGTCTATGTGAAGTCTTCCAACGGTATCAAGTTCACCGATGTGGCAGGAGAGGACGAGGCGAAGGAAAATCTGACAGAGATCGTGGAATACCTGCATGATCCCGACAAATACAAAGAGATCGGTGCTTCCATGCCGAAGGGTATCCTCTTAGTAGGCCCTCCCGGAACCGGTAAGACGATGCTGGCCAAGGCAGTAGCCGGAGAAGCCAATGTTCCCTTTTTCTCCATGTCAGGTTCGGAATTCGTGGAGATGTTCGTGGGTATGGGTGCGTCCAAGGTCAGAGACCTGTTCAAACAGGCGAAGGAAAAGGCTCCCTGTATCGTATTTATCGATGAGATTGATGCCATCGGTAAAAAGCGTGACGGACAGGTGGGCGGAAACGATGAGAGAGAACAGACATTGAACCAGCTGTTGACCGAGATGGATGGATTCGAAGGCAACAACGGTGTTATCATCCTGGCGGCCACCAACCGTCCGGAGAGTCTGGATCCCGCACTGTTACGTCCCGGACGTTTTGACCGCCGTATCATCGTAGACAAGCCGGATCTCAAGGGCCGTGTGGAAATCCTGAAAGTACATTCCAAGGATGTGAAGATGGACGAGACCGTAGATCTGGATGCGATTGCACTGGCAACTTCCGGAGCAGTAGGATCTGATCTTGCCAATATAATCAATGAGGCAGCCATTCTTGCTGTAAAGAACGGAAGAAAAGCCGTTTCTCAGAAAGATCTCTATGAAGCAGTGGAAGTTGTCCTGGTCGGTAAAGAAAAGAAGGATCGTATTCTCAGTCAGGAAGAACGTCGGATCGTTTCTTACCATGAGGTGGGTCATGCACTGGTAAGTGCATTGCAGAAGGATGCGGAGCCTGTGCAAAAGATTACGATTGTACCGCGGACCATGGGAGCACTCGGATATGTCATGCAGGTACCGGAAGAAGAAAAATATCTGAATACCAAAGCGGAGCTGGAAGCGATGCTGGTAGGTCTCCTTGGTGGTCGTGCTGCAGAAGAAGTGGTATTCGGGAATGTAACAACCGGAGCATCTAATGATATTGAAAAAGCTACGCAGATTGCGAAAGCGATGATCACCCAGTACGGCATGTCTGAAAAGTTCGGACTGATGGGACTGGCGAGTGTGGAGCATGAGTATCTGAACGGCCGTGCAACTCTGAACTGTGGCGATGCAACAGCAACTGAGATTGATCACGAAGTGATGAAGATGCTGAAAGAGTCTTACGAGCAGGCAAAACGGATGCTTTGCGAACACAGGAAAACACTGGACAAGATAGCCGCATTCCTGATCGAACGCGAGACGATCACCGGAAAAGAATTCATGGAGATTTTCCATGAAGCAGAAGGTACAGAGGGAAAAGAACCGGAACCCGCAGAAACAGCAGTGGAAGCAACACCGGAAACACCGGATGCGGAACCGATGACAGAAACCGCATTGCAGGAGGAAGAAGTAACTGCGGATCCTGTCAGCGATACACCAGAAGAAAAGAAAGTACAGGAGCCGGTGAAGGAAGACTCACAGGAATCTCCGATACAGGAATAAAAGAAATATCTGCCGGAAGGCAGGCAAAGAGAAAGGAAAATGGAACAGGGGACTGCGCCATTTTCCTTTTTTCAAAAACAGAGATCTGAGAAACATAGGAAAGAAGGGAAAACAGGGGTTATGTTTGATATACAGGAAGAACTGAAAAAACTGCCGGGAAAACCGGGAGTTTACATTATGCACGATGCGAAAGATACGATCATCTATGTGGGAAAAGCAATCAGTCTGAAAAACAGGGTCCGGCAGTATTTTC
>ENA-OPVG01002693-OPVG01002693.1-human-gut-metagenome-genome-assembly--contig:-NODE-2693-length-10235-cov-2.518861_pt1 | contig 10235 bp, 8 predicted proteins | sample MGYA00241093_ERZ501975 | MGnify/ENA primary metagenome ERZ501975 (study PRJEB25962, sample SAMEA2042993) | human gut metagenome | biome: human gut; feature: human-associated habitat; material: faeces... | reverse complement strand
CTGGACCCACTGATTAAGAGTCAGTTGCTCTACCAACTGAGCTAAGAGTGCATTCATTTCTGATTTGCGGTTGCAAAGGTAGGTGTTTTCTTTTAAACATCCAACATTTTGCACCATTTTTTTACCTTTTCATCGAAATTTATTCAAACTCATAAACATCTGAAGGTGTATTCCGCTTTAAAGCAATGACTTGCACATCTTTGCCGACGATAATCCCTTTGTTTCGTAGTGAGAGTTCTACTGTCTTGTATGCCAGTTCGGGGTGGTTGTTGTCTTTGCTAAGATGACAAAGCCAAATGTATTTAAGACTTTCATTGATATTTTCTGCCAAAAAATCGGCGGTTTCGCGGTTACTCATATGTCCATTAGGCCCGGCAATACGTTCTTTTAAATATTGGGGATAAGGTCCCATTTTCAACATCTCTTCATCGTAATTCGCTTCCAATACCAAATAGTTTGCTTTACATATATATTCGGCGGCAGTGGGGGTGATGTGCCCCAAGTCAGTAAGGAAAGAAAATATTTTACCGTCTATATTCATGCAATAGCCTACATTGTCAGTTCCGTCGTGAGGCACTTCAAAAGCTGTAATCGTGAAATCTTCCAATTCCATTGTCTCACCTTTGTGCAGATAGTGTACGCAGGTCGATAATTTCTCGGTCATGCAATAACTTTTGTTGATTCCTGCATGTACTTCCGGAGTGGAGTAAACAGGAATTCCAAATTTCTCTCCTAAATGCCCTACTGCTTTGATGTGGTCGGCATGATCGTGTGTTATGAATACTGCCCGGATGATATCCAGTCCGATTCCAAGTTCTTTTAATGTTTTTTTTATTGTACGGATGCCAATGCCTGCATCCACCAATATGCCATATCTGTCTGTTCCGAGAAAATAGCAGTTGCCGCTACTTCCGCTTGCGAGACTTATAAATTTGATTTTCATTTTGTTGCTCTCCCAATTCTAGTGAATCCCCACGTTTTTTGTGTTAAAAGAGCCGCAAATATACATAAAAAAAGGAGGAAATAAAATAGAAGCAGGCTTTTTCGGAAAGATGATTTAGCGGATATTGTTTTAAAAGAATGCCTGGAATCTGGATTATGGAATACGTAGATAATAACCCTTTCCTCTGACTGTTATTAATTTATATTCTTGGAATTCTTTTAAAACTTTCCGGATTGATTTGATGTGTGCATCTATTTTTTCATTGGCATTATCATCCGTAGGCCAGAAACTCTTTTTTATTTCTTCACGGCTTACGCAAGTTCCTGCTCTTTCATAAAGCATATTTAGTAAAGTGAGGTCTAATTTCTGAATGTTGCACTTTTTGTTTCCTATATACAACTCTTGTTTCTCCATGTCTATGTTCATACGGGTAAGGAGTGTTTGAGTATCCTTTTCCTTTTTAAGAAAAATGAGTATGAAAATAAGAATCATCAATTGTCCGATGAGCCAAAAGAGTGTGTTGTCTATGTGTCGTAAAATAGTTTTGAAGTCATAATTTACCCATGCTTGTACCTTGATGTTCTGGGTGATATCTACTATGTATCGGGGAGTATTGTATGCCGTTCGGGGAATTGCAGAACTTTGGTCGCTGTGTTGGGAAATGGATTTGTTATAATAAATAGTTCCGGTCCTGCCGGTTATGCCATGATCGGATAATATTTTTCTAAAGGTTGCATTTAACTCATCGGGCTTTATGGGTTTTAGTTGGGATAGAATGTATTGGTTCAGCATACGTTTGGCGGTCTGCTCGTCCAGACTGTCTTTAAAGGTATAGATTGTTTTTCCTTGTCTGGTTCTTATGGTGTAGCTTTTTACTTTTTGGTGTAGGCTGGGAGCGATAGTATACATTTTTATATCCCAGTTTGTAGGTTCGGGATGATAATAGCTGATGTAGGCAAGTCTTTCATTGTAATCTTCCGTAATGGCGGATTTGAAAGCGTGGTCTATTTGGGTATTCACTCGTTCGGCACTATTATGAAAAGCGATATAAACAGTATATAGAACGGTGATGGTGACTGCCATAAATAAGATAATGTGTGTTTTTGCCCTTTTCATCGTATGAATTTTGAATGCAAAAGTAAATAACGTTAAGGAAAAAACAGGTGTTTTATCTGATCTTTTTCTGAAAAAGGAGAAAATTCAGAAAGAGTTCAGATAAATATTTTGCAGAGATACAGGCTTTTCTTCTTCTTTGCGTCAGCAAAATATTTTGCGAATCAATAAAAGCAAGAAACGTATGAGAACAAAAGCTGTTTTATTTTTTCTCTTGTTATTGCCGGTATATGTGGTGAATGGCCAAGATGACAAGAGAGAGTATTTGAAAAAGGTGTTGGATAATTTAGAGCAGATTAAGTCAGCAACGTATAAAGTAGAGGGCGAAGTCTGGAATCCTGGTGATACAATTCCTTCCAGTATTAGAAAATATATGGTGAAAGAGTTCGATAATCCGGCTGATTCTACGATAGGGGCAAGTTTTGTGAATTTGGGAACAGATGATGGTAAAGAGTTCCAATTCGGTTATAATGGTGAAGTACGTGTGTTGGTGAATCATGCTGTCAAGGAAATAAAAATCGATAATTTTACCACCAGACCGTTACCTTTCAGACCGTTGACCCCACCTTTCTTTAATTATTGCAAGAATATTGTCAGGTATACTTTGGAAACAGAAGACAGCATAGTTACCACATTGGAAGATTGTGGGGATTATTTTCATTTTAAACTTGTCATAAACGAAGATACACAAGTGGAGTTCTTTGGTAAAGCTTATCACATGCCTCCACCTCCTTTTTATGTAGAGCCGACCTCTATTTATGAACTGTGGATTCACAAGTCGAATGGTTTGCCTTATAAGAAACGGAGAGCGATGTCCCATAATATATCGGTGGAAACTTGCTGTAATGTGGAAATAAACAAAGAAACAATTGACAGGTTTGATGTTTTCGATTATGTTCCGCAAGGTTATGAAACAAAAAAATATGATTATGGCGCTCCTTCCAGGAATATGGCCGCTAATCTGACGGGTAAGAAAGCACCAGAATGGACATTGAATGATATAAAGGAGCGTCCCGTGTCATTGAGTGATTTGAAAAGTAAGGTCATCTTGGTAAATATAACAGGAATAGGCTGTGGAGCTTGCCAGGCTTCTATCCCTTTTCTGAAAGAACTGAAAAGAAAGTACCAAGAAGAAGATTTTGAATTGGTAGCCATTGAAAGTTGGAGCCGGATGCATTCACTTCAGAATTATGCAAAGAGAAAGGAATTGAATTATATGTTTTTGGATGGAGATGATAAAGTGATAGAAGATTACCGGACGGGTGGGGCAGCTCCGTACTTTTTTATTTTGGATAAAGAACGGATTATACGGAAAGTCATCCGAGGATATGGCATGGGAAAAACCGACAAGGAAATAACGGAGACTATAGAAGAATTGCTATGACTGGAATGAGGATGGAACAAAAAGTGAAAACTTTTGCAGACACATTTGTTCCATCCTCATTTATTTATATTCAGCATTCTGACGGTTGTCAGAATTGGAAGAACTTCTTGGCATTATTATAGCAGATATCTTCCACCATCTGATTGACGCGTTCTATTTCGCAAGCAGGGATTTCGCCGTTTTCCACATCATTACCCAGCAAGTTGCACAAAGTACGGCGGAAATATTCGTGACGCGGATAAGACAGGAATGAACGAGAGTCTGTCAGCATACCTACGAAGCGGCTCAACAAGCCTAACAATGACAGTGCATTCATCTGCTTTTCCATACCGTCTTTCTGATCGAGGAACCACCATCCGGAACCGAATTGAATCTTGCCTGGAATTGTGCCATCCTGGAAGTTGCCTAACATGGTGGCAATTACTTCATTGGCGCAAGGATTCAAGTTGTAAAGGATAGTTTTGGTCAGTTTTCCTTCTGTATTCAGGCGGTCAAGGAATTTAGCCATCGCTTTGGCGGTGGTAAACTCACCGATTGAATCGAAACCGGTATCAGGTCCCAGAAGTTTGAACATCTTGGTGTTGTTGTTGCGGATTGCTCCATAGTGGAACTGCTGGGTCCATCCTTTTTCCCAATCCATTTCCCCAAATACGATCAGCATGGCTGATTTGAATTTCAGAATTTCTTCCTTGGTCAGTTCTGTACCACCATATACCTTATTAAATATAGCATTGATTTCAGCATCAGTATAGTCTTCAGCATAAAACTCTTCAATTCCGTGGTCAGACAATTTACAACCTTGTTCAGCAAAGAAGTCATGACGTTTCCGCAAAGCAGCCACCATGTCATCGAAAGAAGATATCGTGACACCGCTTACAGCAGACAATTTTTCCATATAAGCACGGAAATCAGCGGGAACTTCTACTGCCATCGCCTTGTCCGGACGCCAAGTGGGAAGCATTTTAATTTCGAATCCGCTTTCACGGGTTTTGATGTGATATTCCAATGAATCTACCGGATCATCGGTTGTACAAACGGTTTCCACATGATAACGACGCATCATGCCTCGTGCGGAGTATTCCGGTTTGGCAAGCTTTTCATTACATTCATCAAAAATCTCGCGGGCAGTTTTCGGATTCAATACTTTATTGATTCCAAATGCGGTTTTCAATTCCAAATGAGTCCAATGGTATAATGGGTTGCGGAAGGTATAAGGAACTGTTTCCGCCCATTTTTCAAATTTTTCCCAGTCCGTGGTGTCTTTACCGGTACAATAACGTTCGTCCACACCGTTGGTACGCATGGCACGCCATTTATAGTGGTCTCCACCCAACCAGATTTCTGTCAGTGACTTAAACTGATAGTCATCAGCAACCATCTGGGGAATCAGGTGGCAGTGGTAATCGATAATAGGCATTTTAGCCGCATGTTCATGATACAACTTCTGCGCAGTTTCTGTCTGAAGCAGGAAGTTTTCATCCATAAAGTTTTTCATAAGTAGTCTTTTTATATCTATATAATTGTTGTTTATTTTGACTTTCAGTAAAAACTCATTCTAAAAAAGATGTCAAAGAGCATCTCTTTAGATTTATTAACCGTTATCGAACACGAAAGTAGAAATTTTATTTGGAATAACAAAATTATTTGTATCTTTGCGGCGAAGATTTAAAGATTTTAAATGCTTGGTTCAATGATGATATATAAAAACTTAAATATATATTACCATTTAAAAGAAAGCATGAATACTATGAGTACACAATAAAATCTGATTCGTCTTCAATAAGTACAGGTATGGATAAACACATAATATAATTAAAAATATGAAAGCATTAAACAAGGAGACAGCAGCAAAGACTCAACGTCCCGAAAGAATCATTCAATTTGGTGAGGGTAACTTCCTGCGTGCGTTTGTGGATTGGATTATCTACAACATGAACGAAAAAACTGATTTCAACAGCAGTGTGGTGGTGGTTCAACCTATTGAAAAAGGTATGGTTGACATGTTGAACGCACAAGATTGTCTGTATCATGTAAACTTGCAGGGTTTGGATAAAGGACAGGTGGTAAACAGCCTGACAAAAATTGATGTGATCAGTCGTGCCTTGAATCCTTATTCTCAGAATGATGAATTTATGAAATTGGCGGAACAGCCGGAAATGCGTTTCGTTATCTCTAATACGACAGAGGCCGGTATCGCTTTTGATCCTGCCTGCAAGCTGGATGATGCCCCTGCTTCATCTTATCCGGGCAAACTGACCCAGTTGCTGTATCACCGTTATAAAACGTTCAATGGTGACAAGAGCAAAGGTTTGATAATTTTCCCTTGCGAATTGATTTTCCTGAACGGCCATAAACTGAAAGAAACCATCTATCAATATATTGATTTGTGGAACTTGGGTGAAGACTTCAAGCAATGGTTTGAGGAAGCTTGTGGTGTCTATGCTACTTTGGTAGACCGTATTGTGCCGGGATTCCCCCGCAAAGATATCGCTGCTATTAAAGAAAAATTGCAGTATGATGACAATCTGGTGGTACAGGCAGAAATCTTCCATTTGTGGGTAATTGAAGCTCCGCAGGAGGTCGCCAAGGAATTCCCTGCCGACAAAGCCGGTTTGAATGTATTGTTCGTTCCGTCTGAAGCTCCTTATCACGAAAGAAAAGTTACTTTGCTGAACGGTCCTCACACAGTGCTGTCTCCGGTAGCTTATCTGTCTGGAATCAACATTGTGCGCGAGGCTTGCGAGCATGAAGTGGTAGGTAAATACATTCATAAAGTTATGTTCGATGAGTTGATGGAAACCCTGAACCTGCCGAAAGAAGAATTGAAGAAGTTTGCGGAAGATGTTTTGGAGCGTTTCAACAATCCGTTTGTTGATCACCAGGTGACTTCTATCATGCTGAATTCATTCCCTAAATATGAAACTCGCGACCTCCCGGGCTTGAAAGTTTATCTGGAGCGTAAGGGTGAGTTGCCTAAAGGCTTGGTATTGGGACTGGCGGCTATCATCACTTATTATAAAGGTGGTGTTCGTGCTGACGGTGCTGAGATTGTTCCGAACGATGCTCCTGAAATCATGAATCTGCTGAAAGAACTTTGGGCTACAGGCTGCACTCAGAAAGTGGCGGAAGGCGTGTTGGCAGCAGAATCTATTTGGGGTGAGAACTTGAACAACATTCCGGGTTTGACCGCCGCAGTAAAAGCTGATCTTGACTCTATTCAAGAAAAGGGTATGCTGGAAACAGTAAAGGGTATTCTCTAATCAGATTAATTGTTAGAAATAGTTTATAAATTCCTTGAGGGAGATTTGGTTATAAAACTGAATCTCCCTATTTTTGTATCTATACAAGATAGATGTGGCATATGGAAAAACAAGAATTCAGACCCGGCTATCCTTTATGGATTTGGGCAGTTATTGCTATTATGTTGGTGGCGTGTACATGCCTTTTTATAGCGCATGGAAGATATGCATCTTTGCTGGTCCTGACTCCTCCTCTGTTGATAACGGGGGTAAGGTTATTGTCTGTTTATACTATTACTCCTGATTCTTTTATCTTAGCTATAAGAGGGATGAAGCCTCGGCATGTTTTTCCTTTGCAAAACATCACAGAGATAGAAAAGGAGTACACAAAGTCTGGTAAACTCAAGTCGATTGTGATCCGTTACCGGAAAGAAGGAATGTACCACAATTTTTTAGTTATCAAGAAAGATGATGTAAATATTGAAGGTATTCTGAACGCTATTTTGCACTATCGTCCTTCCGTGTCTGTTCGTTAAAGATGATCATTAAGGAAAAATAAGGAAATACTCTTCTTTTCAGTTCCGCCTGATGGGAAGAATGATATTCTTCGGCTGTCGATATATTTTCAAAATAATGATAACTGTATTGGGGGTGGGACTCCATGTAATCCTTTACTATGTCTGCACATTGAGATAATTTCATGATAACCGGCACATGATGATGGCTTAGATACATGTCCAGTTCGTCCGAAGTAATATTGCCCGGAATAATGACCAGTCTTTCTTTTTGGCTGATGAGATGTAGTTTTGCGGCCGCTTCCGCAGCGATGAATGAAGGAATACCGGGAAGTTGCTCTACGGGGATTCCATTTTCTTCGAGGAGATCCAGTACATAGTGAACGGAGGCGTAAATTCCCGCATCGCCTTCTACTGCTACCGCCAACCGTTTTCCTGCTTTTTGTTCCAGCCTCATTTCTTCGAAAAGTTGCCGATAGACTTTGATTGCTTTTGTTCTGTCTTTGCTCATCGGGAGCGAGAATAGGTGTATATCTCCTTTGATGCCTAGCTTATGTAACAGGGTGGCGGCACGTGACAAGATTTTGTCTGGTTCCCGAACCGTTGATGGACAATATATTATGTCTGCTTGCTGTAAAGCATGCAATGATTTCAATGTAATCAGTTCGGCATCACCGGGTCCTAAAGAAACAAAATAGATCGGATGACTCATCTTTTGTAGGTATTTACAGTTTTTAAGCACGCAAAAGTGCTGAAAAATTCCGTATAAAGCAAGAGAATTGATTACCTTTGTTGGCTGAAAAACAGAAAAGAACATGAAAAAACTAATATGGGCTTCGGGCCTTTTGTTATTATTGACTGTTACAGCCTGCCAAAATAAGCACAAACAGGGCTCCGGGAATCTGGAGCATAAGACATTGACAGATTCTTCTATTGTGAAGATTATTCCGGAATATGCCCAAGGGTTTAAAATAACCTATACGGATCAGGCTTGTCTGCTTGACATTCAGGACCCTCAGAATAAAGAAAGTCAGTCTTTTCATTATGCTTTGGTGCCAAGAGGTGTGGAAGCGGAAAACATACCTGCGGATTATACGGTTATTGAAACTCCCATACGAAGCGTTATCTGCATGACTTCCCTGCAACTTTCCAATTTTATCAAGTTGGAAGAGCTGGATGCGGTGGTGGGTATCACTAGTACACGTCATTTGTTTAACAAGAAAATAAATGATCGTTTGAAAGATGGAAGCATTCATAAGATAGGTATTGAAGGGAATTTCGATAATGAGGTGATTATGAGTGTAAACCCGGATTTGATTTTGATCTCTCCTTTTAAACGAGGGGGGTACGATGCTTTGAAAGAGGTAGGCATTCCTTTGATGCCGCATTTGGGATATAAGGAAATGACTCCTTTGGGACAGGCTGAATGGATAAAGTTTGTGGGCTTGTTATTGGGAAGAGAAGATAAAGCTAATAAGCAGTTTGCCGCTATTAAGAAAAGATATAACGAACTGAAGGAACTGACCGGTCGGGTGACAAAACGCCCGGTGGTATTCAGTGGAGAATTGCGGGGCGGCAATTGGTATGCTGTAGGAGGGAGGAGTTTTCTCGCACAATTGTTTAAAGATGCCGGTGCCGATTATTTTTTGAAAGACGATGAACAGTCTGGAGGAGTCACCCTCGATTTTGAAACAGTTTACAGCCAAGCGGCAGGTGCCGATTATTGGCGTATTGTGAATAGCTATCAAGGAGAATTTTCTTATAACACGTTGAAAGAGGAAGATGCCCGTTATGTTGATTTTAAAGCATACAAAGAGAAAGGGGTGATTTATTGTAACATGCGTGAAAAACCTTTTTATGAGAGTATGCCTACAGAACCGGAAGTTGTTCTGGCAGATTTGATTCAAATCTTTCATCCGCAGCTTTTGTCCCGTCACCAACCGGGATATTATGAATTGCTTAAATAGGAAAATAGTATATGAAACGACCTGTTGCATTTTATATGCTGTTAATTATGGCTTCTATTTTTCTGTTTTTCTTCCTGAATCTGGTATTAGGTTCTGTTTCCATACCGCTTCGTGCTGTGTGGAATATCCTTTGGGGAACAGGGAATGAGTCTGTTATATGGCAAAATATTATTTGGAAATCACGGGTACCACAGGCGCTTACCGCATTGGCGGCGGGGGCCTCTGTCAGCGGTTTACAGATGCAGACTGTTTTCCGCAATCCTTTGGCCGGTCCGTCGGTACTGGGCATCAGTTCGGGAGCCAGTATGGGAGTTGCTTTTGTGGTGCTTCTTTCGGGCAGTTTGGGTGGTGTTGCTTTGAGCAAGCTAGGCTTTATGGGGGAAATAGCCCTTACCATAGCAGCTATTGCAGGTTCACTTTCCATTATGGCACTTATTGTTTTCGTTTCCCAAAAAGTAAGGGGCAATGTTACTTTGCTGATTATCGGTGTGATGATTGGTTACATAGCCAATGCGGTGATCGGTGTGCTGAAATTTTTCAGTGTGGAGGAGGATATTCGTGCATATGTCATTTGGGGGTTGGGAAGTTTTGCCCGTGTATCGGGAGATCAGATGACTTTATTTATATGTATCATGGTGGTATTGTTGCCACTTTCCTTCCTGCTTGTCAAAACATTGAATCTTTTGCTGCTGGGAGATGCATACGCACGGAATCTCGGATTGAATATAAAACGTGCCCGTCTGCTTGTCATTACTTGTTCGGGAGTATTGGTAGCTATTGTTACCGCATATTGCGGCCCGATTATTTTTCTGGGGCTGGCCGTTCCGCATCTTTGCAGGGGAATGTTCCGCACATCCGATCATCGTATTCTGATGCCTGCTTCTTTACTGGCAGGTGCGTCATTGGCATTGGTATGTAATCTGATTGCCCGTATGCCCGGTTTCGAAGGTGCATTGCCGGTAAATTCGGTGACGGCTTTGGTAGGTGCTCCGGTAGTGATGTCGGTTTTATTCAATAAACGTCGCAATGAAATGAATGAGTAATGATGAATCAAGAAACTATACATATTCGGAA
>ENA-OPVG01002674-OPVG01002674.1-human-gut-metagenome-genome-assembly--contig:-NODE-2674-length-10299-cov-1.594299_pt1 | contig 10299 bp, 8 predicted proteins | sample MGYA00241093_ERZ501975 | MGnify/ENA primary metagenome ERZ501975 (study PRJEB25962, sample SAMEA2042993) | human gut metagenome | biome: human gut; feature: human-associated habitat; material: faeces... | reverse complement strand
GCAGACCGCTGATGGTCGGCATACGGGGGTCATCCCAGCCGTCAACCAGACCGTTTTCTACCAAAGCACGCAGCTTTCTTTTGCTCATCACAGTATTTGTCATCCCCAGACGGGCAAATTCAATCTGTCTGGGCGGATTTTCGGTATAGCCTGCCTCTCTGACTACCCAATCATACAGAGGTCTGTGATCCTCAAATTCCATCGTACAGATAGAATGGGTGATGCCCTCAATCGCATCCTCCAGGGGATGTGCAAAGTCATACATCGGGTAGATGCACCATTTATCTCCTGTGGTATGGTGGGTAGAATGGGAGATACGGTAAAGCACAGGGTCTCTCATGTTGATATTGGGAGAAGCCATATCAATCTTCGCACGCAGTGTTTTAGAGCCGTCGGGGAATTCGCCTGCCTTCATTCTTTCAAACAAATCCAGATTTTCCTCCACGCTTCTGTTGCGATAAGGGCTTTCCTTACCGGGTGTGGAAAGGGTGCCGCGGTATTCTCTCATTTCCTCTGCGCTAAGCTCATCCACGAAAGCCTTGCCTTCCTTAATCAGCTTCAGCGCAACCTCATAATATTTATCAAAATAGCTGGACGCATAAAAAAGTCTGTCCTCCCAATCGAAGCCAAGCCATTTTACGTCCTCCTGAATGGATTCTACATACTCCACATCCTCTTTTGTGGGGTTGGTATCATCAAAACGCAGGTTGCATTTGCCGCCGTACAGATTTGCCAAGCCAAAGTTCAGGCAGATGGATTTTGCATGACCGATATGCAGGTAGCCATTTGGTTCGGGCGGAAATCTGGTGTGGATTTTATTCAGTTCTCCCTTTAAGTCCTCCTGGATATAACTGTGGATAAAATTGCCCGTTGCACCCAGACCGCTGTTGTTTTCTGTGTTTTTTTCTTCAGCCATTGGTCGCCCTCCTGTATTTTCATTCTTTTCAGATTTTTTCATAAATGCAGTATGATATTTTATTATAATACATTGAGACTTTGATGGCAAGAAATGCGTAAACTTTTTTTGCGTATATATATAGATTATCTATATATAAAATGCCATTCGTTTTTCTGATTGGACATAGATAGACCATCGATATATAATGCAGATATATAGATACTCGATATATAAGGAGGTGCATCGCATGGCACTGGATAAAACCCTGCTGGCAGGCAGCTCTGCCACTCTTGTGCTTAAGCTTCTGGACGGACGTGATATGTACGGCTATCAGATTATTGAGGAGCTGGCATGCCGTTCCAACAACGTCTTTCAGATGAAGGCAGGCACGCTTTATCCCCTTTTGCACGGCTTGGAAAAGAAGGGACTTCTGGAATCCTATGAGGAACACGCGGATTCCGCACGCGTTCGCAAATATTACCGTCTGACACAAAAGGGAAAAAAATTTTTACAGGAAAAAACAGACGAATGGAAGGAATATTCCTCCGCCGTCAGCAAAATTCTGGAAGGAGGTCTTTGCTGTGAATGTTTCTGATGCGTTTCATCGTTATGCCGAAAAGGTCTGTGAGCAGATTCGCTGGAAAAAGGCGCATCCTGCCGTTGCACAGGAAATTGAGGATCATCTGACAGACCAGAAAAACGCCTACCTTGCCGCAGGAGATTCCGAAAGCATTGCCGAAGAAAAGGCACTGCTGCAGATGGGTGACCCTGTATCCGTCGGTGCGGCGTTAGACCAGACACATAAGCCTGCGCCCCAATGGGGGATAATCGGGCTGGTACTGCTGCTGTTTGTGCTGGGAGGCATCATTCAGGTGCTGCTGCTGAAAACGATACCCGTAGGAAATGATGCGTTAGCGACGCGCTCCGCACAGGTGCTTTTCGTCTTTCTGCCACTTAGCTTAGCGACGTTTGTCGGGATGTATTTTCTGGATTTTTCCTTTTTCGGAAAGCATCCCTATGTACTGCCGCTCGGCTTATTGATGGTTGACCTTGCGGCACAGCTGTTCGGGGAATTCTATGGTGGAAAAAGATGGTTCACTCTCGGCTCCTTTGCCCTCAGTCCGCTTGCACTCTCTCTGCTGTTTCCCCTTGCCTTCTGCGGTCTGTTTTATCGGCTCAGAAGTCAGGGCAGAAGGGGCTATCTTATCAGCGGCGTTCTGGCGGTGGTTTTCTGCCTGTTTCTGTCATACTGTCACACCTTCAGCGGCGTTCTGACATTTGTGTTCTCCGCAGGGATTCTCATGCTCATTGCCGCAAAAAAGGAATGGTTCGGCAAGAAAAATCAGACAATTCTGCTGTTGCTTTTTCTGTTAGCGGTGGTCTGCCTGATTGTCCTGCTGATGTTTTATGCACCGTTTCGGTATCGGTATGGCTGGGAACGCCTGTATACGATTTTCGTCCCTTCCGGTGACCCTATGGGCAGCGGCTACCTTTCGACACAGTTGAAAACCATCCTTTCCCACTGCGTTCTTCTGGGCGAAGGTGCAGCCCTTTCGGAAACACAAGCCTTTCTGCTGACAGATGCCTCTATGCTTCGCTCCGATTATCTTCTGGCCTATCTGACCTATCATTATGGCTGGGTTGCCTCGGGCATTGTGGTTCTGCTGTTGGCAGTCTTTCTCGGGCTTGGCTTCCGCAAAGCGCTGAAACAGAAAAGCATTTTCGGGCAGATGGTTTCTCTGACGATTCTCTGCACCTTCACAGCGGAAATCCTGCTTTATATTCCGGCAAATCTGGGTATATGGCTCATCGCACCGATTGCCCTGCCCTTCCTTTCCTATGGGGCAACGGCTTTGCTCATCAATATGGCATTGGCAGGCGTACTGCTTTCTGTATTCCGCACGGGTGAGGTTTATCGGGACACTGCTCCGCATCCGATTTTTTCAGATTCCAAGTTTATTCAATGGGCTGACGGAAAGCTGACCATTACTTTTAAATGAGAAACAAATTGAAAAATCCTCCCAAAGCATGTAAAATAGAAGGACAGAATTGTTTTGGGAGGATTTTTTATGCTTGCTTTTACCGTCAATGATACAAAATCATTTATGAATCTGCTTTTGAAGGGGGATACCTTTGATGCGTTTTCGTTCCGTCAGGGGGAACTGACCACCTTCGCTTCTTTTATCATTGAGGGCAAGCGCAACATGGATTTTTATACTGCCGAGGAGCAGGAGGCAGGGCTTTCCCGTTATGTGCATTGGGAGGAAATGCGTCCCTTTGTATTTCAGGCAATCAAAGGGAATAAGCTGCCGAAAAGCATCAAGCTTGTGTTCTCCCTTGCGGAGGAGAAGCTTTCCAATCTCCCCAATACCAAGGCGGCATTTCTGAATATTCTCTTTAAGGAGCATACCATCCTCTGCACCACCGCCATTTCGCAGGAAGCCTTTTCTCTGGATAAATCCTCCGAGCGGCTCTGGGAGGACTATATTTTAAAGTTTTTCAAAAAAAACGCCATTGGCATCCGGAAGCAGGAGAGTTAATCTCCTTCTTTTTTCCTCTGAATTTGTTAGCACTCATTTTTATTGAGTGCTAATTTTTTCTTGACTTTTCCGTTTCAGGTGCTACAATATAGAGTGATGAGAGCCAAACACATTGGCTCTGTAAAAAAATTTTAGGAGGTATGCAGTATGCAGGAAAAAGGCAATCTTTCTATTAACAGTGAAAATTTTATGCCAATTATCAAAAAATGGCTCTATACAGATAAGGACATCTTCATTCGTGAACTGGTATCCAATGCGTGTGATGCGGTGACAAAGCTGCAGAAGCTTTCCATGATGGGGGAAGCGGATATTCCCGCAGAGGAAGCATACGAAATTCATGTTGTTCTGGATCAGGACAAGAAAACATTGCAGATTATTGATAACGGTATCGGCATGACGGCAGATGAAATCAAGAAATACATCAACCAGATTGCATTCTCCGGTGCAACCGATTTCCTTTCCAAATTTGAAGGAAAAACCGAGGACGAAGGCAGTGAGATTATCGGACATTTCGGTCTGGGGTTCTATTCTGCTTTTATGGTAGCCGATACGGTCGAGATTGATTCCCTTTCCTATCAGAAGGGTGCAGAGCCTGCAAAATGGCGCTGCAACGGCGGCATTGATTATGAAATGGAGGCCGGTGAAAGAACCGAACGCGGCACAACCATCACCCTCTTTATCGGCGCAGACGGCGAGGAATTTCTGAATGAGGCAACGCTTTACGCCGCTATGAGAAAATACTGCGCCTTCATGCCCGTTCCCATCTTTGTGGATGTGCTGAAGGAAGAAACAGAGGAGGAAAAGGCAGCCGCAAAGAAAGCAGAAAACACCGTTCATGTTTCCCCCGAGGAAGCCGCAAAGCTGACCACCGAAGGTGCCATGGATTTATTGCAGGATGCCGCAGAGGAGGCAAAGGCAGAGGAGCCCAAGCCGCTGAATGACACCAACCCCCTCTGGCAGAGAAAGCCCTCCGAATGTACGGATGAGGACTACAAAGCCTTTTATCATCAGGTATTCAATGATTTGAATGACCCTCTGTTCTGGATTCATCTGAATATGGATTACCCCTTCCGTCTGAAAGGGATTCTCTATTTCCCGAAGCTGGTGGAGCAGATGGACATGATGGATGGCGAGGTAAAGCTGTACTGCAATCAGGTTTATATTGCGGATAACGTAAAAGAGGTTGTCCCCGAATTCCTGCTGCTCTTGAAGGGGATTTTGGACTGCCCCGATATGCCTCTGAATGTTTCCAGAAGTGCATTGCAGAATGACGGCTATGTGGAAAAAATGAATGCCTACATTACCAAGAAGGTTGCGGACAAGCTGAACCAGCTGTTCAAAACCGACCGTTCTGCCTTTGAGGGCTTCTGGGATGATATCAATATCTTCATCAAATACGGCTGCATGAAGGAAGAAAAGCTGTATGATAAGGTAAAGGATATCCTTCTGCTGAAAACAACAGACGGCGTTTATGAAACCGTTGCCGAATATCTGGAAAAGAATAAGGAAAAGCACGAAAACGTGATTTATTTTGCAACCGACACCAATCAGCAGGCGCAGTATATCCGCCTGTTCAAGGAGCAGGGTCTGGAGGCTGCCATCATGGATACGCCTGTGGATAAACCCTTCGTTTCCTTCCTCGAATATAAAAATCAGGATATCAAGCTGAAGGTACAGCGTGTCGATGCGGATATTGATTCCTTGCAGGAAAAAGAGGATGCCGAAATTTCCGAAGCGAAAAAGCAGGCAGACGAATTTGAAGCAAATCAGATGCAGGAGCTGTTCCGCGCGGCGGTTGCAAATGAAAAGCTGCATGTAAAGCTGGAAGCGCTGAAGGCTGAAAAGGTTTCCGCTATGATTCTGCTTTCCGAGGAATCCAGACGTATGATGGAAATGATGGAGGCTTACGCCAACAACGAAGAATTTAAGGCAATGTTTGCCAATATGAAGCCCGATGAAACTCTGGTGCTGAATAAAAACAATAAACTGGTAAAAGCACTGCTTTCCATGGCAGGCAAGGAGGAAAAGAAGGAGGATGCAACCCTTCTGTGCCATCAGCTGTATGATCTGGCACTGATGAGCCACCGTCCGCTGACCTCCGAGGAAATGACAGCCTTCATCGACAGAAGCAATCTTCTTCTGGAAAAACTGACTGCCTTTGAAGCATAAATTTCCAAAAACCCTTGATAACTCACTACCCCTTATTATATAAAAACCCGAGGATGCTTTTTGTCCCCGGGTTTTTCTTTTCTTGATTTTCTTTTCTTGATTTATTCCTCTTTTTCGCCTTCATTGGCTTCTTCCATGGTCAATTCCTGTGTCGGTAATTGCTCGATAAAACGTACCTTCACAATCGCCTGCGCCCAATTCAGCGAAACCTGCGCGAATTTTTCTTTCTTAGCCGCTTCTTCCTTGAAAATCCGCAGAAATTCCTGCACGATTTCCCTTGTCATATAGCCGCCGCGCCAATGAAACAGCAGTGGTTTTCCCTTTTTCACCGCCTGCGCCGCGCGCTTTTGCACCTCCTCCGTCTTCGTGAAGGAGAGCTTCTTTTTCTTATAATAAAATCTGTCTGCATCCTCGCAGGCAGGCACACGCCAGACCAGTCTCTCATGATCGCGAAAAATCTGCTTATCACTCAGCAGAAAATAATCATAGCGGATTTCCTCAGGATTCCCTAAGGAAAGATCAAAGGTGCAGTCCAGATGGTAATATTTTTTATCCAGCCGCACCACGTTCCACGCATGGCGATACTTCACGCCCTTTTCAGGGTTATTTTCCGCCAAGGCAATAATGCACTGGATTTGCAGTGCATCACAAAGAATCTTAACTGCCTTTGCAATACCCTCACAAACGCCAACGCCATGCCCCAGAACACCGATGATTTCATGGGAATATTGCTTTTTCAGCTTATCATAGCGTACATTTTTGCAGATAAAATCGTGGATATACAGCAGCTTTTCCTCATCGCTGCACCTTGCCACAGGGCGAACCAGCTTTTCCACGCGTGACTGCAGCGCCTTCTGATGCTCCTTCAGCTTTCCCTTTTCAAAAAGATACGCAGGAATCAATTCCGCATTTCTGGAATCGGGATAATAGCGATATTGAAATGTCCCTGCATAAAACAGCTGCGGACAATCCAGACGCAGCTTCATGAAAACATCCGTCAACGCTCTGTTTTCCAGAAGCGGTACAGGAAAGGAGGGCGCAAACGCCTGCAGTCCTGCCTGCATCGCCTGATAGCTGCTCTGCTCCGCCTTGGATAAGGTTTGATAATAATACGGTTCCATATTTCTCCTCTTTTACAGATTGATTTCCAGCTCCACAGGACAATGGTCAGAGCCAAGCACCTCTGTATGGATCTTCGCATCCATCAGCTTGTCCTGCAAGCGTGCGGAAACCACATAATAATCAATCCGCCACCCTGCATTCTTCTCTCTTGCCTTAAAGCGATAGCTCCACCAGGAATAAATGCCTTCCTGCTCCGGATAAAAATAGCGGAAGGTGTCAATAAAGCCTGCACCCAGAAGCTCTGTGAATTTGCCGCGCTCCTCGTCCGTAAAGCCGGCACTTCTGCGGTTTGTTTTGGGATTTTTCAGATCAATTTCATTATGTGCTACATTCAAATCCCCGCAGATAACAACAGGCTTTTTCGCATCCAGAGCGCTTACATACGCGCGGAACGCATCCTCCCATTCCATGCGGTACGCCAGACGGGCGTTTTCCTGCTGCGAATTGGGGGTATATACCGTCACATGGTAAAATTCGGGAAATTCCAGCGTAATCACACGCCCCTCGTGGTCATGCTCCTCCACGCCAATACCATAGGCAACAGAAAGCGGCTCCTGCTTCGTGAACACCGCTACGCCGGAATAGCCCTTCTTTTCGGCATAATTCCAGTATTGATGATAGCCCTCTGTTTCTAAATCAATCTGCCCTGCCTGTAGCTTTGTTTCCTGCAAGGAAAATATATCCGCATCAGCTTCCTTGAAATATTCCGAAAAGCCTTTGCCTACTGCGGCGCGTAAGCCGTTTACATTCCATGAAATGAATCTCATTTTTCTGCCTCCTTCGCTTGAAAATAACATAAGTATAACAGAATCATTCTCTATTGTCTTGCCCCCACGGAAAAAATATTATAAAATGAGGTATCAAAGAAAGGATGGTTTTCGCATGAATATCCAAATTTACGGCTCCAAGAAAAGCTTTGATACCAAAAAAGCGGAACGTTATTTTAAAGAGAGAAAAATAAAATATCAATATATTGATTTGCACCAATTCGGCATGGCAAAGGCAGTCTTTGAAGCAGCGAAAAAATGTATCCCCGTTGAGGATATGATTGACCGCAAGGCAAAGGCATACACCAGGCTTTACATGGATTATATCGACGAGGCAAAGCGCGAGCAGACGCTGTTTGAAAATCCGGAGCTGTTCGCCACACCGATTGTACGCAACGGTAAAGCGTTTATACTGGGCTATTGCCCCGATATCTGGAAGGATTGGGAATAAAAAATCAGTTTTGCATTTGAGAATAACATTTAAGAATAAAAGGAGGAAAATCCTATGAGAATCGCATTGGGACAGATTGATATGGGCTTTGAAGAAAAGGAAAAGACCATGACACTTTGCAGCAGGCTGCTTGCAGAGGCAAAGGAAAAACAGGTGGATTTTGTCATTTTCCCCGAAATGACGCTGACAGGCTTTACGCTGAACCCCGAAACCTACGGCGAGGACAGAAAAAACAGCCCCTCCATGGCGTTTTTCCGCGAAGAAGCAAAGAAAAACCATGTTGCCATCTGCTATGGCCTGCCCGTATATGAAAACGGTATTGCCACAAATCACTGCATCATTCTGGACGAGAACGGGAATCAGCTTGCAGATTATGCAAAAATTCATCCCTTCTCCTTCGGCGCAGAGGCAAAGCATTATACCGGCGGTAATGCGCTGCAGCTTTGCGAGGTAAAGGGTGTACCTGTTGCACCGTTAATCTGCTATGATTTACGTTTCCCCGAAATCTTTCAGATTGTATCCGAGCAGGCAAAGGTAATTCCCGTTATCGCAAGCTGGCCCACGGCACGCAGAGAGCATTGGATGACACTCCTAAAGGCACGCGCCATCGAAAACCAGTGCTTCATCCTCGGTGTGAACCGCAGCGGCGAGGGCGGCGGTCTTTCCTATATCGGTGACAGCATGGCAGTTTCCCCGACAGGCGAAGTGCTGGCGCATGTAGAGGGCGGCAACGGGCTGACGATTGTAGATATCGACCTAAGCGAGGCAGACGCATACCGCAATAGCTTTCCTGTCAAGGCGGACAGAAAGCCTGCGCTTTATCATACTCTTTGGGAAGAAAACATCAAACAGAAATGAAACAGGAGTCATTCATCATGAAGCAGCAGACAGCAAGAGATTTTCATATCGACAACATCAAGGGTGTTCTGATTTTTCTGGTGGTTCTGGGACACATGCTTGGCTATTTGCAGGAAACCCATTCTGCCTTTGCCACAGGCGTGAGAACCTTTATCTATTTTTTTCACATGCCGGGGTTTATCTTCATGTCGGGCTATCTGGCAAAGGGCTTTCTCACAAAGGAATATAAGGCGGAAAAGCTGCTCTCCTTTGCATGGCTCTATCTTCTGTTCAAGGATGCCATCGAGCTGGTACATTTCATCTTTGAGCGACCATATTTTGAAACGGCACACCACCCTGCCGTCTGGACTCTCATTGTTCTGCTGTTTTGCGGCGGCATTTGGCTGCTCTCTTTTGCGTACAGTAAATCCGCGCTGTTCCGAAAAGCATTTATTCTTGGCGTTCTGATTTTCTCTCTTCTGAAAATCAATATGCTGACAGTTGGGGCAGCACCGTGGTATCTGCTTTCTTTAATCTGGTGGCATATTTTTCTTTACGTGACAAAAAATATGAAACCGAAATATGTCCTCATTGGAGCAGTCCTTCTGGCGGCAGTCATCCATTATCAGGAGCCGGTCGGGAAATTTTTAAGCCTTTCCCGCACCATTCACTTTCTGCCCTTCTTCCTCATGGGGTATTACATCAAGAAGGAGCAATTTCAGGCAGTCATCAACAATGCGAAATGCAGAAAAGCATTGCCTGCCGTTCTGCTGCTTTCCGCCTGCGTGCTGATTCCCTATGGACGAGGGGTACAGAAATATCTGGGGGTATTCTTCTTCGGGATTGCCCCCTATGCACAGCTGAAAAGTCAGCTGTTTCCCTTTGCACCGCTCATCTGTATCCTCTGGATGGCGGCGGTTGTGCTGATGCTCTTTGGTCTGTTTATCCTTTGCCCGAAAAAGGAAACCTTCCTCTGCCAATTCGGGAAAAATACCATCGGTATTTATATCCTGCACCGCCTGTTTAAGGATTTCCTCATTTACGGCGGCTTTTATGAGCTGCTCAGTGCAAATGGCTATCTTGCCGTTCTGGAGATTATGGTTGTTTCCCTTCTGCTGACCTTCCTGTTCGGGACAGCCTTCTGGGCGGATATCATCAAAAAGCTGAGTCGGGTTTCCGTCCGTAAGCTATATTCCTAAATCTGATTCTTTTGCTGAACAGAAATTTTTCTCTGTTCAGCATTTTTTTGCATAAAAAAGACTGCTGTACAATAAAGTACAACAGCCTTTGTATTTTCTTTTCGTTTATTTCTGCATGGGCATATTCCATGCCTTATGGTCCGTATGCAGCAGATGGTGTGCTGTCTCTCCCAAGGGTTCGCCCAGATATTCATGATACAATGCCTGTACCTCAGGATTTTCATGAGCGAAACGCATCGGATTTTCCGCATCAAGGGTATAAAGCCGTTCCCCTCTCACGCCGTAAAGCTCCTCATCCTCTGCGGAGATAGGCTGA
>ENA-OPVG01002654-OPVG01002654.1-human-gut-metagenome-genome-assembly--contig:-NODE-2654-length-10380-cov-3.694044_pt1 | contig 10380 bp, 8 predicted proteins | sample MGYA00241093_ERZ501975 | MGnify/ENA primary metagenome ERZ501975 (study PRJEB25962, sample SAMEA2042993) | human gut metagenome | biome: human gut; feature: human-associated habitat; material: faeces... | reverse complement strand
TACCCTTCCGTGTCTACTTTTATAATAGCATCACTTCCCCCCTACAGTGCTTCTCAGCTTGTGCATACAGAGATGTGTAGTAGTCATAGTCATCACTGAAATAATTTCGGTTGAAGTAAAGGTTAATAAACGACTTTACATCTTGGCAAACTTTATCATTGTCGGCCATGCTCAGTTCAGTGATTTGACGGCTTAATTCCTGATTTGCTTCTCGCAATATGGCCAGCTCATTTTCATAGTCGGCATTTACTGAGGCGGGCGATGCGGCAGAATTAGCTTTTACTGCCTCGTCCAGTTTCGCCGAAACGAAGTATGTATAGACCCCCATTGCTCCGCACAATAGAAAGCAGATGCAGCAGATGATAGCTGCGGTGTATTTCTTCATAGCACATTTCCCCTTACTTAGTTAATGACAATATCTGGATAGTATTTTCGAAATTCAGATGCATCTAAGCGTGTGCTGCGTGGAGCAGTTTCATATCCGTTGTATTCGTAGATTTCGTAGTGTAGATGCGGTGCAGATGAATTTCCGCTGTTGCCCGAATAGGCAACAACTTGCCCTGCATGTACAGTCTGGCCTTCAGTTACATTGATTGTACTCAGATGAGCGTATCCCGTTTGGATGCCGAGACTTGGATAATATATCCGGATATAATTACCCCAAGAGCGTTCATCATCAATACCAGAACCCCAAATATTATTCGGAAAGCTATAGGTCCAAATAACAACGCCGTCTCCCACAGCGTAAACTGGATAACCGGTTGTTCCTGTGCCAATATCGACTGCCAGATGATCTGAATATGTGGTGCAGGTCGTAAATTCGATTGGCCAGCCAATTGTTCCGTCAAATGCACCGGAAATCATACTTCCTCCACCAGTGTCAAATGACAGTTCTCGAGGAAACTTATAATGTTCGCGGAATCTGTCTGTATACTCGGCATTACCCGGTGTCCATCCATATTTATCTCGATAGTACTGCTGATACGTTTCTGCAGCAATAGGGGTGAATTCTCCGTAATACTTTGATTCATCGGAGGTGAGGTAATCCCAAAAACCAGGACCGAAATTGTAGCATTGAACGGTGGCCAAAAGAAGACTTTCTTGGCTGGCATCGGTTAAACCGGTATATTCGCAGAGGCTGATCCATGTGCGAACACCTGCATCCATAGAATATGCAACGCTTGTAATGGATCCGGGATAGCGTGGGTATTCGTAGTTTTGTTGACTTTCTGAACAACACATACGATCTGCCCATTCTGGTCCTTCCCCACCGGACTCAATTTCCATGATTGCCTTGAGCGCTTCGAACCAATGCAGAACATTATAGTTCTCGCAAGCAGTATACAGCTCGGCAACAAACATCTGAGTGTTATCTGAAAGGTCATAAGCTTGACCATAAGCAGCATCGGTGTATTCCGACGAATTACCACTGTTTGCACCGCTGATAGCGGCAACAATCCCTGAGATCAGCGTCATAATCGCTACAATAATGATAGCAAAAAAGAAAATGGAAGCAGCAATTCCACTGCTTCCAAGAATGATTTTACTTTTTAAACTTAGTTTTTTTGACTTTTTATTCTTTTTGCTCTTCTTGTTTTTCTTTTTCCGCTTTAATTCCATCATGCACCACCAGAAAAAAGCTCGTTTTCTTTTTCGGTAATGTAAACCGAGAGGTGTATATTGCGATTGCTCGGCAGGCAAAGGATAGCGTCACCCTTTTTAAGTTTAGGAATCGCCTCCAAGTCACTGGAACTTAAAGTAGAGCCAAATACGGTCTGGAAAAGGCCAAGTACACTGGAATCTTGCCGGAAAACAAATTTATAGGAGCACAATTCAAATAGCGTTTTAAGGGCATTGATTTCTTCTGTGCTGGATCCTTCGGGAACATAATCGCGGATCGACTGTGTAGCCAAACATATACCGGCAAAATACTTTCTGGACTCGCGGGCAATATCCGTGATCTGCTTAACAGCTGCCATCATTTTCGTGTTGACGATTTTATGTGCTTCGTCAAAATAAATGGTGCTGCGAATTATATCTTCCCACGCAATTTCATGCGCTTCATATTTTGCTTTCATCAAAGATCCAATCTGGACAAGATTACCCCAGCAAAAATACAGTGCCAGAAAGATTTGCGTATTGAAGACCTCACTGGTCATTTTTGAGAGATTGCTGATATTGAAATACACAGTTTGCCGTTTCATGATGTTATCAATGGAGGTGTGTCCATCAAATAACTGGCCGTATGCTGATATAAGGCTTTTAAAGGTTCTATACATTCGATCCAGCCGGCGCGCTTCGCGAATTGTCAGATCATCGGCAACCTTATCACCGGTTGTTGTGATAGATTTTCGCTTACGTTCCAAGAATCCTATCAGATCCGAAAAGATCGGATAGGAAGTTGCGGGCAATCCTGTGATTTCCTGTTCATCCAAAGGAGTATTGGGATCGATTAGACCATAGTCGATATAGAATTCCTGTATGTATTCGTCGAAGCTGTTCGCTTCATCGACCTGCAGATCTTTATTCAAAAGGTAATACATTGTCCGCAGCTTCGCAAGGTGATTGATGAAGCACATGTTCTGTCCTTCATCTGAGGTTTTCAGAATTTCGAGAGGGTTAAATATGCCCTCAGAACCATCCAGACTGATATAAGCACCGCCGAGGCGTAAAATGAGTGGGCGGAATTCTCCGCTCGGATCAAATCCTCTTACATAGTTTCCTCTGGTAACATCATCTTCAAGCAGCTTTTTGATAGTGGTAGATTTACCACTACCCATAAGACCTACAATACAAATGTTGTATGATGTACGGTCCTCAGAAAGCGTGTGAGGATCTAATAGGGCTGTACCATCGTTAGAATTCGTAGTGCCGAAGAAAGTACCGGCAGCATCCATCAAATTTGTAAAGTGGAACGGAATTCCATCCGCCAGAGTACTGCTCTGTAGCGGTTGCCCATATCGGGCGTAGTCTTTGGAATCATCATCAGTGAACTGTGTAGAATAGCTTTGATACATAGATCGGAAATCGGAGATTTCCTCGTTTATATAAATCGAAGCTTTATAATTTGACCCCTGCAGATGCGCGAGAACCTCTTTGACCCGCTGGTCGCATTCCGTATATGTTTCTGCAGCTACATACAAACGAATCCGAAGGAGTTTAAGAACCTCACCAAGATTCTCGATTTCTTCCCAAAGGGCGTCAAGCTCATCATATCGGCGCTGGGCTGTTTTTAAATCCGTGCTTTCAGTAGCATCGTTAACGCGCCGCAGTTGTTCCTGCATACCTGCATTTATATTCCGCAGGCTTACTTCCACATCTTCTGTTTTTATATCGACAATAGTTGTTACGCCGTCGATGTTCATCAAACAGGAAAGCCAGCAGCTATCCAAATGCTTTGGAAACTCAGTGATCGTGATACATGCTTCATACCCTGTGCCGGTGGCAATATATCTTTCGGTCACGGGAGTGACGCCTCCCCTCGGCTGGATGGCGGACAGAAGCCACGGATCATATTTGAGCTTTGCTTTTGTTTTGGCGATTTGCGATTTTGAATCAGGATAGGAGATCTTGACGAAATTGTTGTGCTGCACTTTCAGTACCGCAGATTTATTGTTAAGTCTCTCGAGCACAGAGAGTTTTTGCGGTATGGTTAAAGAGCTGGCTAAATTATTGCTTATGAGCAGTTGAGAGATTAAAGCATTACCGTCTGAGTATTCATCCGGAGTGCGAGCGAAGAAAATCAAGAAAAACTGGCGATCTGTGTGTGTCTGTTGTATTATCTGCAGCTGTTCGAGTTTTTCGGCAAGAAACTCGCTATACTCCGGATTTTGGTTCGTATCAATCTTATGCTGTATGTATTGCTGCTGAATTCGAGTATCCGTTGGCGCGTTGAGAGATACCAGCTTCATGTCAAAGGGAAATTTACGATAAAAGATCCCCCATAAAGCGACCAGAAAATTGAAGTCGTCCGACGAGCAGGATAAAAGGTCGCTCGTCGTAATAGAGTATATATCGAAAAGCTGACCTTCCGTGGTTTGGAAAATACCAAGTTCTTCGTCTAATTCTGCTATCGAAATTAGACGAGATATAGACTTATGACGTGGCGGGTTGAACAGTTCCATAATCTTTGATAAGGATCGAGCCTTTATACCGTTCTTCTTTTCAGTTTTCAAACTTCTCATCGCCTTTCAAAATTATTTTTTCTGTTTCCAAAGGTCTATAAGCGGTTCTGGGACGCCGCAAGTAAATCCAGAGGGACTGGTATAGTCTTTTTCCCGGGTTATAGGGGCTTCGTCTTGATAAAAGCAGCCCAAGAAGAAAATTGAAAATAAGGAAGATAATACGGAGAGAAGGAATGACCATATTCTGCGTCAAGAGCCCAAACCCAACAAAGCCGAGAATGAAGAAGAAATCAAACATATAAATTTTGGCGGAAAACTTTTTTTGTGTTTTCACTTCAGTTGGAACAAAATTTCTCATTTCAGGTTAGTCTTCCTTTCTGCGCGGTTTTCCTTTTCTGTTCCGGTTGAGTGCTCATGCTCTGATGGTACAGACGGCTTTTTATTCTGGTTCCGCAGAGCCTGCTGCGTAGATGATGCAGGCTCCTTGATGTTTTGACGATCCGATTGCAACGCTTGTGTGGAGGTCGATGGATTATTCCGTGGTGACGCTGCAGAGCGCTGATCGCGAAGTGAAGCAGATAGATTGTTCTTTTTCTGAGTATTCTGGGCACGATCTGAGGACCGCGCTTTGGTTGCAGAATCGTGTTTTCTGGAAATACTGCCGTTGGAGGCTGTGGCTGCGCCGGAAGTGCGGGAAGCAGAATTCCCTTTCTCGAGGTTTTTCTTGCTTTGGAGTTTTTTATTGCCCTTTGCATCTGCTTTTTCTTTCGTAGCTTCAGCAGCACTCGGAGCCACTTTTGCCTCTTTATTCTGCGTTTCAGTGTGGAGTGCATGTTCCAGCGTATGATCCGCAGACGGAGAAGAAATCTTCTGCAGATTTGCTTCAGCACCCTGTTTCTCCTGTTCGGAGGAAATCGCATCTGCTGACATCGTACCACTTGAGGCGGGATTGAGAGAATCGCTGGACGACGTGAGACCGTTGTCCTTAAATAGCTGGGCTGCAGCTTGTCGGGAATTGGTAAATAACTTTCGGGAGGCATCCTGAATTCCTTGCTTCTTCCCAGCAGTGGTCTGAGACTTCAGGCCGGAAGATCCATGACGTTTTGCTGTATCGTTTGCAGTATTTTCTCCGTCCTTGTATGCATTTACATAATCCCATGTGCGGCTGGAGCGCAAGGCGGATCGCTTATCCTTGGCTGTTGGAGTGGTACGGCGGGAATCCGCAAAACGATTGACGCCTTTGCCTATGCTCGATACACCATGTGCTAATCCATGCAGTGTACCAGACGCCATGCGGCCGATGCCAACAGCGGCCATTGCGGCTTTAAATCCGCTCTGGATACCAGCATCGATACTGAAAATACGCTCGATCAGATTCGGCCCGTCAATTACGGCCATTGCAATGGCCAGCAAGAGAAATGATGGTATGATACTATCATTGAAAGGTGAATCTGTACCGAACATCCAATTTTGGAATGATAAGAATAACCGAACCGCTACAGGACAGTAGGCAAGAACGATGTATGTAGCTCCGATAAGCTTCAGGACCTCACGCAATTTGCTGCCTCCGGCCAGATCTGTAAGAGCCAGAATTTCAGCAAAAATACGGTGAATCACAAGCTCATACGAGAGACGGGCAACCTTGAATGTGGTAAAAATTATTACCAGTATGGTAGCTACTTCGGCAAGAAAGATCGGTAGCATGTCTACAGAATAGCGATAGTAGTAATCAGTAGCGAGAGGTTCAAAATAAATTCCAAACGGTAACTCGCCTTTTGCTGTTGAATCAACAACAGTTGCCACGCCATCGTTGTACTCCAGCTTTTTCAAAAAGATATCAAAGGTCAGCACCGCCTTCACTTCGACCGCCTCGCTTCCCGCAAGAGTCACGGCAAGCTGCTCGACATGATACGCCGGACTTGCGCTGACATTTTTCGGAAGATTCGGATATTCCACAAGATACGAAAACGGGATCATCCCTGTCCAACTTCCATATGGCTGTTCGTCATCCGCTCTCAGATAGAGAAAAGAAATATGGAGTATTCCTTCAATCTCCACTCCTTCCTCAGTGTACCGCTCGCTTTCTGCCTGGATACTGCCTTCACTGTGAATAATCTGCAAAACGTCCTCTTTCAGCTCAGGAAGCGTCAGACGCTCCGCAATCTTACATTTTGCCTGATTGTACATAAGCATTTCCTCATAAATGCCTTCTTTTTTCTCAAGTACGCACTCTCTGTCAAGAGAATACATATCTTTTAATATCTCTGTTTCCACTTCAGAATAAACATTCATTTTCATAGAAAGAGTCGCTTCGATACCAAGAGCTCTCATTTCTCCGTCTCCATCCTGACGGATATCGACGATAGGATCTTCCAGACTTTGCCGGATCTGACAGATCATATCTTCCTCTGCGCCTTCGCATGGAATCCTTCCCTCATACGGCACGCTCTGTTCAATCCATTCCACTTTTTCTTCCGGTGACAGATACATGCAGAATACTTCCGCCTCGCCCCGTATAAGCAGTTCATCCTGTCCGGGGCGGATTTCCGCTTTTCTTCCGCTTATGTCAAAAAATAAAATCTGTCCGATACTTTCTTTCGTTCCCGGCAGTACTATTTCTTCTTTGATACGGTACGTATCTTTTTTTGAAATCTTTAATTCCGACACATTCATCTTCTGTCGTTTTTTGTATACCGGAAAATCACTTTCTGCATCTGTCGTCAATTCTTCATCTCTCATCCGTTCCCTTCCCAGTTCCATTTCCGCAGCTACCCGAAGAGTCAGTTTTCTTGAATGAACGACCGATACAGTAAATTCCGTCCTTTCATTTCGGATAAAAAACGTCTCTTCGCCGTCATTTTCCGCATAGATCATCTCTTCAAACGGAATCTTTCCTTCCAACACCGAAAGCGTTGTCTCCCCCTGCGTCATATAAAGGATTTTGTAATACGCTTTTCCTGTTACTTTCACATAGTTTTCCACAGGACGAACATCCTCTGTCTTAAGCTTGGCACTGCTGTACACGATTCTTTGAACAGCTTCTTTCTGCTCGGGCACATTGTAATCTTCATCCAGATAAAACCGGTCAAAAACGGTTTTTCCCTCCTGTGTATAATGAACTGTTTTTTTCGTCAGATCCATCTTTCTCCTCCTCACTTAAACAAAACATCTTTTTTTACATCTTCCGTCTGCACGACTATATAGGGGTATGTTTCTGCTTTTTCTTTTTCCTCCCCTTTTTTCGGACCGATCAGAGTCGTTTTTATACAGACGGCCGTTTCCGTCTCATAAAGTTCCTTCACTTCCACACTATAACCGGTTGTCGGCTGAACCTCGTATCCCTGTGCGATATAGAGGAATCCCTGATCCGAATATGTAATCCGAAACGGTTTCTTCTCTCCTCCTTTGATCATCTCCCGAAGACTTTGGGGAATATCTTCTTCCTCAATCGCAGAACCCAGCACCGATTCCACCGCACCGCCAATCTGGCAGAGCCTGTGTGTCCGTTTTTTGGTTTCCACATCTTTCTGACGTTTCTTCAGTTCCCGTTTCTGTGCTGCATACTGTTTTGCTTTCTCAAGGCTTTCCTGTTCTTTCTTTTCCAACTGGAGCATACGCTCCTCATAACTCTTTGTTGATCTTGCCATAAATATCATCGTCCTTTCTTTTTTCTACCAAACATAAGTTTCCTGTTGTCTGTCAGACGAAGTACATGGTATAATCTCCTTGCGTGTAGGTATATCATGACTTCGGTCTGATAGAACCTTTGGCGGTTTCTTCGGGAACCGCTTTTTTAAGTTGTACCGTTTCTTGTGACAGCTTTCACATTTCCCTTATCCCTCAAGTCCCTGCCTTCATTGGCTTCCATGAAGAATTCCAGCATATCCGTTTTGATCAGGACTTTCCTCCCGACCTTTAATACCGGAAGTTTCTTCCACTCCACCAGCTTTCTCAGGGTATTCCTGCCGATTCCTGTGTAATCCGCAGCTTCCTCAATAGATAAGGCAATCTTTCTTTGCGTCATGTGACCACCTCCTTGCAAATTGCATTATGCAATTTCTTTTGTGCTGTCAGTATAGCGTGTTTATATCGTCTTGTCAAGCATTACGAAATCATATTACTTATTGTTAGATTGCATATTGCAATATCGTTTGTTTTGTGGTATAGTAATGACATACCGAAAAAGGAGGCACATCAGCATGAAAGATAAAGAATTACGCAAGCTGATCGGTAGCAGGGCAAAACAGCGCCGTACAGAATTGAATTTGACACAGCCCTATATCGCTGAGAAGATGGGTGTAACTGCATCTACCATTCAGAGGTATGAAGCCGGAACGATTGACAATACGAAGAAAATGGTGCTAGAAGGTCTTTCAGAAGCACTCCATGTATCTGTGGAATGGCTCAGAGGGGAAACGGACGAATATGAAACCGACATTACGGATAAAAGGGAATTGCAGATTCGTGATGCAATGACGGATATTCTCAAACAGTTACCTCTTGACCTCACGAAAACAGAAGATGCTTTTTCCAAAGACTTGCTGCTGTTAATGTTGAAACAATATGAACTGTTTCTGGATTCGTTCCAGTTCGCCTGCAAGAATTACAAGGGCAATACCAAAGAAGCGGACATTGCAAAGGTAATGGGGTTTGAGTCGAATGATGAATATAACGAGATCATGTTTCTCAGGGAGATCACCCATACTGTCAACGCATTGAATGATATGGCAGATATTGTAAGGCTCTATTCCAAGAAACCGGAAACAGCAGAACAAAGGCTTGCAAATCTTTTATCTGAAGTTATGTATGAGGATTCTGAAACGGTATAGTAAGGCAACCGGAGTTGTGATACAATGAGCGCAAGCGAGTCAAACTATTTACAGATTTGACGAGCGGCGAATTGGCTTATGGACTTGTCCATAAGATACTTACACGCAAGAAGCATTTCAACAGTTCCGATTGTCTGATATCGAAAGGAGACATACGATTATGGCAAAAGGATCTGTTAGAAAGAAAGGAAAGAAATGGTACTACCGCTTCTATGTAGAGGACGCAAGCGGCAAAATGGTTCAGAAAGAATATGCCGGAACCGAAAGCAAAAGTGAGACGGAAAAACTTCTCCGCAAGGCACTGGAAGATTATGAAGATAAGAAATTTGTTGCAAAAGCAGATAACCTTACCGTAGGTGAACTTTTGGACATGTGGGCAGAAGAAGAACTGAAAACCGGAACACTCAGCAATGGTACAGTGGAAAATTATCTTGGTGCAATCCGCTGTATCAATAAGCACCCGATTGCAGCACGCAAACTGAAAACAGTCACTGCCGAACATTTACAGGCATTTCTCGACCTGCTTACATTCGGTGGCGAGTTTCCAGACGGGAAAGTGAGAAAAGGATACAGCAAAGATTATATTCACTCTTTTTCCGCAGTGTTACAGCAATCATTCCGTTTTGCAGTATTTCCAAAACAGTTAATCTGTTTCAATCCGATGCAGTATATTAAGCTGAAAAGGCAAGCAGAGGAAGTTGACCTCTTTTCCGATGATGAAATCGAGGAAGGCACACAGCCGATCTCACACGAAGATTATGAACGGCTCATCAAGTATCTGGAAAAGAAAAATCCACCTGCGATCCTGCCAATCCAGATCGCATATTATACAGGACTTCGTATCGGGGAAACCTGTGGTCTTACATGGCAGGACATCAACCTTGAAGAACAATGCCTGACCATAAAACGCAGTATCCGTTATGACGGTACGAAGCACAAAAATGTGATTGGGACAACCAAGCGAAAGAAAGTAAGGATTGTTGATTTTGGAGATACGCTAACCGAAATATTAAAAGCAGCAAGACGGGAGCAACTGAAAAGCCGGATGCAGTACGGGGAACTTTACCACCGCAACTACTACAAAGAAGTGCATGAAAAAAACAGGGTGTATTATGAATACTATCACCTTGACGGAACACAGGAGGTCCCAGCAGATTATAAGGAAATCTCCTTTGTCTGCCTCAGACCGGATGGCAGCCTGGAACTTCCGAGTACACTCGGCATTGTTTGCAGGTCAGTGTCAAAGAAGCTGGAAGGATTTGAAGATTTCCATTTCCACCAGTTGCGTCACACTTATACCAGCAATCTGCTTTCCAATGGGGCAGCTCCGAAAGATGTACAGGAACTGTTAGGACACTCTGATGTCAGTACTACAATGAATATTTACGCTCACTCAACAAGAAAAGCAAAGCGGGATTCCGCAAGAC
>ENA-OPVG01002649-OPVG01002649.1-human-gut-metagenome-genome-assembly--contig:-NODE-2649-length-10387-cov-1.557685_pt1 | contig 10387 bp, 6 predicted proteins | sample MGYA00241093_ERZ501975 | MGnify/ENA primary metagenome ERZ501975 (study PRJEB25962, sample SAMEA2042993) | human gut metagenome | biome: human gut; feature: human-associated habitat; material: faeces... | reverse complement strand
TCTCCCTGTACTGCGGTATCGATCCTACGGGAGACAGCATGCATATCGGCCACCTGATCCCTTTTATGATTTTGAAACGGTTCCAGCTCGCCGGCCACCATCCCGTCATCCTTATCGGCGGGGGCACGGGCGCTATCGGCGATCCCAGCGGGCGTACCACGGAGCGTGTCCTCCAGACCGCGGAACAGGTAAAGCATAATGCGGATTCTCTTACAGCGCAGATGAAAAAACTCTTCGGTGAAGACGGATCCTTCACCATGATGAACAACTATGACTGGCTCTCAAAAATCAGCCTGCTCGACTTCCTCCGAGACTACGGCAAACTTTTTAATATCAATACCATGCTGGCGAAAGACGTAGTCGCCTCCCGCATGGAAACGGGCATTTCCTTCACGGAATTCTCCTACCAGATACTCCAGTCCATCGACTATAAAATGCTTTATGAAAAATGCGGCGTCCAGCTGCAAATCGGCGGTGCCGACCAATGGGGCAATATCACAAACGGCATCGAACTCATCAGAAAAACAAATGAAACCCATGAAGCCTTCGGACTGACCATCCCCCTCATGCTCAAAGCAGACGGCACAAAATTCGGCAAGACTGCCGGCGGCGCCGTGTGGCTCGACCCGAAAAAGACCTCGCCCTATGAATTCTATCAGTTCTGGTTCAACCAGGATGACAGGGATGTCGTCAAGTACCTGAAATATTTCACTTTCCTTACAAAAGAAGAAATCGACACCCTTGATAAAGAGGTGCAGGCACATCCGGAAAACCGCACCGCCCAGAAACGTCTGGCGGAAGAAGTCACCCGCTTCGTTCATGGAGAAGCAGGACTGGCACAGGCTCTTAAAGTCACCGCCGCCCTTTTCTCCGGTGATATTGCCGAACTGACAGGTGAAGAAATCGAAGGCGCTTTCCGAAACACCAAAGGCGGTGAAGTAGCTTTTGCCCCCGTCAATATCGTAGACGCCCTCGTAGAAGCAGGTGTGGAAAAGTCAAAACGCCAGGCAAGAGAAGATATCACCAACGGCGCTGTCCGCGTAAACGGTATGCAGATCAAAGATACGGAAGCATCCATCTCCGCCCATCCGAATACGAACGGCCGCTTCATCATTATCCGCAAAGGTAAGAAAAATTATTTTTCCATCGCAATCAAAGAATAAAAATACTGAAAGACCTATAAAAAATAAGTAATCTGAAAGAAGGATCTGTCGCTACGGCGTCGGTTCTTCTTTTATTTGCAAATGAAAAGACAGCCTTCAAAAGCTGTCCTTTCATCAATGAAATCTATTGCAAAGAGAACTAATCCGCTATGCTTTGCTCATAACGTCGTCAATTCTCAAATTGCCTCATTATTTGGCCGGTGTAATATCCTTGGTCACCCAGTAGTAATCGCAGGGATAAATATTGGCATTGGCAATATTTTTGCTGCTGACCAGATTCGTTTTCGGATACCCCAATACGACAGTGCCGGCATCATTCATCATGATTTTCTCCATCTGTATGATGATATCTCTCCGTTTTGCCGGATCAAATTCACCGGACAGTTTTTCGCTGAGAGCGTCATATTCAGGATTGCTGTACCCGGAAGCGTTTTCAGGCGTATTTCCGTCTTTATTGGTACGGAAGTATACGTTCATAAAGAATTCCGGATCCCCTGCTTGCTCTGTTAGGATATTGGAAATCAGCAAATCATATTCACCTTTTTTACCAATATCGAAAAGAATATTATAATCCACATTTTTCAAATTAACTTTAATCCCCACCTTCTTGGCGTCAGACTGAACGGCCTCAGCAAAAAGCGGTAGTTCCGCACGGCCGCTGTAGAACGTAAAGTTTAATTCTAAATTTTTGCCGTCTTTATCCACGAAACCGTCTCCGTCAGTATCTTTCCAGCCCGCGTCAGCCAGCAGTTTCTTAGCGGCTTCCACATCATACTTGTCCGGATTCATTTTATCCAGCTCATCAAACGCATAATCAAGGGATGGAGGAAGCATTGGACCGCCGGGGATATAGGTTCCCTTCAGCAGTACATTTCCGTAAGTTTCCCTATCCATTGATTTGATCAGCGCTCTACGCACGTTTTTATCCGCCAACGGTCTTCCCGGATTCTGATTCAAACGCAACAGCGTATCGCGGATAGAAGAAATTTCACTGATATTGAACTTGTTCTTATCTTGGAATAATGCCAAATCTCCCGCGCCGATATTGACAGCCATATCAATCTCGCCTTTCTGAAGTGCCATAGCGCGGGTATTCGGATCGTCTATGGTATTGATGATAAGATGCTTAAACGGAACGGTTCCGGAATAGTTCGGATTTGCATCCAGTTCACACTTCGCCTTGCTAAAAGACGTCACTTTATACGGACCTGTACAAATCGGTCCGCTCTTAGCGAAATCTACCTTTCCGTCTTCCGTCACATCAACAATGATGAAAAGAGGATCGCCCAAAAGCCCCGGAAGCGTTGCGTAAGGCTTCTTTGTCTTGATAACCAGTTCCTGTCCGTTTGCCGTCATACTTTCATATTCAAACATGACCTTGGCACGGGGCGCCTTGGCAAAAGTACGTTCCAGTGACTTTTTGACCGCTTCCGCCGTCACTTTATTGCCATTGGAAAACTTAATGTCTTTAATCTTAAATGTCCATGAAAGTTTATCATCGGACACTTTCCAGCTTTCAGCAATCCACGGTTCCGGATTCATTTTATTATCGAAATGAACAAGACATTCCCCAATCGCATACCGCATAACCTGCCAACCGAAATAGTTATCCGTCGGTTCCAGACTATCAGCAAAATTGGTAATCCCTACGGTGAGCGTTTCTTTGGAACCTTTAGATACATTCTTGTCTCCGCCGCAGCCGGAAAAAGAAAATGGCAGAAGCGCGGCTGCCGCCAGAAGCGCTCCCTTTTTGTAAATAGATTTCATGAACTTTGCTCCTTTTCTTCAACAACATTTTTAAATTAAGCCGCTGCTTAATTTTCTCTCATTAGAATTTTATCATTCCCTCTTGTAATTTACAAGCTGTAAATTATTTGAAAATAAAAATTGACAAAGGAAAAAACAGGTTTTCATTAAATTCGGAAAATCCGCCCGCTCCTTTGCCAAGTTTCCGTTCAGGCGCCATTCTTATCTTTTTCTGCAAGCCCCATTAAAATAATTTCCAAGTACTTGGAAAACTGGGGGCTGAAATGCCCGGTGCCGAACCCCACCTTTTCCAGAATTTCAATACGCTGTGCTTTTTTGTACTCCATACTAGCAGGATATAGAGTCATGGCATAGCTGTTTTCAAACTCCACAAATAAAGAAACCGCTGTCCGTGAAAAGTAAGGCAGAGCCGCGCGCACCGCCCTTTCCAACCGCTGAAACAATTCGTGCAGTCTGATCCGGTAAGCCTCATGCACTTCATGAGTAGCGCCTTTCAGAAAAACCGTATTCGTAATACTGAAAAGCGCCATCATGCGTTGGTGCCGAAGCATCATTTCGGTCCAGGCTCCGATAAATACCTCACAGTTCTTCACTGGCTCGGAGAAAGTATTCTCCGCGTCTTGTACCATTTCTTCTATATCCTGCAGCAGCAGTTCAAGAAATATATCATTCTTATTAGCAAAGTAATGATACAGATTAATCCGCGTAAAGCTTAAACATTTGCCAATTTCCGTAAATGTAATTTTCTCATACCCGATTTCCTCCAAAAGCCGGGCTGTCATGTTTATGATTTGCTGCCGCCGTATATCTTTCTGCTCCGCGTTGCGCGCCCTCCGAAATTCCATTTCCTTTCCCCCGTTTATCACACACTATCCTACCTCAAAAGCTGCCGTGCTCCCTGTCTGTGTTTTCGTCACCCTCAACTTGGCGGGAATACGTTCTTCCAATCCTCCCACATGGGAGATCAGTCCGATCAGGCGGTTCTGCCCTTTCAATTCCTGCAGTGTCTTCATGGCAAGATCAAGGGATTCGGAATCCAGACTGCCGAAACCTTCATCAATAAACATCGCATCCAAATGAACCCCGCCGGCATATTCCTGCACCACATCCGCCAAGCCCAGAGCCAAAGAAAGGGAAGCAAGAAAGGTTTCCCCGCCGGAAAGGGTGGCCGCCGGTCTTGCCCTGCCCGTATTGCCGTCAAAGACTTCCAGATCGAGCCCCGCTTTCTTTCTCCCATCAGATCGCTCTCCCCGTTTGCGAAGAAGCTCATAGCGGTTCCCGCTCATTTCCATCAGGCGAAGATTCGCTTTTTCCGTTACAGCATCAAGAAGCGCCCCCAGAACGAACCGCTCCAAATTGATGCCCGTTTCTTTTCCCTGGGCAATTTCCCAAAGATGCGCCACCAAGCTGTACTTTTCACCGATTTCTTTTTGCGTTTCTTTCAGTTGGTAAAGCTTTTTCAAAGTTTCTTTCTGTTTCTTTAATTCCGTTTCCTTCTCTGCTTTTTCCGCGGCGAACCGTTTCATACTTTCCAGCAGTTTCATCCGTTTTTCATTCCAGTCATTCATATTCGGCTTTGTTTTGCCTGCTGTCCTCTCTTTTTCCCCTTTAATTTTTTCTTCTTCCGCATGGACACTCTGATCGTAAATCTTTAAATTATTTTCATATGCTTCCATTTGGGAGACTTCTTTCATGTACCGGCTGCACTCAAACCAGTCGGTAAATCCCGCTTTCGCCACTTTTATTTTCAAGATGCGGTTTTTCTCTTCCGACACTCTTAAAAATTCTCCCGCCTGTTTTTCTAAGAGTTCTTTCTGCTCTTTCAGCGCCTGATAAATGGTCTCCGCGTTTTTTCGCTTTTCTTCCGCCTGCTCCAGTGATTTTTCAAAGGATGAAATTCGGGTTTCCAGATCTTTGATTTCTTTTTCCAGAGCAAGCGAGTCTCTGTATGCTGCAGGCAGATTCTTTTCCAATTCGGACAGGACGGTCATTGCTTTGTCAGCGGATTCCTTTGCCGCTGCCAGCTCCTTTGCCTGATATGCCTCCGCTTCACGGCGGATTTTTTTCTCCGCGTCTTCCGACAGGTGCATCTGCCGTTCCGCATCCTTCACATCTTTTTCCGTTATCCTGTCCTCTCCCGCCGCGGCAGGTGCAGGATGGGAAAGCGATCCGCATACGGGGCAGGGCTGTCCGTCTGTCAGTTTCTCCGCCAGTACAAAAGCTTGTCCTTCCATGAAAATCCGATTTCGGCAAAGCCAGTTCTTTTTGTCTTCCGCCGCTTTTTTCTCCGCTGCCAACATTTTTTCCTGAAGCCGTTCCGCCTCCTTTTGTTTCACCGCGTATATTCCGGCCAGACGTTCCGCTTCTCTTTTCGCAGTCCCGTAGGAACGAGAAGGATTCCGATACTGCTCCAATTTCCCCTTCATTTCAATCCGCTCTTTCTGCGCCGTTTTTTCTTTTTCAAAAAGCGCAAGAGCTTGCTCCGCCTCTGCCTTTGCCTTTTCTTTTACAGGCAGATCGGCGGCTGCTTTTTCCAATGTTTCCGCCGCAGTGCGCTGCTGCTTTTTTGCATTTACCGCTTCAGACCACTCTTTTGTCACCGACTGGGCGGCACGAATCATTTTTATATGCCCGCGCAGCTCTTCCTTTTCTTTCCTCTTTTCTTCCATCCGCTTCAATGCCGTTTCCGCCGTTTCCAGACGGAGAAAAGCGCCATGAAGCATATTCGCCTTATCATAGGCGCGTAAAAAGACCTGCTGCTCTTTGTCCGCCTGCATAAATTCCGTTTCTTTTTCTTTCAGAACTTTTTCATTGATTTCCGCCTGTTTCTCCAACTCTTCTTCCGACTCAGACCGGCAGGTTTCCAGAAGAGTGGTTCTTTGCAGTTCTCCCCTGCTATATTCCGTCTTCAGTTTCTGGGTTTCTTCCTGCAGTCTTTTTTCAAAAGCAAGGTAAATGCCTGTTTGGAAAAGTTGTTCCATGATTTTCTGCCGGTCCGACGAATCTGCCAACAGCAGTTTACGAAAATCTCCCTGGGGCAGCAGGATAATCTGCCGGAACTGTTCCAATCCGACACCGAGCAGCTCTTCTACAGCACTGTCTACCCCCTTTGAAGTAATATGGGCTTTTTCTCTTCCTTCTTCATCTATTTCATAAAAGTCCGCTTTCCCTTTATGCTCTACAGGCTTGCTCCTGTCCCCCTTCTGCCGCTCCAGCAGCTGCGTGGGACTTCGATAGATACGGTAATGCCTGTCTCCTATGGCAAAATCGAATTCCACATAGGTTTTTCGGTCATATCCCACATAGTTGCTCCGCAAATCTTCTCCCAATCGGACGGCGCCGCTAGTTTTTCCATAGAGCGCGTAGCACATGGCGTCAAGGATGGTGGATTTCCCTGCGCCGGTAGGGCCGCAAATGAGAAAGAGCGTATGATTCTCCAGAGCGGAGAAATCCAAATCCTCTTGGCCTGCATAAGGGCCAAAAGCACTGAGCCTGAGTCGTTCCGGTCTCATCAGTCGTCCTCCTTCCGCAGATCTTCCCACAGTTCCTTCATGTAGTTTTCCTCTTCTTCCGTAAATTCTTTATCCTGGAATTCCTTATAAAAAACGCGGAACATATCCAAAGGATCTACCTTTTTCATGAGGTCAAAGCTTCTTTCCCCGCTTCCGCTGTTCATCCTGCGATGAGACTGTATCGTCATCATACGGGGATATTTTTGACGGAGCCGCGCCATAGCATCAATGACAGGCCCTTCATCCAAGAGCTCCGCCATGAGGAAATCCTCACTTTCTCCCTTGATAAGATCATCAAAAAAACCTTTTATGATACGTACGTCATGACGGGGTGAAAGAGAAATGAATGTGGTCTTTACCTGCCCTGCTCCGTCTATTTCTCCTACAATGACTCCTTTTTTCTGGGTGGCTTCGCTGAAAGAATATTTCAAAAGACTTCCGCTGTAATGGACATTTTCCTTTCCCCCTGCTTTCTGCGGCCCGTGGAGATGTCCCAGTGCCGTATAGTTGTACGGCGCAAATACATCCGCGCTGATAAGATCCGTCCCCCCGATCGAAAGAGGCCGCTCCGAGTCACTCACAGAGCCTCCCGCCACAAATTCATGAGCGATGGCGACTTTCCTTGCCGCATGTCCCATCTGCCGTAAAAGGAAATCCGAGAGCACCCGTTCCGCTTCCTCATGAGTATGGACATCGGCGAAAAGCGCTTCCCGCACCTTCCCCGGTTCCGCATAGGGAAGAGGGGCAAATGCCACTTCACCATCATCATCCTTCAATATGACAGGCTCTAAAGTGTGGTACAAGTCACCGCAAAGGAATAATCCAGTGCCGCGGAGAATGCGGCTGGCAAAAGACAGCCTTTCAGCGCTGTCATGGTTGCCGCTGATTACGATAAAAGGGATTTTTCGCTTTCCTGTGATTTCAGAAACCATTTCATCAAAAAGCTCCACCGCTTCCGCCGGCGGAACGGAACGGTCATACACATCTCCTGCCAGCAGGATGACATCCGGCTTCTCTTCATCTATCAAAGGCAGAAATTGATTTTTCAGAATCCATTCCTGTTCTTCCGTAAGATATTCCCCGTAAAATAATTTTCCCAGATGCCAGTCGGCAGTATGGATAAACTTCATAATATTCCCATCCTTATTTTTCCAATAAGTACCCTTCACTCATAAAGTGGGGCTCTTTCCCCCAATGATAATTGATCCAGACAAAACGGAGAACCCGGTTTTCATTTACACGGTACATCATATTTTCCGCCGTTCCCTTTTGTCCGCCCGCTCCTTCTTCCTTTATTTTCTGCAGATACGGCCGGATGTCCAGACGGATTATTTCATCCCCATTGGTGATAAGAAGTTCCCCATGGTTTTCCGTTGTATCCGATCTGAAATGAATAAGCCGCCGGTATCCGGTGACAGGAATTTCATTCCATTCATAGCTGCGGATTACCCGTCTTTGATCATAGTCAGATCCCAGAAGTTCTGTGAAGCGGTCATCATTTTTCAGCTGTTCCACCACGGGAAACCGCCATGCCCCTTCACTGTATTTCAGATAATCATAAGCGCTCCGCAGCACTTCCGCATCTTCTTCAGAAATAGAGACCGGCAGTTTTAGATTTCCATCGCTTATCATTTGATTTTTTACCAGTACCCTTTCCAGGCGGCGTCCCTGGTCATAAACAGGCACATCAATAAGATTCAGCGGGGTCATGCTGCACAGGACGCCGATGACTCCCGCCAAAAGAAAAAGCGGATAGGCGGCTCTGCGGAAAAAGGCAAACGCGATGACCGCCAGACCGAATCCGCTGCATATCATCGAAGCATACCGCGCCGCCGTCAATCCATACGCCTCAAAACGGATATAAATACCAAGCGCCTGCACAACCATGACAGGGAAAAGCGCCAACGCGCCATATTTCAGAAAACGTCTGCTGCCATTGTCCGTTTCTTCATAAAGACAGAAATAAAATAAACTGAAAACAGCGACAGCAAAAGAAGCATACCAATTCATTTTCCCCACAGGCATTTCCCAAAGGAACAGGATTTTCCCTATATATCCGTAAAGAATCGCCAGCAGAACTGCATAAGCCGGCAGAAACACCCGTTTCAGCAAGTACAGAAAAGAAGCGGAACGCGGGCACTCCTTTTCACAAGGAAAGCAGGACAAAAATACGTTGATCCCTACAAGCACAAAAGAAAATGCACATAAAGCATATCCCCAGCTCCAAGCTATAGGGACAAGGAGCGCGTTAATGCCCAGAAGACAGATTCCACCCAGCCCCATCGTCAAAACAGCAATTCCGAAAGCTTGGACAAAAGACACAAAAACATGAGGAAACAATCCTGTTGCCATCTGCCTTTGCAAGAGGAAAAGACACAGACAGGGCAGAGAAAAGGAAAGACCTGCCACATACATGGCAAAGTAATGATTCATCGGCATCATATGCCAGAGAAAATAAAATCCTGCCAGTGCGGGAATATTTACCGCCTCATAAAGCAGGGAAACCTTATGCTTCCATTCAAGCAGAAGCCGCCAAAGTACGGAAAATAAAATTGTAGATCCAAGGGAAATCAGAATATATCCCAGAGAAACAGGAAACAATTCATCAAAGCTCGTTTCGCCGGGCATGTACGCCACACGGCAGAAAAAGATAAGAAAAAGAAACAGGGAAAAAAGAAATGCCGTGCGGAAACGGAGCAGCCCTTTTGCGCCGCGGTCCAGCATCTGTTTCACTTTTATTTTTATTCTTTCATTCATCTTATTCCTCCTGCCGAAGAGAACGCAGCAAAGCAATTTCCTTTTTATATCCCGGAAGTTCGTTAGGTGTTTCCAGAAAAAACGGCAATTCCCTCATGGCCGGATGATTGATGATCCGCGCGAAAGCCTCTGTGCCGATCGTCCCTTCTCCTATTTTCTCATGTCTGTCCTTATGGCTGCCCAAAGGATTCTTATCATCATTCAGATGGACTGCTTTCAACTTTTCCAGTCCGACAATTTGATCAAACCGTTTCAGAACGCCGTCCAGATCATTCACGATGTCATAGCCGCCGTCATACACATGGCAGGTATCCAGACAGACACCGACACGGTCTTTTCTTTCTACATGGGAAATTATTTCCGCCAGTTCCTCAAATGTACGGCCCACTTCCGTCCCTTTTCCCGCCATCGTTTCGAGAAGCACCGTGGTATTCAAATTTTCCTGATCCATAGCATAATTCACCATATCCGCAATGAGAGGAATAGCGATATCCGTCCCCTGTTTCAGATGGGCGCCGGGGTGGAAATTATAAAGACACCTTGGTAAACGGGACACCTTCGCCAGATCTTCTCTGATGGCGGTCCGCGCAAATTCCCGGACATCTGCTTTCGTAGATGCGCCGTTCATGGTATAGGCACCATGGCAAAGTATCTCTCCGAAATCATGAGCGTTCATCCATTCTTCCAGCTGTACCGCATCTTCTTCCGCCAACGGTTTTGCTGCCCCGCCCCGGGGATTGCGGGGAAAGAACTGGAATGTATTCGCCCCGAGTTCTGTCGCCGTCTGCGCCATACGGTAAAATCCTTTTGTAACCGATAAGTGGCATCCTATGGTAAACATGGCCACCTCCATTTTCATTTTCTTTTTATTATAGCAGAACTTTCCTTTCCCTTTACACAGGGGACATATATGCCCATTCTCCTTTTCCTTCACATGACAATCTGTCCCTGATGTTGTAAAATAAAAATGTTATATTATACTCAAATAAACGAAAATTCAAAAATTTGTCCAAAGTGAGGTTATTATGAAACACACAAAAATCACTGCTCTTCTCTGCACGCTGGCTCTTTCCGGCTGTATTTCTGCCACTGCTGCCCCACAGGCAGACAGTACACCGCTGGATCCATACCGTGCTGCCGTTCAAAAAATGAAAGACTTGGAAAAAGCGGAAAAGAAGGGAGAGCAAA
>ENA-OPVG01002638-OPVG01002638.1-human-gut-metagenome-genome-assembly--contig:-NODE-2638-length-10458-cov-2.710853_pt1 | contig 10458 bp, 10 predicted proteins | sample MGYA00241093_ERZ501975 | MGnify/ENA primary metagenome ERZ501975 (study PRJEB25962, sample SAMEA2042993) | human gut metagenome | biome: human gut; feature: human-associated habitat; material: faeces... | reverse complement strand
AAGCAGCCGCTGACCGAGGAACGCGTAAAAACACAGCTGGAAAAGACAGGCGAGACACCATTCTATTTCAAAGAACTCGATGTCTGTATGGATGACAACTGTTTCGTGCCGATGCAGACGTTAAACGAGCTGCGGAGAGGCGTTTCGGACCAGCTGGTGAAAGAGATGACAGAGCCATACCGCAGAAAAGCAGCGGAAAAGCCGGAACAGGAAGTAAAAGCGTCTGGAAAACCGGACCAGGAGAGCAGGGCAGAAAAGAAAATGGAGCTGACCGCATCTGCCGAGACGAGAGCCCAGTGGAATGCGCTGCTCGAGATTCCGGAGATCACGACGATCTACGCCGGCATGGGATGCTTCAAACGGGAAATCTTCGAAGAGCAGGCGGAAAAAGGCATCCTGCAGGCGAAAGAACTGGGAAAACAGGTTTATCTGATGCTGCCGCACGTTGTACGTGAAGGCGATCTGAAGGAATACCGCGACACGTTCCGCTGTCTGAAGGAGATCGGTCTTGGCGGTTTCCTGATCCGCAATCTCGAAAGCTTTTCGTTTTTGAAAGAGATGGGAATGGAAAAGGATATCCGGCTCGATTACAGCGTTTACACGTACAATAGCCGTGCGCAGGCATTCTGGCAGGAGCAGGGCGTGCAGCGTGATACCGTTCCGTATGAGCTGAACGAGCGGGAAATCGGAAAACGTGACAATACGAACAGCGAAATGGTGGTCTACGGCTACCTTCCGATGATGGTTTCCGCCCAGTGTGTCCAGAAGAACCTGAACGGCTGCAATCACAGTTATTCTCTGGTACGCTTAAAAGACCGGATGGGAAAATACTTCCCAGTGAAGAGTTACTGCACCTCGTGCTACAGTGTGATCTACAACAGCCTTCCGCTCGGCCTGGTAAAAGAAGCCGATGAGATCCGGTCCATGCATCCGGCTGCGGTGCGGCTGAATTTTACCATCGAGACACTGGAGGAGACAAAAGAAATCGCCGCTGCGTTTGCTGGAACGTATTGTAAAGGAATCGCAGTTCCGGCCGAACAGGAATATACCAAAGGCCATTTCCGCCGGAAAGTAGAGTAAACGGTGAGAAAAAATAAGGGGAATTTATGGAAAATACCATTGTTCAGTTATCAAAATATGTGATTACCTTCCTCATGATCTGTTTTACCGTGCAGTCGTTTGCTGCACTCAAAGAGCGGGATGAGGATGAGCGCCATTACATTCTGATGCGGCAGATCATCATGATCATTCTGATGAATTTCATCTGTTTCTTCGTGATGTTCCTCCAGGAGGGCGAAGTATCAACGATTCAGATGTTTCTGCTCACGATGGCGTATATCCTGGGCGTACAGATCCTGTACCGCCTGATTTACCGGAAGGCATCGATGATCCTGGTAAACAACATGTGTATGCTGCTCTCGATCAGCATGATTATTCTGACGAGACTGAGCGTGTCAAAGGCGATGTCCCAGTACAAAATTCTGGCGGCATCCACACTGCTCTGCTTCATCATTCCGGTCATTGTCCGAAAGGGCAAGTTCCTGAAAAATCTGACCTGGATTTACGCTGTGCTCGGAATTGCCATGCTTTCCGTCGTTATGGTGCTTGGCTTTACTTCCGGCGGTGCGAAGCTGTCGATCGAAATCCACGGCATTACGTTCCAGCTCTCTGAGATTGCCAAGATCACACTCGTGTTCTTTATGGCAGGCATGCTGCGCGAGGATAATTCCTTTGGAAACGTTGTGAAAGCAACGGTCATTGCGGCAGTTCATGTGCTGATCCTTGTTGCATCCACCGACCTTGGAACTGCGTTCGTCTTCTTTATGGCGTACGTGGTTGTAATCTATGTGGCAACGAGAAAAGCCAGATATCCGCTTTTGGGACTTGCGGGAATGAGTGCCGCCTGCGTTGTGGCGTATTTCCTGTTTTCCCATGTACGGAACCGTGTGGCACTCTGGCAGGACCCGATCGGAAACTGGGATATCAGCAGCCAGTTAGCACAGGGCCTCTTCGGCATGTGCTCCGGCGGATGGTTCGGAACCGGCCTTTTCGAGGGACGGCCTGACATTATCCCGGTTGCAACGAAAGACTTTATTTTCTGTGCGATCTGTGAGGAGATGGGCATTATCTTCGGAATCTGCCTGATTCTGCTGTGCATGTCCACATTCCTTCTGATTATCAATATTTCCATGAAGATGAGCAAACGGTTCTACAAACTGATTGCCATGGGTCTTGGAACGGAATATGCGACACAGGTGTTCCTCACCATCGGAGGAACCATTAAATTTATTCCTATGACAGGTATCACACTGCCGCTGGTCAGCTATGGAGGAAGCTCCATGTTCTCCACGGTGCTGATGCTGTCGATCATTCAGGGATTGTACATCTTAAGGGAAGACGAAGGTGAGGAGCTTGAGAAAAGACGAAACAAGAAGAAACGAAACCAGCAGAAAAACGACCCAGGCGCCAAGAAAAAACGACGCCCGGACGAAGAGACCGAAAGACGAAAGAAGAGCGGCGGCCGGAACGACGGACAGGGAGCCCGCCAGAAGTACCGCGAGCAGCCGGATGAATTCGAACGGCGGATCGAAGAGCAGACCGAGAACAGCCTCCACTGGTAAGGCGGCAAACAACGGCGCAGGGCCGTATCTGATCGTTTCGTTCCTGTTCGTGGCCATGTTTCTTGGGCTGATCGCGTATCTCGTTTACTTTAATGTCGTGCGGAAAGAAGAATTTCTGAATAGTTCTTACAATACGAGACAGAATAACTATGCAGAGCGCGTGATCCGCGGAACAATCTATTCTGCGGACGGCCAGGAACTGGCAAAGACGACGAAAGATGAAAACGGGGATGAGGTAAGAACGTATCCGTTCGGCAGCCTGTTTGCGCAGGTGGTTGGCTACACGGGAAAAGGAAACAGCGGCCTCGAATCTTCCTACAACTATATGCTGATGGAGTCCCATACAAGTAAGTTAAAGCAGGTAAAGAATGAATTCAGCGATGCGAAGAACCCGGGAGACAGTCTCTATACAACGCTGAATACAACACTCCAGCAGGCCGCGGCCGATGCACTGGACGGATACCGCGGTGCAGTTGTCGTGCTGGAGGCAAAAACGGGCCGTGTACTTGCCAATGTGAGCAATCCGGTTTTTAATCCCAATACGATTGATGAGGACTGGGAGGCACTGAACGCAGACGATGAGAGCGGCGTGTTTCTGAACCGCGGTCTGCAGGGAAGATATCCGCCGGGATCTACGTTCAAGATTGTTACTTCGCTTGCGTATCTCCGTCAGAACGGCACACTGGACGGTTTTTCGTTCGACTGTGACGGTGAGCTGACAGCAGGAAACTATACGATTCACTGCTCCGGCGGTGAAGTGCATGGACCGGAAGATTTTGCGGGTGCGTTTGCACATTCGTGCAACTCTGCCTTTGCACAGATTGGCCTTGGGCTGGATAAAGATGCCTTCCGCTCGCTGGCGGATTCCCTGTATCTGAACAGCCGTCTGGATCTGGAGCTTCCGACCAGCAAAAGTTCTTTCGACCTTGATTCGACAACGGCGGATGCTCTTGTGATGCAGACCTCCATTGGCCAGGGCGATACGCTGGTAACACCGATGGAGATGGCACTGATCGCCTCCGCGGTTGCAAATGACGGAGAAATGATCAAACCGCGTTATGTGGACAACATTGTGTCTGCGGACGGACAGGCAGTCAAAACCTTTTACAAAGAGTCTCTTGGCACGGTAATGTCCGAGAGCGAAGCCAATATGCTGACAGAGCTGATGAAAGGCGTTGTCCAGAGCGGAACTGCAGTTTCACTTTCGGATCTGCCGTACAATATCGCCGGTAAAACAGGAACCGCAGAACACGGAAGCGACGGAGAGACACCGCATTCCTGGTTTGTCGGATTCTCCAATGCGGATGATCCTGATATTGTCATTGCTGTTGTGGCAGAAAACGGCGGATATTCGAGTGAAGTCGCTGTACCGATTGCAAGACAGGTAATTGAAGCATATTATGCACAGCAGTAAACGATGAAAAAACGCGTTCGAACCGGAAAGGATGGGTTCGGGCGCGTTTTCTGAATTTTTAGAAAAATGTTAGAAAAAGGATGCGGTTTTAAGGTTGCGCGGGGGCGGGAAAAGAGGTATACTTTTTAACAGAAGATCTGGCGGCAAGCGGGAAGAAAAGAGCTGTCAGAGAATGGAAAAAAGCCAGAAGGAGCTTAAAACGTATGATCGAAGCAGTTAGCTGCGGAGGTATCGTAATCTACCGTGGAAAAATATTGACGCTTTACAAAAGCTACCGCAACAAATATGAAGGCTGGGTTCTGCCGAAAGGAACCGTTGAGCCGGGAGAAAACCATGAACAGACTGCTGTCCGCGAGGTGTATGAGGAGTCCGGCGTGCACGGAACCATCATCAAGTACGTGGGAAAAAGCCAGTACAGCTTCAGCATTCCGGAGGACACCGTGGAAAAAGAGGTACACTGGTATCTGATGGCCTCATCCGGCTACTACAGCCGTCCACAGAGAGAAGAATACTTTGTGGATTCGGGCTATTACAAGTATCACGAAGCATATCATCTGCTGAAGTTTTCCAATGAACGGCAGATTCTGGAAAAGGCCTATCAGGAGTATCTGGAACTGAAGAGAGCAAATTTATGGAAGGTTCAGCCACAGGCTCAGGGAAAATATGGTAAACTGGTATAAAAATCTGTACGTCGGGGATACTGCAAAAAAGAAACAGAAAAAATGGATGCGCCGGATTGAGAACAAAAAAGCAGTTCTGGGAGTCTGGCTCCTCACACTGCCTTCCAATCAGCAGAACAATCTGGATGTAATTCCGGCGGATCTGCTTTTGCAGCCGGCCGTGCGGAGAAACTGTCCGATGATTGTCGGACTTGCCGTGTCGCGCGAGGAAGCTTTTGAGCTTGTGGAGGCGATCGCATTGGAAACTTATCGGGAAACCGGAGAAGTAAAAATCCGGGAATGGCTGCTGAACCGGATTGAGGGATGTGAATGATACATATACTATTCATGATTTTGAAGGCACTGGGGATTTTACTCCTTGTTTTACTGTTTCTCGTGCTTCTTATCGTCTGCACCGTCCTGTTTCTTCCTTTTTGCTACCGGGCGCAGGTTCTGAAAGAAGAAGAGGGATTTGCCTGCGTAAAAGCGAGCGGAAGAGTATCGTGGCTTTTCGGAGCTGTCGCGCTGACGGCCTCGTATGAGGAACAGAAGCCGGAGGCGCAGATTCTGCTTTTCGGGGCATCACTGGAAACATGGAAACGGCGGCTGAAAAAGATCCGCCGGGGAGAAGCGTCCGTGTCCCGGACGGAGGAAAATGAGACAGAAAATGCGCCGGAAGCAGAAAAAACAGCAGAGCAGAAAGCGGAAGCGAAAAAAGAGCAGACATCGGCGGAACAACCGGCAGAACAAAAAACAGATACTGTAAAAAAACAAATGCCGCAAAGAGACGCAGAAAAGACACAGAAAGCACCGGACCAGACAGAAAAACAGCAGAAGGTGACAGCACAGAAGGAGCAGCCAGAGCAAGAGCAAGAGCAGGAACCGGATGCGCCGAAAAAAAGCATTCTGGAACGGTTTTTCGGAAGGATCGAATATCTTCCGGAAAAACTGCTGAATCTTGTCAGCCGTCTGCTGCAGACAGCTTTCCGGCTGTTGGAACTTCCGTTCCGTCTGCTTGAAAAACTGGAGCAGAAAATCCAGGCAGGCAGACGGTTAAAAAGAAAGTGGGAGAGTGTGAAAAAATTCTTCCGTTCGAAGATGTTCCGTGAGGCACTGCTCCATGCAAAGAAAGAAGTGCTTTATTTCCTGAAGAAAGCAGCACCGAAAAAAGTAACCGGCACAGTCCGGTTCGGATTTGACGATCCGGCACTGACCGGAGAGACACTCGGCATTCTGGGTATGATTTATGGAAAACTGCCGAAAGACCTTTCCGTCCAGCCGGATTTCGAACAGGAAATTCTCCGGGGCGATGTCCGGATGAAAGGAAGTTTTCAGGCTGTGACAGCAGCCGGCATTGCACTTCGATTATTCCGGGATCAGAATCTTCGGAAAACCATACGACATTTCAAACACAAGGAGGCCTAAAAGATGGCAGAAAAGGACAACACATTTCAGAATACTGTAGAAGCACTGTTCCGCGGAATGGACAGCTTTATCACAACAAAGACGGTCGTAGGTGAGGCGATCCACATTGATGATACGATTCTTCTGCCGCTGGTAGACGTTTCCTTCGGCGTGGGAGCGGGTGCATTCGCAGAAAATGCAAAGAACAATGCAGGAGGCGGTATGGGCGGAAAAATTTCTCCGAGCGCCGTTCTTGTCATCAGCAAAAACGGAACGCGTCTGGTCAACATCAAAAACCAGGATGCTGTCACCAAAATCATTGACATGGCTCCGGATCTGATCAGCCGCTTTACCGGCAAAAAGGAAGAGGACGGGTATACCGCAGAGAAAGTAGAGCATATAATAAACCAAGAGGCGGATAAGGAGTAAGCTCGTTTGTGCAGAATTTTAGGTTTTCTGCTGTTCTGGATGGGGGTCGGGCTTCTCATCAGCCTGATGATCCGCAGCTCGTTTCTTACGGTTCTTGCGGCCGCTCTGCTGCTGTGCGTGGGATATCATCTGTTCTGCAATACAGGGGAATAGTGAAAGATGCACAAAAAGATCGGAAATGAACTGGCTGATTTGTACAGAGAAATACTTGCAAAATGAAGAAAGCTGCGCTATAATAAGTCCATCTTAAATGAATCAGCCAACTATACTAATATCATAGATCAAGACGAGGGCGTCTTACCAGAACGAAAGTTTCGGTAGGATGCTCTTTTTCTTTTGCTAAGCATATGGATCGTTGGCAGGTTCAGCTTAAGAGACCACGCTATTTTTTTCTCCCTTTTAAAATATAAAAAATAGAGCACAACAGGGTATAAGCGAAAACTTATGTCCTGTTTGCTCTTCCCAGAACTTTTTTTAAAATCTTAATTCTATTTTTGAACAGCAAAAAAGCCTTCCCGGACTGGAAAGGCCTTTTAACCATTCAACTTATGCACGCTCTACTTTTCCGGATCTTAAGCAGGAAGTACATACGTACATTTTCTGCGGTACACCGTCAACTTTAACTTTGACAGATTTTACGTTAGATTTCCACATTTTATTGCTTCTTCTATGTGAATGACTTACGTTGTTTCCGAAATGAGCACCCTTCTCACAAATTGCACACTTTGCCATGATTGCACCTCCTTGACATACGTACTTGAGTCAAAACGCATTTTAGACTCACAACATAAGTCATTCTAACAGATCTATACCGGTTTTGCAAGTAAAAAATGAAAAAATTATATGAATTTTGAAGGTTTTTCATTTTAAACTTTCTTTTTTGCGGAAAAGCGGTTATAATGTATCGTAGAGTGGAGTCAGTTATTCCTGTCTCCATGTGTTTTGAATAGTATGATGGAATTGGAGGATACAAGGCATGAAAGGTCGTATGAATACAGGCTTGGGAGAAATCGTAATCAATCCGGATGTAATCGCCCTGTATGCGGGCAGCGTTGCTGTGGAGTGCTTCGGCATTGTCGGAATGGCAGCGGTAAACATGAAAGATGGACTGGTCAAACTTCTGAAAAAAGAGAGTCTGACACACGGAATTAATGTATCGATTTCGGAAAATAAAATTTCCCTGGATTTCCACGTGATTGTTTCTTACGGAGTCAGTATTTCTGCCGTAACAGATAACCTGATCAATAATGTGAAATACAAGGTGGAAGAGTTCACCGGAATGGAAATTGAAAAAATCAACATCCTGGTTGAAGGCGTTCGCGTCATCGACTGATGGTAATAGGAGGAAATGAAGAAAGTGGCTACAAATACAATTGATGCCGGCTTACTGGCAAAAATGTTTCTGGCTGGTGCAAAAAATCTGGAAGTAAAGAAAGAGTGGATCAATGAGCTGAACGTGTTCCCGGTACCGGACGGCGACACAGGTACCAACATGACGCTGACGATCATGTCCGCAGTCAAGGAAGTAAACTCGCTCACAGAAGTGAACATGTACAACCTTTCCAAGGCAATCTCTTCCGGTTCTCTGCGCGGTGCCAGAGGTAACTCCGGCGTTATTCTTTCCCAGCTCCTTCGTGGCTTTACCAAGAAGATCCGCGACTATGAAGAGCTGAATGCAGAGATTCTTGCAGAGGCAATGGAAAAAGCAGTCGAGACTGCATACAAAGCCGTTATGAAGCCAAAAGAAGGTACCATCCTGACCGTGGCAAAGGGAGCAGCAGAGAAAGCAGCAGAGCTTGCACCGGAAAGCGAAGATCTGAACGCATTCATCGAGGACGTTCTCGCGCATGCAGAGTACGTGCTCTCCCAGACACCAGAGATGCTGCCGGTATTAAAAGAGGCAGGCGTTGTGGATTCCGGCGGACAGGGTCTCTTAACCGTACTGCAGGGCGCATATGACGCGTTCCTTGGGAAAGAGATTGATCTGAATTTCGAGATGCCGGAAGCAAAGACAGAATTTGTCAGACCGTCCAAAGAGACAGAAAAAGAAATCAAATTCGGCTACTGCACCGAGTTTATCATTATGCTGGAAAACCCGCTTCCGGATGAAGAGGTTTATGCATTCAAAGATTTCCTGAACGGAATCGGAGATTCGATCGTTCTCGTTGCAGACGACGAGCTGGTTAAGGTACACGTACATACCAACGATCCTGGAAAAGCAATTTCCAAGGCGCTGACGTACGGACAGCTGACCAGAATGAAGATCGACAACATGCGTGAGGAGCATCAGGAGCGCCTGATCAAGAACGCAGAAAAAATCGCAGCACAGCAGGCAGAGGAAGATAAGAAGAGAAAAGAAGCAGCAAAACAGCCGCCGAAGGAGAACGGATTCATCGCCGTGTCCATCGGAGAGGGAATCAAAGAGATCTTCCAGGGACTCGGTGTTGATTACCTGATCGAGGGCGGTCAGACCATGAACCCGAGCACCGAGGATATGCTGACTGCAATTGAGAAGGTCAATGCAAAGAATATCTTTATTCTGCCGAACAACAAAAATATCATCCTCGCAGCAAATCAGGCAAAAGCCATGACTGAGGACAAAAATATCATCGTTGTTCCGACCAAAACCGTTCCGCAGGGCATCACAGCCATGATCAGCTATGTGCCGGAGAAATCTGCAGAAGAGAACGAGGAGGCCATGACAGAGGGCATCCAGATGGTGAAAACCGGTCAGGTAACGTACGCGGTACGTGATACCCACATCGATGAGAAAGAGATCCATCAGGGCGACATCATGGGACTTGGCGATCACGGACTTCTCGCTGTCGGACAGGATATTCTTACCGTTGCAGAAGAAACCATCCGCGCCATGGTCGATGAGGACAGCGAGCTGATCAGCATCTACTACGGTGAAGATATGAGTGAGGAAGATGCCGAAAGCCTTGGCGAAAAAATCGAGCAGGCATATCCGGACTGCGATGTGGAAGTAAACTATGGCGGACAGCCGATTTACTACTGTGTCGTTTCGGTTGAATAAGAGTAAGGAAAGAAAAACATGAATACGGAACCCCTGACAACACTGAAGGGGATCGGTGAAAAAACGGAGAAGCTGTTTGCAAAAGTAGGAATCTACAATTTGCAGCAGCTTCTGCATTATTATCCAAGAGATTATGACTGCTATGCGTTCCCTCTGCCAGATGCCGCAGCGTTTCCCATTTTTTGAAGAACCCTATATCACACCGAATAAATATCACAAGATGTTTATTGAGAAGTGGTATCTTGTCCTCTATCAAATACAAGATGACACGGTGTATGTGGAGTATATCTTAGATTGCCGTAAGGATTACAGTTGGCTCATTCGATAACAATAAAATAACTTTCAGAAATCGTCACTTACAGTTGGGTGGCGATTTTTTTATGTCTGAAAGTATCAACAAGAAAGGATGATAGAAATGAAGAAAGAAGAAAAATATTACCAGATTTATCGTATCCATTTACTGAATGGAGAAGTGATTGAAGCGTCAGAAGAATACGACCTGCCTGTTGAAAAAGGACTGGTGGGAAAATTCCAAAAGGCAGACAACAACAAAATATTTGAAATAGGAGATGCTGTTTCTGGAGTGTTTTATATTCCAAAACGCAGCATCCTTTTTATAGCAACAGGAGAGGTTAGGAAGGGATGGTGTTAATATGGAGGTCAAGATAAATAAGGAGATCCGTAACTATACGGAAAGTATGTTTTTTGGACTGTCGATGCGGCAGTTCATTTTTTCTGTCCTTGCCTGCGGCGTGGCGGTGGGTTTGTATTTCATTCTTCGTCCACGGTTTGGTACGGAAACCCTCAGTTGGGTTTGTATCTTAGGTGCATTCCCCTTTGCGGCTATGGGCTTTATCAAATACAACGGTATGACCGCAGAGCAGTTTGTCTGGG